>WNFT01001304.1_pt1 | contig 32808 bp, 29 predicted proteins | sample 5400191 | NCBI WGS metagenome assembly WNFT01 (sample SAMN13153359, study PRJNA577476) | soil metagenome | isolation source: 80 cm saprolite under Madrone tree | place: USA:California | collected 2016-06-14 | reverse complement strand
AACGGCACGCGAGGAACATCAATCGATGGAATTCAGCGTCACAAAGTCCGCGCTGTTGAATGAACTCTCGACCACACAAGGCGTTGTCGAGCGCAAGACCACGATTCCCATTCTGTCGAACCTGCTGGTCGAGGCCAAGGGAAGCCAGTTGACGATTACCGCGACCGACCTTGAGCTGAGCATCCGCACGTCATGCGAAGCCAAGATCAAGAAGGAAGGCGCCGGGACTATCCCTGCCAAGAAACTGCTGGAACTGGTGCGTTTGCTTCCGGAAGGCGAGATCAAGGTCAAGCTCCTCGAAAATCACTGGGTGGAGATCGTCAGCGACAAGAAGAAATATAAGCTGGTGGGCATGGCGAAGGAAAATTTTCCAGCGCTGCCGGTAATGCCTCACACGCTGGTGAAGATTCCCGCTCCCATCATTGAGAACCTTATTCGAAAAACAAAGTTTGCAATCTCCATGGAAGAATCACGTTACACGCTGAATGGCGGCCTGCTGATCCTGAAGCCGGACACGCTGGCGATGGTGGCGACCGACGGCCACCGCCTAGCGCTCGCGGAGACGGACCACAAACTCACAGGCCTGAATGGCGAAGTGAAAGTACTGATCCCGAAGAAGGCCATGGACGAAGTCGAAAAACTTTCCAGCGCGGCTGGCTCCGACGCACACATCGAATTTGCAAAAGACGAGAGCCACCTGTTTTTCCAGGTTGGCCACCGGCTGCTGATTTCGCGCATTCTCACAGGCCAGTTCCCGAATTACGAAGCAGTGCTGCCGCGTGACAATAACAAAAATGTGGTTATCGAGCGCGCGGAATTGAGCGATGCCGTGCGTCGCGTGTCGCAGCTTGCCGATCAGCGTTCGCACGCCGTGAAGCTGGCCGTATCGAAAGAAGGCATCGAAATCTCCGCGTCTAGCCCGGAATACGGCGAAGCCAAGGAAAGCATCGAGAAAGAATTCAAGGGCGATCCGATCGCCATCGGCTTTAATTCCAGCTACATGCTGGATTTTCTTAGCGCCGCAGCCGATGGCCCGATCAGCATCGAGCTGAAGGACGAACAATCCGCCGGGCAGATGCGCCCGCTCGCCGACGAGTCCTACCGCTACCGCTACATCATCATGCCCATGCGCATCTGAAGCGGCAACAAAACAAGAAAATATCTACCCCAAAAGGCGCTTTGAAAAGCGCCTTTCTTGATTTCCCTGCTGCTAGCGAATGGCGCACATAAGTTTAAGTAAATAAAATACTTATTTCAGCCTAGGGCTCTCGATCACGCTTGAGAAATCCACACAAATTGAGTATACTTTTGGTGTTGTCGATTCGCTGATTCGCATCCTCCTAATCGACACGTCCGCCAGGTAAAAGTGACCCAGAATTTGGGCTTCGCGCCAGGAGCTCGGGGGCACGGACCTGGAGAAACATGAGTCTTCGCCACGTCTCGCTGCGCGAGATGGGATGGAGCAGGAACCCTACGAGTTCTGGATTTGCCCAGCGAAACCGGAATCATAAGGGTAAGGCGACGCACGGTGCATTCCGCAAATACGCCTTCCTTGCTTCACACAAAACGAGTTTTGAGCGCGGACGCTTGCCCCCAGTGGCTCGGGGTCCGTTCAGCGCCGCAGGTTTGCGCAAGCCGTTCGAACGCCAGGAGAAGACATGGGCGATAAGGAAAACGTGGGCAGCACGCCGCAAGGCGGCCACAAGTACGACGCGAAATCAATCAAGGTCCTCGGCGGGCTCGAAGCGGTGCGCTTGCGTCCCGCGATGTACATCGGCTCGACCGGTGAGTTGGGCCTGCACCATCTCGTTTGGGAAGTGGTGGACAACTCCGTCGACGAAGCGATGGCCGGCTTCGCGGACGAGATCAACGTCACCGTGCACGCGGACAATTCCGTCACCGTGGTGGACAACGGGCGCGGCATTCCCGTGGATATGCACGCGACGGAGAAGCGCCCGGCTGCGGAAGTTGTGCTGACCGTTCTTCACGCTGGCGGAAAATTCGACAGCGACACCTACAAAGTTTCCGGCGGTCTTCACGGCGTGGGCGTTTCCGTCGTCAACGCGCTTTCCGATTTGCTGGAGCTGGAGATTTCTCGCGACGGCGCGGTGTGGGAGCAGACCTACGAAAAGGGCAAGCCCACCAACAAGCTGAAGCAGACCGGTAAGACCCGCAAGACCGGAACGAAAGTCACGTTTCATCCCGATCCGACGATCTTCGATAAGACGGATTACAGCTTCGATACGCTGTCGCAGCGCTTGCGCGAGTTGGCTTTCCTGAACAAAGGGCTGAGAATCACGCTCACCGACGAGCGCACGGAGAAAACCGCGGAATTCAAGTTCACCGGCGGCATCGGGGAATTTGTAAAACACCTCAACCGCGGAAAATCCACGCTGCACGATTCTCCCATCTACATGGAAGGCAAGCGCGGGAACGTGGAAATCGAAATCGCGCTGCAGTACAACGATACTTACGGCGAAAATATTTTCGCGTTCGCGAACACCATCAACACCGTGGATGGCGGCACGCACCTTTCCGGCTTCCGCTCCGCGCTGACGCGCTCGATCAACAACTTTGCGTCCGCGGCGGGCATGCTCAAAGAGCAGAAGGACGAAGTTACGATCACGGGAGATGACGTGCGCGAGGGACTTGTTGCCGTGGTCAGCGTACGGCTGCCGCAGCCGCAGTTCGAGGGGCAGACCAAGGGCAAGCTGAACAGCGACATCAAGGGCGACGTCGAGCAGCTCGTGAATGAAAAACTTAGTGAGTGGTTTGACAAGCATTCGACTGTGGCTCGCCGCATCATCGGTAAGTGCATTGAAGCCGCGCGAGCTCGCGAAGCTGCTCGCAAAGCGCGCGAACTGACGCGGCGCAAATCCGCGATGGACTCCAGCGGCTTGCCAGGGAAACTCGCCGATTGCCAGGAGCGCGATCCGGCGCGGTGCGAACTGTTCGTCGTTGAGGGCGAATCGGCCGGCGGTTCGGCGAAGATGGGCCGCGACCGCAAGTATCAAGCGATCCTGCCGCTCAAGGGCAAGATCCTGAACGTTGAAAAAGCCCGATACGACAAGATGCTCGGGCATGAAGAAATTCGCGCCATCATTACGGCGCTGGGCACAGGCATTGGCAAAGACGATTTCGATGCTGGAAAACTGCGCTACCACAAAATTATTTTGATGACCGATGCGGACGTGGACGGCAGCCACATCCGCACGCTGCTGTTGACGTTCTTCTTCCGGCACATGAAGGAATTGATCGATCGCGGCCATATCTACATCGCGCAGCCTCCGCTGTACCGCGTGAAGCGCGGCAAGACGGAAAAATATATTCGTGACGATCGGGATTTCGCGCGCGAATTGATGAAGCGCGCCACGGAAGACCATGTCGTAAAAGCCAAGGAAGGCGTGAATCTCGAGGGGGCCCGGCTGACTTCCTTCTTGCTGAACGTGCAGGAGTACGAAGCGGCTGCGGCAAAGCTCGGACGCAGGCTGCGCGAGCCTGCCCTTGTTGAACTACTGGTGGAAAACGGCCTTGAAAAGAAAACGGACTTCGAGGACAAAAAGGCGCTCGAAAAACTATTGAAACAACTGGAAAAGACCAAGCTGAAACTCGAAGGGAAAATCGTTTTTGACGAGGAACACAGCTTGTACGAAATTCAATTTGGCCCCCCGCACAGCCAGAAGATCAATTGGGCAGTGGCGTCGACAGCGGAATACAAACGCCTGCGCGGGCTGGCCAAGCAGATTGAAGAGTTCAACCACCCGCCGTTCATCGTGGCGCGCAACGGCGACAAGGTGACGAAGGAAAAGGTGACCGACGTACTCAACTACGTGGTCGAGGATGCCAAGAAGGATTTCACCATCACGCGATTCAAGGGCCTGGGCGAAATGAACGCCGAGCAACTATGGGACACGACCATGAACGCGGAAACGCGCACGCTGTTGCAAGTGAAACTGGAAGACGCGGTCGCGGCGGAAGATATTTTCACAACGCTGATGGGCGAAAACGTCGAAGCGCGCCGCAAGTTCATCGAGGACAACGCTCTGGAAGTCGTGAACCTGGACATTTAGCGCGTGCCGGTTGATTCCAAAACCGACGCCGGCTCTGTTCGCAGCGCGATTCGCTGGGGTCTGCTTCTAGCGGCGGTTGCTACCTTTGGATTTCGGTTGCCGCGCGTGGCGCATGAATTTCGAGCTTGGCGCGAAGCTGTGCGGCTCGGCGACGGAGCGGGAGCAGAAAGCTGGCGAACATTCTTGGTCGCCAATTCGATCGGTCTCTTGATTGTGCTGGCCTTCGGCCTGGCGATCTATTTCGTTTTGCGGCCGCGAAGCAAGAGCCAGCCATGATTTATCAGCTGGGGTGGACGACGCTGCCGGGTCTGCGCGGGTTGAGCGTGAGCGACTTTCGAGCAGGGCCGACGGATGCGCCCGACAATGAGAGCGGCGTGGCGGTTGAATTTACCGACAGCATCCAATGTGATGAATTTTTGCGGCAACTCGAAAAGCATTTTGCGGCGCGGCGGTTTACGAATTCGGCAGACGCCTTTGATACGGTGAAGGCGTACGTTCTGGAGCACGCGACGAAGGGCTAGAGAATTTCAGCGACAGCGAGGGGAAATGGCGGACGAGACAAATACATCGGTAGTGCTTCCGATCGATATCGAAGCAGAAATGAGGAAGTCATACCTCGATTACGCGATGAGCGTGATCATCGCGCGCGCGCTGCCCGACGTGCGCGATGGGTTGAAGCCCGTGCAACGGCGCATCCTGGTGGCCATGAACGACCTCGGCCTGGCCTCCAACCGCGGCTACCGCAAGTGCGCGAAGATTTGCGGCGACACTTCCGGCAATTATCACCCGCACGGCGAGGCGGTGATTTACCCCGCGATGGTGCGGCTGGCGCAGGATTTCAACATGCGCTACCCGCTGGTCGATGGGCAGGGAAACTTCGGGTCGGTTGACGGCGATCCGCCAGCGGCCATGCGGTACACCGAAGCGCGGCTGGCGAAAATCTCGGAAGACATTCTTGCCGACCTGGAAAAAGAAACCGTCGATTTCATTCCGAACTTCGATCAGACGCGCGAAGAGCCAGTAGTTCTGCCTTCCCGCATCCCGAATCTGCTCGTCAATGGCGCGAGCGGCATCGCCGTGGGTATGGCCACGAACATCCCGCCGCACAATTTGCGCGAGATCGTGGACGCCGCCATTCTGCTGATCGAAAAACCAGATGCGACGCTGAAAGAAGTGATGAAGATTGTGCCGGGACCGGATTTCCCAACCGGAGCGTATATCGCTGGGCGCGACGGCATTGAAGCGGCTTACAAGACCGGTCGCGGCAGTTTTGTCATGCGCGCCAAGGCAGCCATCGAAGAAACCACCAAAGACCGCGAAAGCATCATCATCACGGAAATTCCGTATCAGGTGAACAAGGCGCGGCTGATCGAGCGCATTGCCGAACTGGTGCAGACCAAGAAGATCGAAGGCATCTCCGATGTGCGCGATGAATCCTCGCGCGAGGGGATGCGCATCGTCATCGAGCTGAAGCGCGGCGAAGAATCGCAGCTGATCCTGAACAATCTTTTCAAGCACACGCAGATGCAGGAATCGTTCGGCATGATCCTGCTTTCGATTGTTGGCGGCCAGCCGCGCGAACTGGGCTTGATCGCGATGATCAAGCTCTTTATCGAGCACCGCATCGATGTAATCCGCCGCCGGACGATCTTCGAGCTGAAGAAAGCCGAACAGCGCGAACACATTTTGCTGGGCTACCAGATCGCGCTGGATCATCTCGACAACGTGATTCGTATCATCCGCGGTTCTTCCAGCCGTGTGGATGCCAAGGAAAACCTGTTCAAGTACTTCAGCGAGCAAGACGTCACCATCACCGAAAACGGGAAGCCCCGGAAAATCGAGGGCGTCAAACTGGATGGCCGGAAATACCGCGCGCAGGGAGCGCCGGAAATCGAAACAGCAGGCCGTGGAAACGCACTCGGCCTCAGTTACGCGCAGATCGACGCCATCCTCGAATTACAACTGCACCGGCTGACGCAGCTCTCTATCGACGAAATCTTGAAGGAATTGAAGTCCATTCGTGAATTGATCGCGGAGTTGCGCGAGATCCTGGCGAGCGACAAAAAACTCAAGCAGGTGATTGTTGCCGAGTTGCGCGAGGTGCACAAAGCGTACGGCGATGACCGGCGCACGCAGATCGTGGACAAGGTCGACGAAATCAAGCTCGAAGACCTGATCGCGGACACGGAGATGTTGATTACCGTGAGTCACGCTGGCTACATCAAGCGCACGGCCGCGGATACCTATCGGCATCAATCGCGCGGCGGCAAGGGGCGCATCGGCGCGAAGACTAAGGAAGAAGATTTCGTCGAGCACCTTTTCATCGCTTCGGCGCACAGTTACATTTTGCTATTCACCTCCAAGGGCCGTGTTTACTGGCTGAAAGTGTACGAATTGCCGGAAGCAGCAGCGGCCACGCGCGGCAAGGCGATTTCCAGCCTGGTGAAATTCCAGGAAGATGAAAAACTCACGGCGCTCGTCGCGGCCCGCAACCTGGAAGAAGCGGACAAATTCGTGTTCATGGCCACGAAGAGCGGCACGGTGAAGAAATCGGCGCTAACGGAATTCTCCAATCCGCGCTCGACCGGCATCATCGCCGTCACGCTCGACGGCAAGGACGAGCTAATCGGGGCGAAACTCACCGACGGCAAGAAAATGATTTTTCTGGCAAGCCACGACGGCCAGGCGATCCTCTTCCGCGAGACGGAAGTACGCCCGATGGGCCGCAACGCCGGTGGGGTGAACGGCATGGACCTCGCCAAGGACGACTACGTTGTGAGCATGGACGCGGTCCAGCCGGACTTCGAGATCATCGCCAAGGAGCACAAGACCACGACGCAGAATCTAGAGGAGCTCGAGAACGAGCAGATCAAGGACTCCCTGGTAACGCTGATGCTGACCGTCTCCGAGAAGGGCTACGGGAAACGCACGCCGCTGGCGGAATACCGCATCACGTCACGCGGGGGCAAGGGCGTGGTCAATATGAAGACGACGGACCGCAACGGGTTCGTCGTAGCTACGCTGCAAGTGACCGAAGAATCGGACGTGATGATCATCACGCACAACGGCAAGGTGATTCGCGTCCACGCGAACGAAATTCGTGAAGCTGGCCGGTCGACGCAGGGCGTGCGTTTACTGCGGCTCGAAGCGGATGATTCCGTGGCTGCCGCCGCCGTGCTGCAGGAAGAAAATGAGGAAGAAAAGAAGTAACGTCATCGGCGACTTCTTCTTCAGGATGCCGCCGCCGGCAGGCCCACTTGATTTAAGGTGTTTTCGTAGTGCCCTGGCTTGAAACCCTATTCTATATGAAAGTCTCACGACGATTCCTTGTAGTCCTGATGGCATCATCCGCGCCACTGATGCTGTTGACTCCGGCCCCAGCCGCGAAGAAGGCTGCGGCAAATAGCCGGTATCTAGCCTACATTGGGACATACACGACCAAGACGGACAGTAAGGGAATTTACGCTTACGAGTTCGATGCGGACGTGGGGAAGCTGACGCCCAAGGGCCTCGCAGCGGAGACCAGGGACCCATCCTGGGTGGCAGTGCATCCCAGCGGAAAATTCCTGTATGCCGCGAACGAAGCGGGGAAGGCCAGCGCAGTCAGCGCCTTTGCGATCGATAAGAAGAACGGGAAGCTTACGCTTCTGAATCAGCTTCCGTCCCTTGGCGAAGATCCATGTTATTTGTCGTTCGACAAAACGGGCAAGTACCTTTTTGTCGCGAACTATACTTCAGGGACGATTGCCGTTTTCCCGATTTTGGCGGACGGACTGCTGGGAGAGCACACCGCCATGGTGAAAGACCAGGGCGCGACGGGCCCGAACAAAGAGCGCCAGGACGGTCCGCACGCGCACTGGATGGAAGCGACGGCGCACAATCATTTCGTTTATGTTGCCGACCTGGGCTTGGATCGCGTGCTGATTTACAAATTCGATGCAGCAAAGGGCTCGCTGACGCCCGACGTGCCACAACTCTCGAAAGAGCCCCCGGATAAAGCAACGGCCCCCGATCCTTTTTCCGCGACACTGAATCCCGGCGCGGGTCCGCGGCATGTAGCGTTCGGCCCGGGCGGCAGGTTCATGTACGCGCTTGGCGAATTGCAGTCCACCGTGACCGTTTTTGCGAACGATGCGCAAAATACATATCGAAGCGTGCAGCAGATTTCCACGCTGCCGAAGGATTTCTCCGGGCGGAACGATGCGGCGGAAATCTCCGTGCATCCCAACGGAAAATTTCTTTACGCCTCCAACCGCGGGCACGAGAGCATAGCGGTTTTCGCGATTGATCCCGTCAGAGGGACACTGACGTTCGTCGCGCACGTTCCGACCGGCGGGAAGGAGCCGCGGCATTTTGCGATTGACCCGAGCGGCAAATACCTTCTGGCGGAGAACCAGTTGTCGAACAACATTGTCGTTTTCAAGATTGCTCCCGCCACCGGTGGGCTAACGCCCACCGGGCAGGTTGTGGAAGTGCCGTCACCCGTGGACCTGGCGTTCTTGCCACAGCAATGAAACGGCTTGCACCTCGGGCAATTTACGTTACAATCCCCGCCAACATGGCGAAGCGCAAAGCAAGAAAAGCGGGGGCAAGAAGACCTAAACGCGGAGCGCGCAAAGCGCGAGGAACGGCCGGCGGGAAACTGCCGAAAGATGCCGTCACGCTAATCGTTATCCTGCGGGCGCGCGAGGGGCAGGAGACGCTGCTGGAAGCGGAATTACGCGCGCTGGTGGGTCCCTCGAGAAAAGAAGAAGGCTGCCTGACGTATAACCTTCATCGTTCCATCGATACACCGGCGGCGCTGCTGCTGCATGAAGTGTGGACCAGCCGCGAAGCGCACACCGAGCATACGAACACACCGCATTTCCTGCGCTGGAACGCGCGAAAGGATGCGCTCCTCGCTTCTCGCGACGCTACCTTCTGGACCCCGGCTGCCTAAGCCGGGATTTCCAGGTCAACTCTCCGGTGTAGCGAGGTAATAGCCCGGACGGGCACGGACCTTCAGGTTTTTCGCGTCGTTGCGAACAATATTCACTCTAATTTCGTGATAGCCGGGAGTATCGGCGCCGGCCGGCGTGTAGCTAATGTTGTACTGTGAATGCAGCTCGCCGCCGATTTCGTCGATGGCTTTTTCGATGGAGCGGTCCTTGAACGTGGAGAGATGCGCACCTCCCGTGGCCGTGGCAGCGACTTCGAGGGCGTGATCCTTCACTTGATCGTGAATGTGCTGGACGACCCATACAGCCGCGGCCATCAAGTCAATATTGCCGTAGCGGTTTTCCTCGCTGGTGGGCGTTTGCGGGACGCCCGGCTGCGGAGGCAGCGGAAACGTGCCCGGAGGAGTGATTTGCGGCCGCGTGTCTTTCGGCTTGGCCTGCAGTTCGGCGCGAGTCGTGGAAAGTCCGACGCTGTAAATGGTGACGTTAGCCAATTGCGCCTGCCGCAGGACTTGCCCGAGCTTGGCTTCGCTGCCCGCGTCGGTAGCTTCGGAAAGGATCATCAGCACGCGACGGCGGCCGGGCTTATCCGCAGTGGCCTCAGGACGGCCGGAGAGCATTTCCACGCCGAGGGCCATGGCATCGTAGAGCTTCGAGCCCGATGTGCCCTCCCTGAGATGGGCAATGGTGTTCTCGACCAGGTCGCTGTTCGTGGTGAAATCCTGCAGCTTGTCGATGGAGTCGTTAAAACCGACCACGGCGGCCTCTCCGGTTGGTCCCATCACGGTTTGCGTGAATAAAATGCCGGTCTTGCGCACCTGCGGCAGGAGCGGCTCGATACGCGAACTTGTTTCGATTAAGATGACCAACGAGAGCGGATCGCCGCCCAGATCGAAGTGAGAAATCCGCTGCGCTACACCATTGTCGGTAATCTGAAAATCGCGAACTTCCAGATTGTGAACCATTTCCCCGCGGCCATCGCGCACCGTCACAGGCGTGTTTACCAGCGCAACCTGGATCTTGACCCTGGCTTGCGTGTCCTTGGGAGGCAACTGCACTTCGGCGCCGGCCTTGGGAGGGATGGGGCCGGAGGGGGACTGTGCACGAGCGGCAGCGCCGGCGAATGCCAGAAGAAGCGTCAGAGCGAGGGCCGCGGCAGCGATTCGGATCATCTGGATTTCCTGGTAGGACGGGATTTGGCCTAGGCTTGATTATTTCTACCTCATGCACGAATCAAACTTCCTGCACTACACTGTACTTGATTCGACGCACGTGCAGCGGAAGACGTTGCCGCGTGGCTCTGCGATTCCTACAATCAAAGTTCGTCTCGACGGGAGAAAAGACTGATGTCCGACGGCAAAAGACTGAAACCGCAGCACGCGCCGCCTGCGCCGCACGAAGACCCAAAGTTTTTGGCGAGCACGCCGGCGCGGCCCATCCGCATCCTGGGCGAATACATTCACCCGCTGGTGCAGCTCAAACGAGAGGGCGTTGGGGACACCATCGTGATGTTCGGTTCGGCGCGCATCGAATCCCACGAAACGGCGCAAGCGCGATGCACGCGGCTGAAAAACGTGAAGACCGGGAAGCTGTCCGCAGCCAAGCTGGCCAAGCACCGCGCGGACGTGCGGCATGCGAGGAGCTTGCTGGAGATGTCCCGCTATTACGAGGAAGCGCGTCAGCTTTCGCACAAGCTGACCACCTGGTCGCTCACGCTGGGACCCAGGCCGCGGCGCTTTGTGGTTTGTTCGGGTGGCGGCCCGGGAATCATGGAAGCGGCGAACCGCGGAGCGTATGAGGCAGGCGGAAAGTCCGTGGGGCTTTCCATCGAGCTGCCGCACGAGCAATTTGCAAACCCCTACATCAGCCCGGAGCTGAGCTTTAATTTCAAATACTTTTTCATGCGCAAACTGTGGTTCGCGCAAATCGCCAAGGCGCTGATCGTGTTTCCGGGCGGCTTCGGGACGATGGACGAACTCTGGGAAATGCTGACGTTGCTGCAAACCGGAAAGCTGGCGAAACACAACCTCATTTTGATTTACGGCCGCAAATACTGGGACGAAGTGCTGAACTGGAAGGCCATGGTGCGCTGGGGCATGATCAACGAAGAAGAGTACAAGATGCTGCAGTTCGCCGATACTGTGGATGAGGCTTTCGATCGCATCCGCGCCGGGCTGGAGAAGTACCACATGGACGGCGACCCGTTCCTACAGGCCTATTAGTTTCTAAGCAGATCCTAAGTAGCTTTGTTTCTATCAGTTGTAAAGTGTCTTGCGACATTCCATGCTTGGGCGTGTTTTATGAACAGATGTCACCCCATCCCAGCCGGGCCGAACATGGAGGATGGAGAGAATATGAACCTTCAAACGGGAGAGAAAAGCATTTTCGGAAAGGCCATGCTAGCGGCTGCAGTGTTGGTGAGCATGTTGGCCTTCACCGGAGCACCGCCTGCACTGGCGCATGACGACCGCGGCTGCCACCGCCGCGTTCTCAAGGCGGACCACAAACTCCACGAAGCGGTGGAGCACCACGGCTGGGACAGTCGGCAAGCGGACCGTGCGCGACGCGATTTGCGTGAAGCGAGGGAACGCTGCTGGAATGAGCGGCATCGCTGGTGGGACGAAGATGGTCACCGCTGGCATTCCGATCGCGATTGGGATGATCACGACCACGATCGTCACTAACCCATCGGGGTAGGTTACCCTAAAGGAACGGGGCGCCCTGAATAAACCGGGACGCCCCGTTCCTCTGTTGCCTTGAAGCGCAGAATTAGCGCGAGTTCACCAGCTCTTCATCGGAAAACACAGCTTCAAAGCGGCGAGTTTCATCTTGATCGTGCAACATCACGATCGGAACGACGCGCAAGTACTGCTTGCAGGCATGGCATTGCGTGACTTCGCCCTGCAAGTCCTGCAAGAAACCATCCGTGAAATGATAAAGCGCGCGCTCGCGCCGGGCATTCTTCTTGTCCCGCGCGCCGCAGTGCGGACAGATAAATTCCACCATGTCCTTCTGCGGATCGCGGTCCAGAGCAGCCCAGCCGGTGCGGCGCACACCCACAGTTTCTAGATTGTGCCGGCCCATCGGGGCATTCCTCCTTAGATCCACGTCCACAATCGATAAGATGCACAAAGATGATATCCAGATGCAAAGTTTCCGTAACATGCTCATTCTAAACATGTTATCCGTTAGCGTGCGGGCCGCGTAGCTCTTTCTCGCAAGACCGTCACCTCGTCGCGGAAGCCGCCGGGAACTTGTCTCTACCCTTGGTGTCCAAGGCAGGGAGGACGCGCGCAACCTCACATCCCTGCGAGCGCGGCGCCGGTCTCCTGGAGATCTAGAGCAACCCCCAGGAAATCGGCGCCGCAAATTTCTCTGAAGTTCCGTTCTCGGAGACCGTGGAACGGGGCCCGCTCGCAGAAAAAAATGCGGAGGTGTGTGATGTTGCCCGAGCCCGAAAAAGTTTCCGGCAAAGTCCCCGAAGACTGTCTTGGATCACTAAGCGGATGCCTGGTAGACGGCGATGCAGAACAGCGTGCGCGTGAACGCCGCGTCCGGCGGCGGGCGCTGTTCATTTCGATCATTCTTCAAAGTGCTGTTCTCACGGCACTCATTCTTGTTCCGCTTTTCGGCAAAGCAGAGCGCATCGCCTTTACCATCGTGACTCCCATCCCGACATACTCGCCGTACCGCGGGCCGGCGCGCAATCCAGTACAACCCCCTCGTCAGAGGACCACCGAGAACCAGTGCCGTTTCTGCGTGCCACACAATATCCCGCCGACGATTGTTACGCGTGATTCCTCATCTTCCGCGACCGAGGTTGATGACCATCCTCCGGAAGGGATTGGACAGGGCATTCCGGGAGAAGGATTAATACCGCTGTCAGATCCCCGCCAGGGAGCCCTGCCGCCCCCCAGGCCTGAGCGCCAAGTGACGCGGCCTCAAGTCGTGCGAATGACGCATCTCGATCCTGCCATGCTCATTCACCGCGTCGAACCCGTGTATCCACCGCTGGCGAAGCAAACGCATCGAGACGGCCGCGTGGAATTGCGCGCCATCATCGGCACGGACGGCACGATTCAATCTCTACAGATTGTTGCCAGTGATCCACTTTTCGATCTTTCCGCAAGGGAAGCAGTCAGCCAGTGGCGCTACCGACCGACAATTCTCAATGGCCAACCAGTGGAGATTGATACCTACATCACGGTGATTTACACCACGCAGCATTAAGGGGAGTTCAAATGGTGCAAGGGGCCACCCACTTCAAGTGGATGGCCCCTCTGCCTGCACCGGGCAACCGAGTTTTGGTAGTTCCGCCGGAAGGATTATTTGAAGTGAAAAACGATCCCGGTGGAAACGCGCAGGTTGTTCTGCGTTTGATTGTTGCCGTTAGTGATTTCCGGCAAATGGGTCAAGAGATAGTCGAATTGCAACGGGCGGATGGACCAACGATCACGCACGTTCCAATCGACGCCGACGCCAAACGCCGTCGCGAACGCCGTGTGGGAGTTCGATGTGGCGAACACACCCGAACCGGCACGCGCTCCGCCGACCAAAACATGGCCGAAGGGCGAGATCCGGCGGTATCCCCGATAGGTGAAGCGAGGACCAAACAGATAGGTGAGTACATGGTTGTCCACGCTCACGCCATTGGTGCTACCTACGTTGTACCCGCCGAAATCGGCGACACCGCTCACCCAGTCCCGGAAATTATAGGACGCCGAAGCGCTGCCACCGTTGAGACTGAAACCGTTAAATCCCGAAGTTGCAGGATTGGCACGGAAATAAGAGTAGCTGACCGATGCATCAATCTTCGGCAGCTCCTGCGCTTTGCTCGATAGACCAAAGACAGTCAAAAGAGCAAGCAAGGACACCATGAATCTGAGTTTCATGAAACCTCCGCAATGATTAGATTTTGCTCGCGGGCCGGGCAACGGCTTGTATGACCCCCGAGTTTGCGGCATGCCCAAGGCAGGTAGGCAAAAATCCGCGCTTTTTTCTCGTTTGGGATTCAGATGCAGTAGGGGCACCGCAGGTTGCACACAAAATTGTTGCAGAGGCTTACGGCGGTAATTTTCAGAGCAGCGGTTCGCCGGCGTGACGCACAATGGCCGCGCGCGTAGCGTCGCGCAGACGAATCAGTTCGTGCCATTCCGAGGAACTGGCGGAGCTGCTGGAGTCTCGAGAGGTGTTCGGATAGATCGGTGGGTGAAGCGTGATGGTGACGCTGGTCGGCCTTGGGATGTAAGTTCCGTCGCGCAGGAATTTACGCGTACCTTTTAGCGAGATCGGAACAATCGGCGCACCGCTTGCGACCGCGGCCTTGAAAGCGCCGAGTTGGAATGGCCGCACTCCATCCTCAGCGGTGAAGGTGCCTTCTGGAAAAATAAATACAGATTCGCCATTGCGCAAAAAGTCTTCCATCTTCTGTGCCTGGCGCAACCGCGATTCCGGATCGGTGCGGTCAAACTTGAAGTGTCCCATGCGGTCCAGGAAGGTGCCGATGAACGGCATGCTGCCCACTTCCATTTTCGAGACAAAGCGGTACGGCACGCCTAGCCCCAGCATCAGCGGCAGCACGTCGAAATAACTGGTGTGGTTCGAAGCGTAGATTTTTGCGCCCGGCGTTTCCATGTACTCCTTGCCGATGACGCGCACGCGGCAGCCGATAAGCACGAACAAAACTTTGAGGGCGGAGGAGGTGAAGCGCCCCGCTTTCTTGTGATCGCTGATGAATTGCACCATCGCCCACGTAGGAACAATCCATAGGAAGAACACCACCCCGAAATACAGCCCATACAGAATTTCGAGTCCGCGTTTCACGCCCGCAAAGACTTCGCGCCCGAAGTTGCGCAGAGTGCTCCCCGTTCCCAGGCGCACAATTTGCACCCACGCCGGAGCGCGCGAGGCAGAAAGAGTCCCTGCCAGATAGAGCTGCTTGGTTTCTTCGCGGCGCAGCTTTCCGCTGGACGTTTTCGGGATGCTACCCGGCGGAATTAACTCGACTCGGTCCGGCGGAAGGCCCAACCCGCGCGATACAAGATCCGTCACCGCGGAAGCAAGAGCCGAACGCCTCGCCGCATCGCGTTCGCGAGTCTCCGCAACGACCACTAATTTTTCCGTGCCGGTGGCTTCGTCTGTCAAGCCGAATGCCACGATGCATCCCTTGCGAATTCCCTCGGCGCGCGCGGCAAGCTCCTCGACTTCGTGCGGATACAAATTGCGTCCGCCCTTGATGATGATGTCCTTCACGCGTCCAGTGACGTAGATTTCGCCAGCGGCCCGATACGCGCAGTCACCGGAGTTTACCCACGCGAATTCGCCCGGGCCAGTCGCCGGACCACACGGCAGCAGCGCTTCGGTTGCCTTGGGATTGCGATAGTAGCCGGCGGTCGCCGAGGGGCCGCGAAACCACAAGAATCCTTCCGTGCGGTCCGGAACCTCGTTGCCGCGTTCATCCACGATGCGAACTTCATGGCGCGGGAGAGCGTTTCCGGAAGAGACAAATGCAATTGCGGTTTCGTCCTCAGGCGCCGCGGGCACCGCGCGACCTTGCGCCGCAAACGTCTCGCGCTCGACGCGATCCACCAGCGGGCCGCGATTCAGCGGCGGGATAGTAACTCCCAGAGCAGACTCCGCCAAGCCGTAGACCGGAAGCTGCGCTTCGCGGCGGAAGCCGTAGCTTGCGAAACGCTCCGCAAAACGCTCGAGAGTCTCCGGGTTCACCGGTTCGGCGCCGTTCAGAGCCGCGCGCCAGGAGCTGAGGTCGATGCCCTTGATATCCTTATCCGCGATTTTGCGCACGCAGAGTTCATACGCAAAATTTGGCGCAGCGGCAATGGTGCCGCGATGTTCGTGAAACGCCTGCAGCCAGCGCTCCGGGCGAGTCAAAAAAGCCAGCGGCGACATCACCACCAAAGGCGTGCCGAAATGCAGCAGGGTAAGCCACGCGCCAATCAACCCCATGTCGTGGTACAGGGGGAGCCAGCTAATGCCGACGTCATCCGGCGCGATCTGGACGGCTTCGCCGATGGCGCGCATGTTGGCGAGGAGGTTGGCATGCGTCAGCATGACGCCTTTGGGGTCGCCCGTGGAACCGGAGGTGTACTGCAGCAGAGCGATGTCGCTGCCCTGACGCGCGCGGCTTCCGGTAACGTGTAATGGGAGAGCGCCGGGCGACAGGGGCGGCGCTTTATCCGCCGCCTCCATCAATTTTTCCGCGTCTACGACGCCCTCAAGCGAACGCACGCGAGGGCGCAGCAACTTGGCAACGGATTCCGCGCGGCGGAACGTCAGCAGCATGCAGACTTCCGCATTGTTCAGGATTGCCGATTGCCTCGCGGCGTACTCCTCGATGCGGTCGGCGCGAAACGGTGGGTAAATGGGGACAGGAATCGCTCCGGCGAGAAGAATGCCAGCGTACGAGACGAAGAAGGCCCGCGACGTCGGCAGCATCAGCGCGACGCGTCCACCGGCGGGCACGCCACGCCGCGCCAGCTCCGCCGCGCAACGGTTCCCGGCGCTGTATAACTCGCCAAACGTCAGGGTGAAGCTGCGTTCCCCGGCGTCGCTGTCCTCAGTGATCCAGAGGTGATTGCGCTCAGCATCGTGCGCCGCGCGATACCGCATGACGTCGACGAGAGTTTCGGCGGCGAAAACTCCCTCGTCGGTTGCCGCCCGGTGCAGTTTCTGGACGGTTACGGAAGCCCGCAACGCCGAGCCGGCTTCCTCTTCCTCGGCGATCGCGCCTGGTGAGCTCAGAATGGCGCGCGTCAGGTCCTCCGGGGAGTTGGCTTCGGAAGCTACCCGGTCCGGCAAACGCATGCCGAACGCCGTTTCCAGGCGCGCCAGCAGTTCGACGCGCTCCAGGCTGCCCAGCCCCAAATCGCGGTCGAGTTGCGAGTTGGCGTTCAGAAGCGGAAGCGCGCCCTGGCTACCCAATTCCTCGAGCAGGCCACGGATCACCTCCAGCACGCGTTCGCGCGCGGCCGAGCGATCGAGTTGGGCGGCAGGGGTGGCCACGGGATTCACGGCGAGGTCTGTATTCTTCCGCGAGAGGCTACCACGCCAAAGCGCGGATTGCTATCCAGGAACAATCGAAATCGGCCCTAGGCGCTCTTCTTTGCGGCTTGCGACGCCGAAAAGCCTTTCGGCAAAAGCGTTGTGGAAAGGTCCACGCCGGAAAGATCCGCGCCGGTCAAATCCGTCTCCCGCAGAATGGCTACGCCCATATCGGCGCCCGAGAACTTTGCGCCGCTCACGTTCGCCAAGCGCAGGTTCACATTGCGCAACTGAGCGCGCTGGAAATTCACGTTCGACAGGTCGCAGCGGAAAAATTCCACGCCGCTGGCCTGTGCTTCGGTCAACTCCGCCCCAGGAAGAATGGCCTCCGTCATGTCCGTATTGCGGAGGTCGGCCTTGCGAAGCTTTGCCCCGGAAAGATCGGCTCCGGGGAGCTTTGCTTTGCGCAGGTCAGTTCCTTCCAAGTTCGCATTGCGAAGGATCGCCCCGCTGAGGTTGGCCCCGCTCAGGTCGGCGTGGGAAAGGTCCGCGCCGGTCAAATCGGCGCGTGCTCCGCCGTCCTTGCCTGTGAAAAAGCGCTCGTGCGCTTCCAGGATTTCCACGAGCGACTTCCCGTTATGCTTGATACTTTTTGGTTTTCTGAGTCCCATGTCTTGCCCGCCATCGATAAGAATTTGACCAATAGTTTACTCGATGTGGGGGCCGCGCGGAACTCCGCGTTGTCAGCCCTGGGGGAGAACCGGGGAGGCCGCTTGCGGCGGCGCGGCTTGCGCCCGCAGCGAATTGACCACGGATTGCGTAACGTCTTTTCCGCCGCGTGAATTGTTGTAAACGGATTGAATGGTGTAAATCGGCCCCCACGGGATGCCCCACCAACCGGCAACCAGCGACAGCAACGTGAAGGGCAGGCCCTTGACCACGGGGTTTTCGCCCTGCCGGAGAAAGTAAATATCCGAGGGCCGCCGGAACGTGAGGATGATGATGGAAATGCAGTACTGGAAAAGAACGAACTTTGCCCCGCGCTGAACCTCAAAGTCCAGCTCGCCGTGCTTCATGCCTGCGATCCCGCGAATTTTGGTAGCCATGGTCAGGGGAGCCTCGGCTGCGATAGTCCCGGCTGCGCAGCCTGTTGCATCTGAACCAACTCGCGCGCCGCCCGATAGCCGTGCCAGATCATCCACAGTGCGTAGGCGTGTACGGCAGCTTCCAACCACATGCTGAAGAACAAGAGCAAAACGCCATCGAGCCCGTAGGCGATCATTCCGCCCACGAAGGCTCCCTGTGAACCCGCTTTTGCCCATTTGGAGCAGAGGATCAGCATCACAATAAAGAGGCCGTCGACCGAAATCACTACCAGCGTCCCGTTTTGCCCCATCTGGTGCGCCACGACATCCACCACCTGCGTTATGCCCAGGCCAAAGATGAAGCGGATCTTTGCGTCAAAAATCTGCAGGACAGAATTCACGCCAGAAAGAATTGCGATGGTCAGAAACCATCCCGCACCACGCCGCATGCGCAGGATAATGGGAATGCGAGGGTCCATCGCTGCGGGGGCGGATGCAGCTGCAGGAATACCACCGGGACTTAGTGACATGTTTGCTCCCTAGGTTACGGGCAGAATGCTCAAACACGCTATGTTGTCATTCGAACGTGAAGTCCATTGCGCGGTCAAGCGCGATTTTCCCGCCTGTTAACGAATCGCCAGTCCCGTCCGTCCCTTCCGGGTGTGATAGTGTGAGGTTTACGGTTTCCCATTGCCCGGATGGGGTCGCGCGGCGTGAAGCTGTGTGCGAAACTTTCGTTTTAGCGGGAGATCCAACCTGTCATGGCGGGACGCGGCACAATGTTTTCCCTGTTTCCTCGAGCGGCATTCGTTCGGCGAATCACGTTCGTCCTTTTCGCCGGCATCCTCTGCACATTCCCATTTGGCACCCTGGCGCAGGAGCAGCACGAAGACGAAATCATCGCCAATCTCGCCGGCGGCCGCGCTATCGTCCACGTAGCCAAAGACGCCATCATATTTGCGGCCATCGATCAGCCCGTGGAGAGGAACTCCATTCCACCACGCGTGATGAACCTTGACGCAACGCACATTGGCATCCTCTTCGGAGCCGCGGAATGGCGCATTCCTGCCGACCCCAAGCCCATCCGGCTGGACCGTAATTTCCAACGCGTCTCCCGCGCCGATTCTCGCTATCAGATACCGGGCGAAGGCGAGACGGATTTGGAGACCATCGGCGTCGCTTTCCTTGAGAAGCTTCGTCCGTTTATCGCTCAACTCCATCACAAAGTTGATTTCTCTCCCGATGACCCCATCTTCCAGCTGGTGATCATTGGCTACGCTCCCAACGAGTATGGACCTGAGGTGTGGGTCGTGGAATATCATATGGAGCAGTCGCAAGTTGCCACCCGCGGCGATTATTGGCAGACGCGTATTCAGCGCCCGCGCTTTACGCAGCTTTACCCGGCGGAAAAACGCGCTCCTCGCACCATTGTAGAAAGCCGTTACCCTCCGAACGCGAAAGGTCCTACACTCGCCGAGTTGATCCAGGGCAATGACCCGAACATTACGCACCTCGGTTCCGGCGAGCCACGCTTTGCAAAGGTGCTCGATACTATCCGTGGCGGCCAGGCGCAAAAGGCTGCCCCGATCGATTCCGCTGATTTCATGCGCGCCGTGCTGCCCTTGATTGCCGGGAATTCCAGTTTTGTGCTTGGAACGATGGACGAGCGCCGCGGCTTCGAATGGATGGTTCCGCCCGACGAGCCTGTCGAGAAAGCGCAGGAAGACAAGAACCGTCCGCCTGATGCGCCCACGCTGCGGCGGCCTCCCAAACCTTAGTTGCCAGGAAAGACCAGAAAGAGTGGTTAGGAGAGTTTTTCGATGATGTCGTCGCGCCGGATCACTCCTCCATCCAGCACGCGGCACAGCATGCCACGGCGCCCCCATAGCTCCTTGCGCAGCCCGGGCCGAATGGCTTCCATCTGATCGCACGGCGTGCAAACCGCACTGACTTCGAGACGCGCCCGACCGACACGCAGGAGTTGGCCAATCTCGAGGCTATTCACGTTCAGGCCGTCGGTGGTGATGTTCTCGCGAATAATTCCCGGCTGGAGGTCCATGGCCTCCAAAGTCTCGCGATCCACCAGCAAGACCTGACGCTTGCTGGCGGGCCGCCCGTGGGCGCAGCCTTCCAAGCCGGCGTCGGCTATGGCCTGGACTTCGGCGAGTTCCTCCATCGGCAGGCGCTTCTTCAGAGCACGGAAAAGATTCTGCACTCGCGCCATGGCCTCTAATCTCCTGCAGCCCTCAGTTGGCTAGCGTGAGCTCCGATGTCCTTGCGGTAGTGCATTCCCTCGAAGTGGATTTTCGAGGCGCCCTCATAAGCAGAAGCCAGAGCGGCTTTCAGCGACCCATCTGTGGCGGTAACGCCAAGCACTCTGCCGCCGCTGGTGACCACGCCATCTCCGGCGAGCCTTGTCCCGGCATGCAAGATCTTCACACCCGTAATTTGTTCCACAGTGGTTAGGCCATCAATCTTCTTGCCGGTCTCAAATTTTCCCGGATAACCGCCCGAGGTCAATACAACGCAAGTGGCGGCTCCACGTTTCCAGTGCAACTTTGGCGGGTTAAGGCGTCCGGCAGCCACATCGCTCAGAATTTCAGCCAAGTCAAAGTCAATCCGCGCCAGAATCGCCTGCGCCTCCGGATCCCCCAGCCGGCAATTGAATTCCAAGACACGGGGACCGGACTTGGTCAGCATCAGGCCAATATAAAGGAACCCCTGGTAAGGGATTCCGTCAGCCGCCAGCCCTTCGAGGGTTGGCTCGACGATAGCCGCGCGCAGGGTTTCGCGAAGAGCATCCGGCAGCAATTCATCGGTAGAGTACGCCCCCATACCGCCCGTATTCGGGCCTTGGTTCCCGTCGAAGACGCGCTTATGGTCGCGCGTCGGTACGAGCGGCGCATAACGCCTTCCATCAGTGAGAATGATGAACGAGAGCTCGTCCCCTTCGAGCGTCTCCTCGAGGATGATTCGCTTACCGTTTCGCGGCGGCCAAGTCCGGCGCCAGAAAGACTCCTTTGCCGGCGCACAATCCGTCCGCCTTAATCACCACGGGGAAATTCACGGAGTTCAGCGCTTTGTAGACTTCTTGCGGAGAATCAAACGCACCGTACATCTTTGCGGTGGGAATGCCGTGGCGTTGCAAAAACTCCTTGGAGAAAACCTTGCTGCCTTCCAGCTGCGCCGCCTGTTGAGAAGGGCCCACCACAGCCCAATTCCGCTGGCGAAACGCGTCCGTCAGCCCGTTCACCAGTGGCAATTCCGGACCGACAACGGTCAAATCGGGCTGAATCTTTTCGGCAAGCGCGACGATCGTGCCGACTTCCCCTGCATCCATAGGCACGCACTCCGCGTCGGCCGCAATGCCGCCATTCCCCGGGGCGCACCAAATTTTTTCCACGCGCGGACTCTGCTTCAGTTTCCACACGAGCGCGTGTTCGCGGCCGCCTCCGCCCAGCACGAGAATCTTCATCCGCAATCCCTCGTTAACGACTCTTCCGAACGATAGTCGCCCCTTCTGAACGTGTCAACCTGACCATGCGATGACGCATTCGGAGGTTTTCTCAAGGCGGTCCCTCGCTGGACAATACCGGGCGTTTACCAATTGTCATACGCTGTTCCAAAGACCAGTTAACAGCTGCGGATTCAACTTCTAGACTCGGCAAAGTATTCTCTTGGGTCGGAGGGGTGCCGGTGCTCATTCCGTTGCGCCATGAAAACATGGAGGGCCGCCGCTGGCCGGTCGTCACTTTTACATTGATTGCGTTGAACGTCCTGATTTTCCTTGGCACGCACTGGAAGATCATGGAAGAAACCCAGGATCCTGCTCGCCGCGAAGTTCGAGCTCACCTTATCCTCCTCGCCGCCATGCACCCGGAATTGAACATGTCCTCCCAGGTTCAAGCGCTGATCAAAGAGGTCCAAAGAAGGGCCCCCGCGCAAGTCTGGAAGGAGTGGGCTGCTCCAAACCGACCGTTCGAGGACGATTGGGACGAACAGATCCGCGGAGTCGAGGATGCGCGGCAACTCCAGTCTGAAATGGATTCGCTCACGGAGCGTTACTCACAGCAGCAGAAGACCTCTATTTTGGTGAATTACGCTCTGGTCCCCGCACATGCTACATTTGCGGCCTATCTAACCTCCATGTTCCTTCATACAGGTTGGCTCCACCTTATCGGCAATATGTGGTTTCTCTGGCTTGCCGGTTTCATTCTGGAAGATCGCTGGGGACGCATCATCTATCCGATATTCTATTTGCTGGCTGGCATAGCGGCTTCCGTATTCCATGCCTTATTCTATCCTGGCAGCATCATCCCCTCTCTCGGAGCTTCGGGCGCTGTAGCCGCGCTTATGGGAGGATTTCTCGTTAGGTTCCCAAAACTGAAGATCGAAATGCTTTGGTACATGTTGATCTTCCGCATCCGTTTCAAGGCTTACGCGTACTGGCTGCTGCCTCTGTGGCTTATCACCGAAGTTTTCTATGGCTCTCTATTTGGACAAGTATCGGCGGTTGCGCATTGGGCTCACGTCGGTGGTTTTCTATTCGGAGCGTTGGGTGCCCTGTTGATTCAAAAAACCGGGTTGGAGCACAAAGCAAACGCCGTAATCGAAGACAAAATTGGATGGACCGCGGATCCCGCCGTGGTGCAGGGAACGGAATTCCTCGAGAAGGGACAGTTCGACGAAGGCATTGCCGTTCTTCAGAAGCACATAGCCGCGAAGACGGACGCCATCGACGCTCATTCGATACTGCGACAGCTCTACTGGCGCAAGAAGGACATTCCGGCGTACCTCGAAGCCACGGCAAAGCTGTGCCAACTGCACCTTAAAGCGCAGGATGGAGAGGCGGCGTGGCAGGATTACCAGGAGTATTCCAACGCCGGCGGGGATCGCATGCCCGCGGGAACGTGGCTTGAGCTCTGCCGCATTGCTGAGGGGCAGCAGAATTACGAGCGCGCCATGTCGGAGTATGAGCGTCTGGCAAGAGCGTATCCGACGGAGCGGCAATCGCTGTTGGCGCTTCTATCGGCCGGGCGCCTCGCCCTGAAACAGCTCCATCGCCCGGCGGATGCCTTGCGCTATTACCGGGCCGCGAAGGTTTCCACCGTCCCGCACTTGGATTGGGAGGCGAATATCCAGACGGGAATTCAAGCCGCGGAAAAAGCCGCGGGTGTTTCCATCTCGCGAGCCTGAGGACTTAGCTTCGTATGGGGGAATGTGCGAAAGAGTGGCCGCGCGCTGATGCGCAGGCAGCGCGCCTTGTTATATTAAGTTAAGTAGATAATTATAAGATAATAACAAATAAATTAGCCATTGCCAACGGCGCGAATCGGAATCGTCACCGTGGTAGCAGTCTCCGAGGATCCCAGCATGTGGCAGCGCCCGTCGAAAATTCCGCCCGGGTCGATAACCATACAAGGAGAGTGCACCTCTCCTGTCACCACACCCTTGGCTTCAATCTCCACGCGGCCCTTCGCGAAAATCACGCCGTCGAAGCGCCCGGAAATCACTACGCGATTGCCTTCGATTTGGCCTTCGACCTTTGCGCCTTCGCCAAGGATCACCGTCTGTTCTGAAATAATGTTTCCCTTCACGTTGCCGTCAATGCGGAACGTGCCGGTAACCGTCAGCGTGCCTTCGAGCGACACTCCCTGGTCGATGAATCCTGTCCATTCTTCACTTGCGCCATCTTTCGCAGCGCTGGGCCACTTCCATGCCATTTCAAAACCCCCGAGAGACTGTTCTACTTTAGCTGCGCAGAAGCATAAGTCAACGCAACTGAGCAAGAGTGTTGTCGAATCAGCGACTGAACGAACGGGCAGTATGCGCCGGCGGAACTCGCAAAGCTACTTCATCAAGCGATCGTAGAGCCCCATCAGTTGATCGTCGTCATAGAACTCGAGGACCAATTGACCAGGACGCACCTTCGTTTTTTGATGCAAGAGCACTTTCGTGCCGAGGTGACGCTGGAGCTCATCGAGCGCCGATCGAATGTTCGCATCGAGATGAACTTGAACTGTCGCGTGCCCGCCTGAGGCTCGCCGTGATGCTAATTTTTCAATCTGGCGTACGGTCAATCCGCCGCGCGCCGCGCGTTGGGCATAGCGCATCCGCAATGGCGAATCCGGCACGGCGAGCAAAGCGCGGCCGTGGCCTGCCGTCAATTTCCCCTCTTCAATCCAATCCTGAATTTTCTGCTCCAACTTCAACAGACGAATCGCGTTCGCTATCGTGGCGCGATCTTTGCCCGTGCGTTCGGCTACTGCTTCCTGAGTCAAGCGCGCTTCGTCCATCAATCGTTCAAACGCGCGCGCGGCTTCAATCGCATTTAAGTCTTCACGCTGGATGTTTTCGACCAGCGTCATCTCCAGCGCAAGTTGGTCAGAGACTTGCCGAACGATGACCGGAACCCTTGTCAAGCTGGCCCGTTGCGCTGCGCGCCATCGGCGTTCGCCGGCAATAAGCTGATATCGGGAGCCGATTGGGCGGACAACGAGTGGCTGAATAATCCCGCTGGCTTGGATCGATCTTGCCAGCTCGTCGAGAGCTTCTTCGCGGAAGCGCGTGCGCGGCTGGAAAGGACTCGGTTCGATCAAGTCGATGTCAATCTGTTGGGGCCCGGGATACCCTGGCTCGCGAGTGGGCGCGCTGGCAGCACCGCTGGCACCTGTCGCGTGAGAATGTATGGTTGCGGCGGGCTCTGGAGAATCCTTAGGCTGAAGCTCCCGAATGAGCGCTCCGAGCCCCCGTCCCAGCGCGTTTCTTGGCATTGGCGATGACCTCCTGGGCGAGCTGTGTATAGCCTTCTGCGCCCTTGCTGTGAACATCATAGAATATGATCGGCTTACCAAAACTTGGCGCCTCCGCTAGCCGCACGTTGCGCGGAATCACGCTTTTGAAGATTTGCGTTCCGAAAAAACTGCGCAAATCCGTGGCCACCTGGCGCGAAAGCGAAGTCCGCTCGTCATACATCGTAAGCAGGATTCCTTCGACTTCCAGGCTGGGATTCAGGGTGCGGCGGATGCGCATCAAGGTGTCCAGCAACTCCGAAACGCCTTCCAGCGCCAGATATTCGCACTGAATAGGAACCAGCACGGCATCTGCGGCTACGAGCGCATTCAGAGTAAGGAGATCCAAGGCAGGAGGGCAGTCCAAGAGGATGAATCGATACTTATCGTCCAGTGCTTTTAGTGCCCCTTCGAGCAGGTATTCGCGGTTTTCCGTGTTGACGAGCTCCACGGCGGCGCCGGCGAGGTTCTTATCGGCTGGGACGACATCCAAGTGATCTACTTGTGATTTTTGAATGATCCTACCAAATGGCTCGTTGAGAATCAGAATGTGGTAGAGCGTCCGTCTTGAGGGATCTTTCGCAAAGCCAATCGCAGCCGTGGCGTTTGCCTGGGAATCACAATCGATGAGGAGTGTGGGCTGTTCAGCGGCGGCGAGGCAGGCGGCAAGATTCACCGCAGTTGTGGTCTTGCCTACTCCACCCTTTTGATTTGCGACGGCAATGACTCGAGCCAAATATTCCCCCGCCAGCGAAAATCTAGCAAACGATGCGGAAGGATGCAAGATGTTTCACGTGGAACGTCCTTTGACCAGGTAACTCCGGATTGAGTTCGGAATGTTCCACGTGAAACACTGGCAGGCGTTGTTCCACGTGGAACGCCGCCTTGTCAAGGCAGCGCCATTCCTGGCGGAATGTCTTTGGCCCCGCGCAGACTGGATGACGGTATCGTTAGCTCAAGAATGTTTCACGTGGAACACGCGTCACCGCGATGCTTCGCCCCTATGCCGGACAGCGGAACCTAAAGCTCTATCGAGAAGGAGAGGAACCAACTGGCGACGATTTCTTATTGCCCACCAAGAGGAGCCTTCGCAGGGAATGGGGCACCGAAATGGGCTCTCGCCAATCCCAAGTCTTGATTCTCTGGATTTCCTCGAGATCGCGTGCCCCAATCCACAAAATGACTTGCCCTGCCGCTAGCTGATCCGACCTGGCCCATTCGAGAAAACTAGGGAATTCACCTAGGGCACGCGAGCAAATGTAGTCGAGAGGCGCCATCTCCTCACCAAGCTCTTCGTAGCGCCTCGCCAGGACCTGTGCGCCGTTAAGTCCTAATTCACGAATCACTTCCGCTAGAAAAGTCACCTTTTTGATGTTGGATTCCACCAAAAAAACCTGCAAACCGGGCCGCATAATCTTCAGCGCCAACCCCGGAAAACCGCCCCCAGAGCCTACGTCGGCGAGCCGACCCTTTTCCAAGGGTATGGCTTCGGCCGCATACATACATTCGCAAAAATGCCGATGCAGGATCTCCAGCGGGTCGCGAATCGCCGTTAGGTTAACTTTTTCATTCCAAGTAAGCAAAATCTTTATATATCGTTGAATTTGAAGCACTTGATCGTCATAGGCAGGGAGACTGAATTCCGTCAAAGCACGGCGTATTACGGCGACGGAGGGGGCTGGGCTGGTCGTTGTCATAATAGTAACTATTTAGTTCTAGTGTATCACACTCTCCCTTTCTTGGCTACTGGCCCCATTCGGGGTCAGATATCGCGGTCCGGCCGTTCCGGCGACCACATCCACCGCGCTATGCCAGAAAATCGCCGGCACCAGACTGCCGTATGCGAGCCGGCTGGTGCCGAGAAGGAGGCCGATCAAGAGCGTCATCACGATCCCGCCGCGCCCCTGGTAAGTGTGCGCCAGCCCGAAAAGTACGGAAGACAGCAGCACTACCGCCCACGCTTGTAATCCTACACGCAGGAGGACGGCCATGGCGAATCCGCGATAAAGGAACTCCTCGCAGAGCCCTGCAGTTATCGCTAGCACGAAATACGGAAGCGACTCCACGGCGGATTGCGGCAAGACGCGTTCAGCAATAGCTTGAAGTGAGCCCCGGGCTTGGACAGGAATTCTTCCCATGCGTCGCAGGTTCAGCCATTGCAGAGACGCAATTGTCGCGGTGCCAATAGCGGTTGCGATAAGAATCCTGCTCTTATCAGGAACTATCAGACCAAGCTGGGAGGCCGTGAACCCATGCGCCCACGCGCGCCAGGCCACCACGGCCACGGCAAACCATTGAAAGGCGATTGTCGAGGCGTAAAGAGAGAGGCGCTCCATGGTGCTGAGGTGCGGCAAGGCCATCAATTTCTTCATGCGCGCTCGTCCGCGCCACGGCAGAATCACGCCGAGCACCAAGAAGATCAGCCAAATATCCCAGGGCATCCGCGAATCAGAACACTTTCCGCATGCCCAGCGCAAGCATCCATGGTGTGCAAGCACGAAGCGCGGCACCTCGCTATAATCGAAGCGCATTACAGCGAGGTGCGGCTTGACCCCATCCGTGAAACTCACGGCCATGGTCAAGGCAGCGGGTTGAGCGGCGAAGCTGAGTCCAGGGTTGCTGGATTCCGTTTTGCGCCGTTTGCCGCGGCCATCTGATCCGAACGTGCTCGTTGGTTTTGATACCAACGACGACGCGGGGGTGTATCTATTGAGCCCCGCAATGGCCATGGTGCAGACAGTGGACTTTTTTACGCCGATTGTGGATGACCCACATACCTTCGGGCAGATTGCGGCGGCAAATGCGCTGAGCGATGTTTATGCCATGGGCGGCAGGCCCGTTTCCGCGCTTTCCATCGTGGGATTTCCAGACAAGGGCGAGCCCGAAATCCTCGAACAAATTATTCGTGGTGGCCTTTCGAAAATGACGGAAGCGAAATGCAGCGTCATTGGCGGCCACTCGATTCGCAACGACGATATTCAATTCGGCTACGCGGTCACGGGCATTATTGATCCGCAGCGCGTCTGGCGAAACGTCGGTGCGCGTGCAGGCGATGTCCTGCTGTTGACGAAAGCCATTGGGACGGGCGTGCTCTCCACGGCGCTGAAAAAAGATCGCGCGGCCGCGGCGGATTTGGACGCGGCGATTGCCTCCATGACGCAGTTGAATCGCGCCGCTTCCGAGGCGCTGCGAGAAGTTCAAGAAAAAGCCGCGACGACGCAAGTCATTCACGCCGTCACAGACATAACGGGATTCGGGTTGTTAGGCCACGCGCGCGAGATGGCGCTAGGGAGTCCCGAACGAGGAATCGAAGCTGTTTCTATGGAGATCGAGCATTCGGCTGTTTCCTACCTCCCCGGCGCCGTCGAAGCGGCCCGCGGAGGCTTTCTTCCCGGCGGACTAAAGAATAATAGCGATTTCATTGGCGATTGCGTCGGTTTCGCGGGGAGCGTTCCGCAGGAGTATCGCGACCTGCTCTTCGACCCGCAAACTTCCGGTGGCCTGCTGATCGCCATCTCGCCCGAATCCGCAAACGCGGCCGTCGGCGCTCTCGATCGCCACGGGATCTCCCCCCGCCCAATCGGCAAAGTCATCTCCAAGACCAATCCTCTCTTGCTTGTCCGCTAGCATGTCCTGCCGGAGCGCATCGGATAAACTCTAACGATGGACACGATTACTCACGGCATCGCCGGGGCGCTGATTGGGAAGGCCGTCTTCCGCGGCGAGGACCTGTTCGCCTCGCACCCGATGAACCGCCGACGCATCATCACTTGGTCGCTCATGCTCGGCGCTATCTTTCCCGACTCCGATGTGCTCCGCGACATTTTCTCTCATGACAAACTCCTGATGATCACCTGGCACCGCAGCATCACACATTCCTTGTTGCTGCTTCCTCTGTGGGCGCTGCTTCTCGCGGGGATCACGCGCGCGTTTGCCAATTCGCGGAAGTGGGAATCGCCATCATTCCTGGCGCTAATGGGAATTTATGCCCTGGGCGTCCTGAGCCACATCCTGCTTGACCTGGTCACGTCTTTCGGCACGATGGTCTGGTCGCCGGTCGAATGGTCGCGCCCCGCGTGGGATCTCATCTTCATTGTGGATTTCACCCTGACCGCAATCCTCCTGGTGCCCCAGTTGCTTGCCTGGGTGTATGCCCATCCGGAAAAAGTGCAGCGCCGCGCTATTGGGATGTGGCTGGTGTTCCTCCCTGCGCCCTTTCTCATCGCCAAGATTGGTGAACGTGCCGGCGCTCCCATTTCGGGGCGAGTCGTTCTGAGTGCCATACTCATTTTTGCCGCGCTCTTCCTTCTGCCTGCACTCCTCGGCTGGGGCGTGAAGATCGGTCACGACAAGTGGAATCGCGCTGGTTTCGCCGCGGCACTGATGTACATCGCGTGCGCCGCCTACGCGCACCACGTTGCGCTCTCACGCATCCAGAAGTTCGCTGAGCTGTATCCGCTGCGAACCGAATCCATCGGCGCGCTGCCGCTTCCGCCGTCACTCTGGCACTGGGACGGGCTGGTTCGAACGGAACGCGGCGTCTACGAACTACGCATGGACCTTGACGACAAGCCCGCAAGCGACGGGGGATTGCTTACGCTCGAACACCATTACTTCCCCGACGCCCCGCCGAATTCTTATATTGAAGTCGCCAAACGTCTCCCCGAAGTGCAGAAGGTTCTGTGGTTCTCGCGATTTCCCGTAACGCGTTTCCACAAAGAGGGCGACGTCGCCGTCGTGGAAATCGCGGACATCCGTTTTGTGCAAATACGCCGCGACCGCCCGGCAGCCTTCACCTATCGCGTGCGATTCGGGCCAGACGGGAACGTGATCTCGCAAGGCTGGGCCACTAGGTAGGACAGGCATTCTCGCCGGTCATTATTTCTTGAGGCAAAAAGGAACTACCGGGAGAGCTTGCTGTCCGCGGGATGAATGACGACCTGGCGCTCTTCGCCGACGCCCACACTTTCCGTGCGAATGCCGCTCACATCCTTCAACGCCAGGTGCACAATGCGGCGCTCGCGTGAAGACATGGGATTCAGCCGGAATGGCTGGCGGGAAGTTTGCACGCGCTCCGCAGCCACGCGCGCTGTCATGCGCAACTCTTCAAGCCGCAGCGCGCGGTAACCCCCGCTGTCGATGTGAATCTTTTCATGGTAGGCCGGTTCCAGCCGCAGCGCGCGCAGGGCGAGGTGTTCGAGCGCTTTCAAGACTTCGCCGCCATGCTCCAGGAGAATTTCTTTGTCTTTCCCGTCAAGATCGGCGAGCACTTCCGCGTCGCCTCCCGAGCCTTCTCCGTCGGCCGCAACTGGCCGCACGTTCACTTTCAGCTCGAGCTTGGAAACCCGGACGATATTCTCCAGAAACTGGCGCAGGGCATCGGCCGCCGCCTGGCGGTCTAACTTCCCATCGCGAATGAGCACTTGAGCCATAGGGGGCTTGGGGATTCGGAACCGCGTCCGCCTCTCTGAATGGTCTTCTTAAGACTTCTTCCCGCGCACGGGCTTTGCAGGTGCGGGCACAGGATGCGTCCGGTTCAAGTACCACTGCTGCGCGATACCGACCACGCTACTGGTGAGAATATACACTGCCAGACCGCTGGAAATCGGCGAAATCATGAAAATGCCCGCCATGGTGATGGGCATGATCTTCATCATGGCCTGCTGCTGCGGGTCCGTCGCCGTCATCGGAGTCATTTTCGAGACCAGATACATGGACAAGCCCATCAGTACCGGCAAAATGTAATAAGGATCTTTTGCGGAAAGATCCAGGACCCACAGCCAGGTTGCGTGCCGCATCTCGATGGCGTAGCGCAGCGCGGTGTTTAATCCGAACCACACCGGCATTTGCAGGAACATCTGGAAACAGCCGCCCACCGGGTTGATGCCCTCGCGGCTGTAGATGGCCATCACTTCCTTGTTCATCTCCGCTTTGCGCGGATCACGCATCGAGTATTTTTTGTACTTTTCCTGGATGGCTTTGATTTCCGGCGCCACGCGCTGCATTTTCAGGGTCGTTTTGTAGCTGGAAATGCGCAGCGGGAAAAGCAGCATGTTGATAATCAGCGTGAGGACAACGATGGCCCATCCCCAGTTGGGAATGTAGTTGTGCAGCCACTTCAGCGCGTGGAAAAGAGGCTCGGCGATGAATTCCAGCCAGCCGAAATTGATCAGCCCATGCAGCGGCGGATTCATCTTTTTCAAATCGTCGTAATCTTTTGGGCCAACGTACACACGCAGGGCCAGCGGCTGCGTTGATGCTGCGGCGGCTACTTGCGGCACCGGCTCCAGCGTGTCTTGTCCATCTACTTTGACGGTGCGCGACGCCTTCCAATAGCGAGTTTCGAGTGCGCCCATCGGCACCGAGACGGCATCGCCGCGGCCAATGATTGGCGGCAGAAATGCCGCGGTGAAGTAGCGGTCCTCGATGCCAGCGAAATCTTTTCCACTTTGCCAGACGCCTGGCGGCCACTTGTCTAGAGGGTCCAGCTTCTTATGGGGAAAATTCGTGATCTTCCCGCCCTCGCTGTAGTACGTCTGAACCGTTTCCACCGGCGCGGGGTTCGTCACCGTCAAATCGCCGAAGCCGCCGAGCCAGCCAAGGCCCGCCTTAATCGGATTTCCGTTGAACTTGACGGAGGTTTCTACGCGGACCACGTAGGTATGGTCAAAGTGGAAATGCTTGGTGACCTCCAGGTGCCCGTCACTCCACGTGAGGTCAACATCGGCGGGGGCGTCGAACTTAGTGCCATCCTTGGAAACTTGATAAAGTCCGCCGTTCGCCCCGTTCTGCAACTGCTCATCATCGAGCACCACGGAGAACGGCCAGCCACCCGTAGCTTCGGAAGCATCGGGGTGTACCACGTCGAGCACGCGCTGAGGCTTTGCGTCATCCTTGTAATTCTTGAGCTGCCAGCTCTTCACCACCGCGCCGCGGTTCGAAATCTCCACGCGGTAGAGGGCGTTTTCGACGACGAACGTGCGTTCCTGCGAATCGTTCTTGACCGTGATATTCGCCGCCGGTACAGGCGCGATTTTTGACGGCGCCGCAGTTGTCGGGGCTGGAGTCGTCGCCGGCGAAGTTGCCGGACCCGCAGTGGCGGGAGCAGTCTGCGCCGGGCGATTGGTTTGCGCCGGCCGGACGGCCGGCTTCGGCCCAAAGAACCTTGCCCAGAGGATGATTACTCCAAAGGACAACAGCGAAGCCACCAGAATCCGCAGCTCCGGCGTGAACTTGTCCTTTTGTCCCGGCGCGCTCATGAATGCGCCTCCGTCTTCAAAGCCTTCGCTGTCGATGAACCTGTTGGCATTTCTTCCCATTTCTCCGGAACCGGGTCGTATCCAAATTTGCGCGAGAGTGGATGGCAGCGCAGCAGCCGCTTCAGCCCGAGCCAAATCCCACGCGCCACACCAAATCGCTCAATGGCCTCGTAGGCGTAGCGCGAACACGTCGGCTCAAAGCGGCAGCTTCCCGCAAACAGAATTGACAAATAGGCCTTGTAGAATCGCAGCGCAAACAGTGCCGCGCGGACAAGAATCGAGGGCTCTGCCCCTACACGTTCTTCAGCAGACGCAGCAAATCCGCCGTCAGCGCCGCAAACTCCGCGCGCGCTACCGAACTCTTCGGGTGAATGACGATGTCCCATCCTGCGGGTATCTCCAGCCGGTGGCAGCGCACCACCTCGCGCAGACGCCGCCGAATACGATTGCGCACTACCGCGCCGCCCAGGGCCTTCTTGATGCTGAAGCCAAAACGGCTCTGCGGCAGTTCGTTGGCGCGAAAGAAAACTGTAAAGTGGGAACTCGAACGGCGCTTTCCGGCGCGGTAGACAGCATCAAATTCTCCGCGCCGCACCAGCCGCGCCTCGCGCGGAAACCGATTCCCGCGCGCACTCGAACCGGCCGGGGGCGGCGCGTTCCCCGGG
>WNFT01002566.1_pt1 | contig 32822 bp, 31 predicted proteins | sample 5400191 | NCBI WGS metagenome assembly WNFT01 (sample SAMN13153359, study PRJNA577476) | soil metagenome | isolation source: 80 cm saprolite under Madrone tree | place: USA:California | collected 2016-06-14 | reverse complement strand
CGCGCCCGTGAGGCTGAACGTCAAGGACATCCGCCCGCTGGCCAGTCACCGCGTGCATCTGCCGCCGTCGGCACACACGACATTCGTCGCCGACCGCTTCGTCGTTGCCACCTTCGTGCCGCGGCCCTTCGAGACCGATCCCGGCGCAATCAAGGTGCCGTTCTTTCACAACAACGACGATTACGACGAGGTGATCTTTTATCACGCCGGAGGTTTCTTCAGCCGCGACAACATCAAGCCCGGCATGATCACTTTTCATCCCGCGGGCTTCACCCATGGGCCGCATCCCAAGGCGCTCGAAGCCATGCTGGAGCAGAAAAAGCCCGCGACCGACGAAATCGCGGTGATGATCGATGCGCGCGATCCGCTCGATGTCGGCCCCGCGGCCGCCGAAGTCGAATGGCCCGGCTACGCCGAGAGCTGGAAAACGTCGGACTCCAAATGAAGCTCGCTTCGCTTAGGCACGGGCGCGACGGAAGGCTGATCCTCGTTGCGCGCGACCTTAAGCACGGCGTCGCCGTTTCCGATATCGCAACCACGCTGCAGGCGGCGCTCGATTCCTGGGCCGAGACCGCGCCGAGACTTCAACAGCGCGCCGCGGCGCTGGAAGCCGGCGAGTCCACCGGCAACTTTCCGTTCGATCCCACGCTCTGCGCGGCACCCTTGCCGCGTGCCTATCAATGGGCGGACGGCAGCGCCTATGTCGTTCATATCGAGCTGGTGCGCAAAGCCCGCGGCGCCGAGATGCCGCCGTCGTTATGGAGCGATCCGTTGATCTACCAAGGCGGCTCGGACAATTTCCTCGGGCCGACCGATCCGATCGCGCTTGCCGATCCCTCCTGGGGCATCGATTTCGAAGCCGAGATCGCGATCGTTACGGACGACGTTCCGATGGGCGTGTCGGCGGCTGAGGCGCGCAACCACATCAGGCTCGTCATGCTTGCGAACGATGTTTCCCTGCGAAATCTAGTCCCGGCCGAGCTCGCCAAGGGCTTCGGCTTCTTCCAAAGCAAGCCCTGGACATCGTTTTCGCCCGTTGCCGTCACGCCCGATGAGCTCAGCTCGGCCTGGAACGGCGGGTCTATCGATCTGCCGCTTATCACCACGCTCAATGCTTCGCTCTTCGGCCGCCCTAACGCGCGCGAGGGTATGGTGTTCGACTTCCCGCAACTGATCGCCCACGCCGCAAAGACGCGGTCCCTAGGCGCCGGCACGATTATCGGCTCGGGCACCGTCGCCAATAAGGACCGCAGCGTGGGGTCGTCCTGCATCGCCGAACGCCGCGCCATCGAAACCATCGAGTATGGCGCGCCCCGAACGCCCTATCTCAACTTCGGCGGTCGCGTCCGCATCGAGATGCTCGACAGCGCCGGCCGCTCCATCTTCGGCGCCATCGAGCAGACGCTTGAGCGATACGTAGGAACGAAAGCGTCGAGCGGCTGATAATCTCTGTTCGCTATTCGAAAATACAAAGCTAGATTGATCTCGAAACAGGTCCAACCATGATACGGCGGCGATTTGAACCGAACGCTGGAAGCATGCGCTCGTAATGAAAAATACCTATATCGGCAGCCCGGTCGAACGCGTGGAGGATTTTCGCTTCCTGCGCGGCCGCGGCCAGTACATTGCCGACCTCAACCGCGACGGCCAATTGCACGCCGCGATCTGCCGCAGCCCCGTCGCGCACGGAAAAATCATCGCCGTCGACGGCGCCGCCGCGCTCGCCATGCCGGGTGTGCATGCGGTCGTCACCGCCGACCATATCGGCCGGCCGCTGCCGATGATCCCGTTCCGCCGGCCGAACCCGACCATCGCGCCCTTTGCGCAGCCCGTCATCGCCGACGGAATCGTCCGCTATGCCGGCGAGCCCGTCGCGATGGTCCTGGCCGCATCCGCCGAACGCGCCGAGGACGCGGCGCAAGCGATCTCCGTCGACGTCGATCCGCTGCCCGTCGTGCTCGACACGCGGGCCTCGCAAAAGGGCGACGTTCTGCTCTTTCCGGCCGCCAAATCCAACCGCGCCTCGCGCTTCGCAGCGACCAAAGGCAATGCCGATGAAGGTTTCCGCGCCGCCGCCTTTACGCATCGCGAACAATTCCGCGTCCAGCGCATGACGGCGCTGCCGATGGAAACCCGCGGACTGCTCGCGGAATGGGACGAAACCACGCAGCACCTCACCGTCGCGGGCGCGGCCAAGCTTCCCTTTTTCAACCGGCGCGCCATGGCCGCGATGATGAATCTCGCCGAAGAGTCCGTCGACTATATCGAATACGACGTCGGCGGCGGATTCGGCGCGCGCGGCGAGTTCTATCCGGAAGATTTTCTCGTCGCCTTCGCCGCGCGCCGTTTTAAGCGTCCCGTCAAATGGATCGAAGATCGCCGCGAGCATCTGGCCGCGATCGCCCATTCGCGCGAGACCGACTGCGACATCGAATTCGCCTTCGATCGCGACGGCCTCATTCTCGCCATCCGCGGCGACGTCAGTATCGACATCGGCGCCTATGTGCGGCCCAACGGCATGACGCCCGTGCGCAACGCGGCGCAGTTCCTTTCCGGGCCCTATCGCATACCGAACATCGCGATTAATTCGTACGCGCTCGTCAGCAACAAGACTCCATCGGGCACCTATCGCGGACCCGGCCGGTTCGAGACCTGTTTCTTCTATGAGCGCATGCTCGAGATCGTCGCGCGCAGGCGGGGCCTTGATCCCCTCGAACTTCGACGCCGCAATCTGATTTCGCTCGACGAAATGCCCTACAAGCTCGCCTCCGTCGAGCCCAATGACGGCTTCGGCTCGACTCAATGCGACAGCGGCGATTATTCCAGCACCTTCGATCGCTGCTTGGTCGAATTCGGCTGGCCTGAAAAGCGCAAATTGCAAGGCAAGCTTATCGACGGCCGCTACCATGGCATCGGCATCGCCTGCTTCATCGAGGGCGGCGGCTCGGGTCCGCGCGAAAACGCGCGACTGGTCATCGAGAAAGACGGCTCCGTCTCCGTCTATGTCGGTTCGTCGGCGGTCGGGCAGGGCGTTGAGACGGTGTTTGCGCAGATCGCCGCCGACGCGCTTGAGATTCCGCTGACAAGCATCCGCGTCATGCACGGCTCCACGACCTATCTGAAGGAAGGCTACGGCTCCTACGGCTCGCGCGCGACCGTGATGGGCGGCAGCGCCGTCGTCGTCGCCGCGCAAAAGCTGCTGGAGAATTTCCGCGCCCTCGCCGCCAAGGAACTCGACGTGCCGCCGGAAAAACTCACCATGGCCGACGGCCAAGCGACTGCGCTCGACGGCCGGCGCCTGACCTTGACCGATCTTTCCGCTCACGGATTATCGGCCGAGGGCAGCTTCTCCAACAATTCGAAGGCGACTTACACCTATGGCACTGCGCTCGCCCATGTCGCGGTCGACGCCAAGACGGCTCGCGTCGAGGTGCTGGATTATGTCGTCGTCGATGACGTCGGCCGCATCATCAATCCGCACACGCTGCACGGCCAGGTAATCGGCGCCGCGGTGCAGGGCTTGGGCGGCGTCTTCAGCGAAGAGCTCGTCTACGATTCCAACGGCCAGCTTCTGTCTGGCTCGCTCGCCGATTATCTGATTCCCGTCGCCACCGACTATCCCAATGTGCGCGCCATCTCGCTCGAGCTTCATCCTTCGCCCAACAATCCCTTGGGCGCCAAGGGGGCGGGGGAGGGCGGCATCATTCCCGTCGGCGGCGCTCTCGCCAACGCCGTCTCCAACGCGCTTTCCTCGCTCGGCGTGGAAATTCGCGAATTGCCCTTAACCCCGCCTCGCCTCTGGTCGCTGCTGCAAAAAGCGACCGCCTCGGCATAGGCTTCCGCGCACCCCGGCAGGGTGGTAGCGTCGCCGCCGATCAGCTCAACGAAGAGGTCCGCCATGACAAGATGGATTTCAGCTTTATCGCTGATGTTGACGCTCGCGGCGGGAACCGCCTGGGCGCAAGCCTTCCCGCCCAACGCAGCGGGCGTGACGATGGGACATTGGCATCTCAATTCGCGCGACATCGAGGCCAACAAGAAGATTTTTGTCGCCATGGGCGGCGTCGCGGTCAAGAACGGCAACTTCAACATCGTGAAGTTTCCGGGCGTCGTTGTCTTCTTAAATCAAGGTCCGGGGGCGCCGCCGGCTGTTGGCGGCACGGTTGGGACCGTGGTGAACCACGTCGGGTTCCTGGTCCCGAATGTCCAGGCATCCGTCGCCAAGTGGAAGGCCGCAGGCGTGACGGTCGAACCCGGCGGCAACGGCAGAATGGACCAGGCGTTCGTCACGACGCCGGATGGCGTGCGGATTGAAATTCTCGAAGACAAGGACCAGACGATTCCCATCCGCCATCACCACATCCATTTCTACGTGTCGGCCGCCGAGATCCCCAAAATCCAGGCCTGGTACGCGAAGGAATTCGGCGCCAAGCCCGGAATGCGCGGACAGAACGTGGCTGCGGACTTGCCTGGAGCGAACCTGTCCTTCTCCAAAACCGATACGCCGACCGTCAGCACCAAAGGCCACACGCTCGACCACATCGGCTTCGACGTGAAGAACCTGGAAGCCTTCGTCAAGAAGCTGCAAGCCGACGGCGTCAAGATCGATCGGCCCTATACGCTGAATAAGGACACCGGCGCCGCGCTTGCGTTCGTCTACGACCCATGGGGCACCCTTATCGAATTGAACGACCGCCCCAACCCGCTTTAGAAACCGAGTGACCGCGTAAAAATTGGGGCGCTTTCAGAGACCTGAAAGCGCCCCATTCATTAGGCCGTGATCTTAGGATTACAGCGTCCTGATTTCCACTTTGCGGAACTTCACCACGCCTGCTCCATACTGCAGCCCTATCCGCCCGCGCGGATGCTTTGTGTCGCTGCCGCTCGCCGTTTTCTTGCCGTTGAAGGTGATGGTCATCAGCGGGCCTCTGGCCTCGATCTCCATAGTGTTCCAGTTATTGGCCGCCTTCGGCATCGGATCGACCTTGGCCACGTTGACGATCGCGCCGGTGCCGTAACTCGGATCGGGACGCGTGTCGAAGATGTTGACCTCATAAGAGCTATTCCCGCCGACGTTTTGCGGATTCTCGGCGCGGATGAAGACGCCGCTATTGGCGGGCGTATCGACCCACACTTCGACCCGAACTATGAAGTCGGCATAGGATTCTTTCGTCACCAGGAAGCCGTTGCCCCTGTCGGCTTGGACAGCGCCGTCGACGATGCGCCAATTGGCGTTCCCGATCTGGTCGAAATTGTTCAAATTGGTGCCGTCGAACAGCGTGACGAACCCACCGGCTGCCGCTGCGGCCGCGGCGAATTGCGAACTCCCTAAAACGCCGTACCCGGTAAGAAGCAACCCCATTCTGATGGCGTCGCGACGATTCATGGTGATCTCCTCCTGAAATGTTGAAAGGGACGATTGCCGGGCTATCGGCTCAGCCCTGCTGCGAGTATTGCGCGGGCGCGAATGCCCCACCCCCGAGCTGATGCGAAGGATAGCAAACGCCCCACATCCCCGAAAGGCACGGTTGTGTTGCGCTCAGCTTCTAACGCGAAATTGACCAAGACAGGCAACGCTGACAAAAGGCGCGGCTATTCTAGCCCATTTCCAAGCAGCTTCTGCTGAAGATATTGCAGGCGCTGCTCCTCATCGTGGCTGATCACGATGGTCAGCCGTCATCGCCGGCTCGTCCTCGGTGATCCAGGGCGCGTCCTTGCCGCGGATCGTACGAACTCCGTCCATGTGCCAGGCAACGTCGCCCGCGAAGAGATATTCCTTCCCCGATTGCAGCACGACATAGATCATCTGCGATCCCGGCGTATGCCCGGGCGATTTGATCAGCGTGAAACCCGGCGCAAAGGGCAGATATTTCTCGTAATCGACGACGATGTAGCGCTTTGCCATCTCCGGGTTCAGCTTGATTTCCGGCATCTGCGGATTGGTCAGCAGCGTCTGCACCTGCGTGCGCGTCAGCACGGCTTTCGGTGCGAGCTGCGCTGCCAGCGGACCGCGCACGACACCGGCGACATGATCGCCATGCTCATGCGTCATGACGATGGATTTGGCGGCGAGGAGGGCCTTCTCGACCTCTTTTGCGGCCTCGGGAAAATAAGGCTCCTCGACTCCGCGGCCGAAAAACCGATGCACCTGCTGATCCATTCCCGAATCGATCATCACGGTGCCGTCGGGATAGACCACCTGAAAAGCGGTGCGCGCCTGCACGCTCGGCTCGGCGGGAGCGCCCTTCACCGAGAAATTTTTCGTCCGCCGGCTTTCGGCGAATTTCACCACATTGATGCGCAACGCCCGCGCCCCCGGAATCGTCGCCGAAACTGTCCTGATCTCGGCGATGTCCGCCGAAAAGACTTGCGCGTTTGCCGGCGCGGCGAAGCAGAGGGCGAAAAGTGCGACTGCCAGAAAGGCCGTTTTCATTTCGCGGTTCGCCGCTCTCTTCAATTGATCGCAAAACAATAGAACAACCCCGCCCCGCCGGTCGCGACCAGGTTTGCCTGACTGCATCCTTGAGAAGCGTGCGCCGAGTTCCATGACGTGTTGCCGCCGCCGATTCTGTCGGAGTGACCGACCTGCGCCGAACCCATCCCGCTGCTTGTCCAATTGTTGCAGGTGTGGTCGGCATTGTCCGTATACGCCCGGCCGTCGGGCTGCGAGCCGGTCAGCATGTCGTGCGTATTCGGCAAATCGCTGAATCCGTTGACCACCTGGCGTTTTTCGGTCAGCGCGGATTGCTTGAAGAGATTGCTGCCGCGCTGCGCTTGAATGAGCGTGTCGCCATGCAGCTCGGCGAGCGTCTCCGAAATCGGCTGGCTCTTGGAATTGTACCAGGGTCCCGAGCCGATGCGGTCGCGCGCGTTGACCGCGGGCTGGCCGGGTCGCGCCTGCGTGCTCAGATAGGCATGCCAGGTTTTGCCTGCGCTGCCCGCTGCCGTTGCCAGCGCCTGGCAATGCGCATCGGCGCCGGTCAAGCCGCCAAGATCGCCGCCTTTACCAACGCCGACGCTGGTGACGAAAAAGCTCATCGGTTGCCCCTGCGCCGCGTAAGCAAAAATGGAACCGGCGAGCAACGACAGCGCGCATGACGTTAAAAGAATAATTCGTTGCATCTTATTCTCCGGGCAGGGAACTGAATTGTGTATTCCACCTCCCCCTTGTGGGGAGGTCGAACCGCCGTAGCGCTTGCGCGAGGCGGTTCGGGTGGGGGGAAAGGCTGCCATCGCTAGTTCACGGCAAAGCAGTAGTACATCCCCACGCCATGGGTGCGCGCGAGCGCGACTTGGCTGCAGCCCGCAGTGCCGTGCGCCGAATTCCACGAGCCGTTGCCGCCGCCGTTACGGTCGGACATGCCGACCTGGGCGTTCGGGCCGGTATTTTCGCGCAGACTGTCCGAGGTCCCGACACCTTCGCTCGTCCAGTTGCTGCACGTGTGATCGTTGGTATCGGTGAAGGCGCGTCCGTCGGGCATCGAGCCGGTGAGCGTCTCGTGGCGGTTGGATTCAGGATGCTCCTTCATATAGGCGACTTCCCGATCGCGCGGATTCGTGCCGTCGGTCAGCCCCGGGACAATCTGTCCCTTTTCCGTGATGTCGCTGACCTTGGTGATGTTGTTGCCGAGACGGGCGAGTTCCAGCGTGTCGCCATGCAGATGGGCGACGTCACGCGCGATCATTTCGCCCTTGAAGTTGTACCAGGGTCCGCTGCCGATGCGGTCACGCGCGTTCACGGCCGGCTGGCCGTTGCGGGCTTGCGTGCTGAGATAGGCGTGCCAGGTTTTGCCGCCCGCGCCCGCGCCCGCCGCCGTCGCCAGGGCCTGGCAGTGCGCGTCCGCGCCTGCAAGCCCGCCGAGATTGGCGCCCTTGCCCATGCCGACGCTGGTAACGAAGAAACTCATGTTCGGCGCGGCCGCCTGATTTTGCGCCAGCGCATAAAGCGAACCCGCGAGCAGCGAAAGCGCGCAAAATGCGGCAAGTGTTGGAATCCTTGACATGTCGTCTCCTCCTGCCGGCGCCGGCAAGGCACCTATATGCGTGAGTCAAAGGCTAGCAAGCGCCGCGCGCCTACTCCAGGCTATTGCGGCAACGCGAAGACATAGACGGCGTTGCTGCCGCCCTTCGTGTCCGCCTCAGGCGTCAAGCCGACCTGAACCCCGGCGACGTTGCCGCCGCCGGCCGCGATCGCGACGTATTGCCGGCCGTTGACCGAATAGGTGATGGCGCCGCCGACCGTCTGCGAGGGAAGCCGCGTCTGCCAGACGACTTGGCCGTTGTCGGCATCAAGGGCGCGCAGATAGCGGTCCATCGAGCCGTTGAACAAGAGTCCGCTGCCCGTCACCAGCAACGGCGAATAGAGCGCCACGCGGGTTTCCCAGCTCCATACCGTCCGGCCCGTCTCGACCGAGATCGCATCGATCCGGCCGACCTTGTCCTTGCCCGGCGGAAATCTGCCGACATTGGTCGTGTTGTACACGAACTCAGGAGAGGGCCCCCGGTCGGTGCGCGGAGTGATGTCGAGGCAGGAATTCGACAAGGGAATGAACATGAGGTTGGATTTGGGATTGTAGGCGCCCATCGGCCAGTCTCGGCCGCCGGTGAAGGTCGGGCACATCTGGTACGTCTTGTTGACGTCCTTGAGCACGACGTCCTCATTCACCGTGACCAAACCCTTGCCGTCGATACGAGCGACGAGGTTCTGGTCGGTGGTCTGCTTCGCCCACAGGAATTCTCCGGTCGCCGCGTCGAAGCTCCAGGCGATCCCTGTCTTGCAAGGAATGCCGGTCAGCGTTTTGCGCGGTCCGCGTCTGGCAGCAGGATTGGTCGCCAACATGCCCGCGGCATTCGCGTCGGGATTGACCGGTGTGTTGACGACCATCATTTCGAAGGTGCACTCCTGGTCCCAGTTGTCGCGCGGCAAGGTTTGATGCTTCCAGACGACTTCTCCGGTTTTTGGATGGACCGCCCAGCGCGTGTCGCTCCCGGCCATGGTGCCGCCGATCGTCCCGCGCTGCGTCTCCGAAGCGGGGCCGGCGCCGCTCGATCCGTAGTAAACGAGATCGAGATCCGGATCGTAGGTGAGATGGCCCCAAACGCCCGTCATCCAGCGTTTCTCGTATGGCGCGCCGCCCCAGGTCTCGTCTCCGGGCTGGCCGGGCTTCGGGATCATCTCGTGGCGCCACAGCTCCTCGCCGTTACGCGCATCGTGGCCGGTGACGTAGCAGCCATGGCCCGCCACTTGGCAGGTGCTGCCGGCAATCAGCATGCCGTTGGCGAGAATCGGTCCGCTCGAGTTGCTCACGGTCTTGTCGTTGCCGCGACTCATCTTGAAGACGAGCTTGCCGGTTTGCGCCTCGAGCGCGACGATGTTGTTGTCCCAGGTCGCGAAATAAATCTTGTCGCCATAGAGCGCGATTGACCGCTTGCGTGCCCCGAGCGCGTTCGGAAACGACTCGGCCGGCGGGTTCGGATAGCGATACTCCCAGATGAGTTCGCCGCTCACCGCATCGATCGCCTGGATGATGTCGGCGGGGTTACCTAAAAACATGATCCCGTTGTAAACGATGGGCGTGATCTCGTTGACCCCGGGTTCCATGGCGCGCGACCAGACCAGCTGCAGATTCTTGACGTTCGTCTTGGTTATTTGAGCGAGCGGACTGTAGCCCCAGCCCTGATAATTGCCGCGATACATCAGCCAATCTTCGGGCTTGGGCGCTCGCATGGTCGCATCGGTCAGGGGGACGAAATTCGGCACGGTTTTCTGCGTTGCCGCGGGTGCGGGCGCTTGGGCGTGCGCCGTCAGCACGAGGGCGGCGAGCACGGCGGTAGTGAGCAAGGACTCCTTGACCAGATATCTCATCGCACTCTCCTTCGGTTCGGAAAAACGATCCCCTTCACGAAACAATTCTCAGCGACGCTGTGATGTCATCAATCGCACGCGAAATCATCGGCGCCGATGGGGTGGCACAATATCGGGCCAGATGTGGCGCCGTTTCAATTCCGCGAAGAAATTGGCCATGCCCCTACCTCAGCGCGCGACACAGACATAGCATTTCCAGGAAATTCCCGGAAACGCGAGGTGATGGGCTCCGCTGTAGGGGGCGCAAAGTCTGGCGCGGGAGCTGCGCGCGTTTCGGCATTGAATCATCGAGATTTAGCGTTCCGGAGGGCTGGAAAGGGTTCCATCCCCGGCGGTTCCCTGCGCCGAAAGACTGGGTCCGCTTTTTCATAAAACGGTCATTGACTCGCTGCTGGCACTCCTCGAACCTTGTCCGCGGACCCGATCGCATGACGACGGGCGAGGGTGCGAGAGACGCATCCCGGGGAGCGAACGCATGAACACCAATCGCCGCCTCTTTCTTTTGGGCGCCGCGGCTGCGGCCGGCGCGGGTTACGCCGGCGGCTTCACGCGCTCGAGCGCATGGGCCGCACCGGCTCCTGCCGGGCGCAAACTGGTCATGGTTGCAGGCAAGCGCGTCAAAGTGATCGACATCCACGGTCACTTGGTCATTCCCAAGTCCGGCGAGCTGCTTGCCGGCTCGAACGTCAGGGGCGATTACCCCATGGCTCAGATCATGGGACCCGATCGCATGGCGCGGATGGACGCGCGCGGCATCGACATGCAGGTGCTCTCGATCAACCAATTCTGGTGGTATGGCGCCGACCGCGACCTCGCCGCCAAGATCGTGCGCGTGCACGACGAGGGCGTCGCCGAATGGTGCAAGACGCATTCCGATCGCTTCGTCGGCTTGACCTCGGTTGCCTTGCAACATCCTGATCTCGCCGCCGAGCAATTGGACTATGCGGTGAAGACCCTTGGCCTGCGTGGCGCCTCCATCGGCGGCAACGTCAAGGGCGAAGCGCCCTCGAGCGAGAAATACGACCCCTTCTGGCGCAAGGCCGAGGAGCTCGGCGTACCGGTGTTCATGCATCCGACCAACGCCGACTATCTCGCGCAGGACAAGATTTTCGACGGCCGCGGCGATCTCGGCAACATTGTCGGCAATCCGTTCGAGACGGCGCTGTTCCTGACCAGGCTGATCTTCGACGGCACCTTCGACCGCTTCCCGCGGTTAAAAGTCTGCGGCGCCCATGGCGGCGGCTATCTGCCGTCCTATTTCGGCCGCACCGAAGTGACCTGCGACGTGCGGGCCAATGCGCGCTGCGCCAACAAGAAACGGCCGAACGAATATCTCAAAAACAACATCATGGCCGATTCGATGGTGTTTTCGGACGAGGGCTTGCGTCATCTCGTGGCCGAGATGGGCGCGAACCAGATCGTTTACGGCACCGACATGCCGTTCAACTGGCCCGATACGATCGACATCATCGTCAACGCCGGCTGGCTCAGCAACGCCCAAAAGGAAGCCATACTCGGCGGCAATCTCGTCTCGATGCTGAAAATCACCGCGTAAGAGGGAGGATGCGATGCGCCTCTTTGCTGGTCTCGTCTTGACGCTTGTGCTCGCCGCCGGTTCCGCTGCGGTCGCAGCGCCTGCGGCGGCTTGGACGGAATATCTCTATCTCGACAAAAACGTTGCGATTCAGTTCCCGGCACGGCCCACGGTAAGCACCGCGAATTATGAATCGCAGTTGGTCAAAGGACTCAAAGCCGACGTCTATTCGGTTGAATTCGACCGCGTGCAGTATCGTCTGACGGCGGTCGACTTGGCAGGCCATAACGAAGCGGGCGTCAATTTCGTGAACGAAGCGGCTTATAATCTGATGCGCGAGGGCGAGGTGATCTTCACCGACTTTCCGCGCGTCTATCAGGACGAGAAGTCGGTCTTCGGCGTCACGCTGGTCTTTGACCGGCCAGACGGCCGGCGCCAGCGCACCTCGCTCTATTACAATAAAGGCCGGCTCTATCTTGCCGACGCGATCGTGCTTCCGGCGCGCGGCGACAAGGACATGACCGTGCCGTCGCGCTTCGACCAGACCATTCGTTTCCCGCCCGACGGCCGCTTCGACAAGTGATTTAGAACGGCGCCAGCGGCGTCTCGGCTCTGCCGTCGCCGCAGCCGCGATTGGAACAGATCATCTTTCCGTTCGGCAGCTTGACGCTCATGAGCTGGCCGCCGCGCGAGCCGTCCTTCATCGGGCGAAAGCCGACGTCGAGCTTGTCTCCGGGGCGGAAGCTATCGCGCGACCAGCCGAGCGCGACGAGTTGCGCCACCGAACCGCCCTCAAAGGACCATTCCGTGCTGCTCCCGTTTGGCGCGGTGATCGTGACATGAAGCCAGGCATGCGGATTGACGAGCTCGAATTCCTTCAGCGTGCCGGTGAGATGATTGACCTTGCTCTGGTCGAAAATGGCGAAGGAATGATGTGCGACGGCGGGAGATGCCAAAACCGCGCCGACGGCGCCCGCAAGGATGAGTGAGTTCAGCTTCATCGCGATTCCTCCTTGAAAGGCTGTAGGGTGAAACTTACACGAATACCCGCCGATTAAGAAGCGCCCGGCCGCTTCAATCGCACTGGAGAAAATCGGATTCGCTGCAGCGGCGCGCCATGGCGGTCGCCCGATCGATGTCATCTTGGGACATCTTCTCGGCCACCTGATCGCGCCCCGCCTCCGCGCCGCCGGCGCCGATATCGGCCGCAAGACTGAACCACATATAGGCGTGCACGTAATCCCTGGGAACGCTCAGGCCTTTCTCATACATCGAGGCAAGCCCGCTTTGCGCCTCCGCCAGCCCCTGAAGCGATGCGACGCGAAGCCATTTGAAGGCCTGGTCATAATCCTGCTCGGTGCCCAGGCCTTCGAGGTAGTAGAGCCCGAGATTGGTTTGCGCTTCCACGACTCCCTTCGGCGCCGACAAGCGATACAAGCGGAATGCCTCCGCATAATTCTTCGGTACGCCGAGTCCGAGCTCGTAAAGCGTGCCGAGGCCCCACTGCGCCTGCGGATGATCTTGTGCCGCCGCATCGCGCAGCCAACGCGCCGCTTCGGTGACGTTCTGCGGCGTCCCCTCGCCGCGCACATACCTGAATCCGACGATGTACTGTGCGTTCGAATCGCCTTGTTGCGCTCGCGCAAGCCACAGCTTGAATGTAAGTGCCTCGGTGCCGGAAACCGCGGCCTCCTTTGCGGGCGCCGCAAAGCCCTTGCCGCCCGTGCCGGCGGCAAGCGCCAGGACTCCGGCGATCGCCGCACAAAGAATTTGTGGCCGCATGCCCCCGCGCCCCTTCGAAACCTATGGTAACCGGAAATTTTCCCTTCGCGAATAGAGATCGGGCGAGGAAGATGAGATCGCTCCAGCGAGGTCGTCCCATGGCGCAACACAGCGCCGGAATCCTGATGCATCGCGGCGCGGGCACGGCCGCCGAAGTCCTTCTCGTGCACCCCGGCGGTCCCTTTTGGGCCAAAAAGGACGCGGGCGCATGGTCTATCCCCAAAGGCCTCTCGGACCCCGGTGAAGACATGCTGGCCGCGGCTAAGCGCGAGTTTCAGGAAGAAACCGGCGTCCTGCCCGAAGGCGAGTTCCTTAGCCTCGGCACTTTCAAACAGCCGAGCGGCAAGCTGATCTCCGTGTGGTCGGTGCCGGGTGACTTCGACCCTTTCGCCCTCGCGAGCAACGAATTCGAGATGGAATGGCCGCCCAAATCGGGCAAACGGGCGCGCTTCCCCGAGGTCGACCGCGCCGGCTGGTTTTCGGGCACCGACGCCGTCGTGAAAATTCACGGCAGCCAGAGACCGATCGTGCGGAAGTTCTTCGAAACCTTCGGAAGCCCCTTGCCCGAGAACTAGGGCGGGGAAACCGGCTTTGCGGGCTCAGGACGACTCCGCATTTCCGCTAGAAGCTCTTGCATCGTCGTCCATGCCATATCCGCGTCGTCGGGAAGGCCATCCGCTTCGAGCTGAATAATACGGGCGCGCTGTTCGGCGATCCGTCTTTCGGCGTCTTCAATCTCGCTCATGTGGCTCCCAAGCTGTGCGAATTCCCCGCCCAACCAACGCTCAAGTTTCACGGACGTTCCAAAGCGAACGATTTTGCCGCTTTCAGAAGCGAAAGGTGTGGCCGGCCCGGCCGATTTAAAGCGCGCGGTCAGGTCTGCTTTTTTTTCGAATTCCTGTCCGCCAAGTTGCGCTCGACTTTTTCGATGTCGGCGACGGTCTTGGCCATGCGTTCATAGTCGTCGGCAATTCCGATCAGGATTTTCCGGGCACTGCTTGGTGTTATGCGATCCGCTATCGCGCGGACCTGTTCTGCTCGTTTCAGATACTTGGCGGCCGTATCGGACTCGCTGTCCATCTCGCACCCCAGGGGGATGACAAAAAACGCACACGCTCTCGGTTTGGTTGCCGAAATGGCGCTGCGACCTCTCGGGGTATGGAACTTTGTTGCGCGCTCTACATTATATATTTCCGGGGTAGCGCGGGTCGGTCGTTCGATCGCGCCGGACGGCTAGCTGCGCAGCCTTTCCAATTTGAGGCGCCTCAGAAACTGCAACTCGGTGTTCTTCACGCTTTCGAGCTGCAGCGTTTTGACAAAATTGAGACCGATCTCCTGACCCTTGGTCCACACGACAATGGCATCATGGGCGGTCTCTTTTCCGGCAACGATGAGATAGAGATTCTGAGGGATCGCTCGACCTTTGTTAACGCTGATCCTGGCTCCAGTCTCCGATACATCTTCGATTCGGCAATCCACAGTACCTGTGCCGTCGTGCAAAACGGCCAAACCGCGCAATTGTGCTCTTTTCCTCGGTCTGCGCCGTTCGGCGGCAGCGGCTGCCGAATCTTTTCCGTCCCCTGACTCAGACATGCTCCCCCCGCTCTGATGCCCGAGCATGAAGGATGTCGACTAAAAAAGCGTTTCGGGCTCGGTCTTTTGTGTCGATTTTCGTCGCGCCCGAGGGGCTGTCGCAATCGTATTTGGCAGTGTTTGGAAGCGCTTGGAGGCGTGCTCGCACGTCCGCGTCGCACGCTCTATCATCGTGGTGCTATAGTGACTTTCTCGACCTGATGCCGTCGAGGCAAGGTACGTCGGAGACCATCATGGTCAAGTTTGTGTTTGGATTGACTGCTGGGCTTGTCGCCGGAATTTCTCTTGCGACGTCGTTTTCTCATGAGCTTGGTCAGATCGGCGAGTGGCTTGCCTGGGCTTCGCTCGTGACGCTCTTGTGAGCCTTGCTTGCTATGCTAGCGTCGCGCTTGTGCTTGGGTTCTCTTTGGCTCCGACCTATATCTTGCTGCGGGGGTTGGGACAGGGCGCCCCATGATCGGCGAGACAAGAACCGCCGCGAATTATCGGCTGCACGCCGAAGAGCTCCGCACGATAGCCGAAGGCATGGCGGACACGAACACGCGAAAAGTCCTTTTGAGCATTGCGGAGGAATACGAACGCCTCGCGCAATCGCTCGAGCGCATCTGCGGGTGGAACGTCGTTCCGGGAATCTGCGCCGCCTGACCGACGGAAACGAAGATTTCGTCGCCAGGCCGGTACTCCCAGCGATAGCGCATCGAGAAGGCGAATTTCTGGCTGATGTTGTCGAATTGGATCTGCGTGAAAAGCTGCATGTCGGGTGTGAAATTGACGATGAAGTCTGCGGTTGCGAGGTGAATGCCGACCGAACCCGTCGGCAGATCGATGAAGGTGTAGATGTAGTGCGGCTCGAACTGGAAGAGTTCGTTCGGCCGATAGTCGAATTGAGCGTCGATGCGCCAGTATTTCCCGTTGTAGAAGTTGCAGCAGGTCACGTCGATCTGAGCGGAATAGGGACGCCCGTCCGAACTTCTGATTTCGGCGCCGAAATTGGTCCAATGATACCGGGCCCTCGGTACCAGGACCTTGTTGGCGAGAGTGAAGTCCGCCGGCACGTCCTCGAAATCGTCGATCAGCCTTATTCGATATTCGTCGGTGAACAGCGTACTGGCGCGCGCTTCCAGGATGTTCTCGCGCGACTCCAGATGATTGTCGAGGGACGTGAAGATGTTCCACCTCGTCAAGAGTTCGATGAATCGCAAGCCCGCGACGTTGCGCTCGCGGCGCTGGAAATTGCCGTCATAGCTTCTGATTCCGGTGCGGTTGACGAAGCCGAGCGCAGGAAAATAGTTCGGGCCGATCTCCTTGAAGTGGAAATCACCGCCCCACGGCTCGTTGGGATAGATGAGCGTAACCCCGAACGCATCGTCGTCGCCTTTGGTGTTGGAAAAGCTTCGCTCGTAGTAGAAGTCGGCACCCAGCACCTTGCCCGGCGTGAAGTTCGAATTGAGATACTGGAAGTCGGCGCCGCCGACCGTGTTCCTGCTTTTTCCCGACGGATCGCCGTTGGTGAAAACAATGCCGACTTTCGACTCGTCGAGGACGGGCGCGGTGATGCGCGCGACCGAGAGAACCTGGCGATCGCGCGTCGTCCCAGTGCCGTCCGTCAGCACCGAGAGCGCCCCGATGCCGATATTGCCGTATTGGCCGGACAATTTGCCGCCCGCGGTGATGCTGACGGGTTGGTTATTGGCAAGGCCGATATTGCGGGAGAAAAACGGCCTGCCATTGTCGCGGTTGATGGCGTCGCTTCTGGTGAATCCGCGCCCGCCGAACTCGAATGTCGCGGCGTCTTGCAGAAAGAAGTCGCGCGTCTCCGGCTGGAACAGCACGAAGCGCGTCGTATTGACCTGACGGATGTCCAACGGCGCATCGGAAAAATCCGGATCGACCGTCACGGTTCCGGTCAAGCCCGGCGTGACTTTGTAATAGGCGTTGCCGCTCATTACGAACTTCATGCCATCGCGCTTGGTGCCCTCCCATTCGTGCTTGTAGGCGAGCTTGCCTTGGAGCTGGATGTCCAGGCCCAGTCCCGTGTTGACGCCCTCGATGCCGGTCAGCGTGCCGGAGCGTGACACGTCCGCGTAATACGCCGCGGAGCTGATATTGGTCCAGCGGATGCGCTCGCCGGTGCGCCGGATGCGGCGCTGGATTTCCAGGCCCCAATTGGGACGCGCGGGATCGAAGGAAAGATCGCGAAACGGGATCGCCATTTCGACCGAATAGCCGTCGGGCTGCCGCTTCGCGCGCCCCGACCAGATCGCGTTCCAGGTATCGATGAAGGTCTGATTGTTCTGGATCAGCGCGTCGACGCGGGAACCCAGCGGGTTCATTTCGAAATAATAGGCGTTCCGGCGCGTCAGCTCGGGATCGAGATAAATGCGCACGCCGTCGTCGACGTCGAGCCTGCCGTCGCGCGCCTTCACCGTGGCGACGATTTTGTCCGGCTCGCTGTCATAGGCGTAAATGCCGACATAGAGCGTGTTGTCGTCGTAGAGAAAGCGCGCCACCGTCGGCTGCGAGCCCGGCTCGCCGGCATTGGGATCGACCTGATAGAACTCGTCGATGATCTCCGCTTTCGCCCAAACCGGATCGGAAAGATCGCCGTCGATCGTCGGCGCTTCAGCCGATGTAATGCGCGTCGCCCGTGCCGTCGGCTCATAAGTGTTGAAATCGCGCTGAGGATGCGGCCTCACCTGCGGCACTTCCACGGCGAGAGCGTTTCCGAGCGTTAGCACCAGCGCCCCGGCAATGACGGCGGCGCGAAGCCAAGCGCAGCGCGGCGAATGCTTTCGCCGAACGCTCCTCCTCGACGTCAACAGACTCCCCCCAACAGCTTTGCCGTCTCGCGGTTCTTAGCCCGCGCAGTTCCTGGTCGGCCAATTGCGAGCGCGAAGAATCTATCGCGATTTATGCTCGCCGTCTTGCCGGAAATTACGCCGCCGCTTTGCGGTTGCCCTCGAGCCGTGCATCGACCAGCGCGACCGTCGCATCGATCACCGGATGGCTCAGGCCCTTCTGCTTGGCGATGAGTTGCACGAGCTTGTCGGCGCGCTCGATATTGGGCGCGCCATTGTTGAGCGCCCGCGCCGCCGATGCCGGACGCGTCAGGCTCTCGGCCGCCGCTGCATATTTCTCGAACGGCACGAGATCGCTCGGGTTGGCGCCCAGCTTCACGCACAGATCGTTGACGAAATTGTAGACCGAGCGCGAGGTTTCAATATCGCTGTGGACGGCTTCCTGCGCGGTCCGCATGCCGTCCTTGGTCACCGTGCGATAATTGCCGGCGAGCAGCATGGCCCATTTGGCGAGCGGCACGAAGATCGAATCGTACACTCTCAGCTTCACCGGCAGTTCGATTTTACCCTCCGGCGCGACGAAGCGCACCGCATCGATGTCCTTCTCCATTTGGCGCAGCATGGCGGTCGCCTTCTCGTCCTTCAGACGCGCGACCTTGAAATTGGTCGGGAGCGTGACCTGCAGGACGTTGACCTTCTCGCCCGGCGGGCGGATGGCCTGCGGATCGGGACTGCACAGCGTCAACGTTTCCGGATCGAAACTGTCCCACACCGAAGGGTCTGTGTAGGCGGCCTTAAGCGCCTCATGGTTCAGGCCCGGGATGCGCCTCACATAGGGCAGCGGCGGCATGTTCATGATCGACATGCACGGCACGCGCGACTTCGCGACGGCATCCAGCAATTCGCGCACGCCGGGCGAGCGATATTGCGGCTCCTGCATCGCAAGGCCGACCAGATCATAATCCTTCGAATTGACGCCCGCCGTGCCGCCGGCGCCGACCTTACCCGGCAGCTCGCGCGAATCGATCTCGATCGGATCCTTGCGGCCCCTGATCGGCAGCCGCACGCGAAAGCCCTCCGCGTTGATCAGGTCGGCTTCCGCCGGAAGACACACGAGGTGGACCGAATGGCCGCCGAACAGCAGCTTGGAAGCCAGCAGCGAGCCATAGGACGCGCCCAGGATCAGGACATTGTAATGGGTCACGTGATTTGCTCCGTCGTTTGAATGGCTTGCGCAGGATCGCGGCGGAAGATAGCCGAGGCGCCGGGCCGGGGTCTACAGGCGTATCGCTCTTTCTCTGACCATCGCCAGGACCGCGCGGCACAGCGGCAATTCGCAGCCGGTGAGCTCGCCGAGCTCGACGATCGCGCCCAACAGCGGATCGATTTCCAGCGTCTTGCCGCGTTCGAAATCCTGCAGGGTGGAAGTCTTGCGCGCGCCGCCGAGCTTGGTCACGCCGATGCGCTGGTCGACGTCCATGCCGAACCGCACGCCCAGCGCATTCGCGACCTTTTCGGCTTCGACCATCATGGCGCGCGCCACCGCGCGCAACTCCGGCTCGGCGGTCAAGCGATCGATGGTCGAACCGGTCAGCACCGATATCGGATTGAACGAAAGGTTGCCCCACAGCTTGAACCACAGTTCGGTGCGGATGTCGGTCGTGATCGGCGCATCGAGGTGACCCGCTTGCATGATGCCGGAGAGCTTTCTGATGCGCGTGCTCGTCGATTGATCGGGCTCGCCGAGCACGAAGCGGTTGCTCGCGGCGGCCTCGACCACGCCCGGGGCGACGATCTCCGCCCAGGGGTAAAGCACGCTGCCGATGAGTCGCTCGGGCCGCAGCGTGCGCCAAAGCCTGCCGTCGGGATCGACCGACTGAATGACGCGATCGCGCCAGGGCGAATCGACGCCATAAAAATACCAATAGGGAATCCCGTTCATCGCCGTGATCAGCGTCGTCTCGTCGTCCATCAGAGTCGCGACCTGTTCGGCCGCTTGGGGCAGTGTGTGAGCTTTGACGCTGACGAAGACATAATCCTGAAGGCCGGCGTCTGTCGCATCATCGGTAACGAAGGGACGAACCGTCACCGTCTCATCGCCGCACTTCAGTGTGACGCCGCTCTTCTTCATCGCCTCGAGATGGGGACCGCGCGCGATCAGACTGACCTCCGCGCCCGCCTGATGCAGCCGGACGCCGAGATAGCATCCGATCGCCCCTGCTCCGAAGACCGCGATTTTCACTTCCCCTCTCCCCTCTTGTCCGCCGACTTGTGGGCCGTAGCTTTAGCGAAGGTCCAAGCTCGCAGAGCGTAGCATCTGTGTTGGGTGTCAAGCGGGTTTTGGCGCATTGAGTTGCCAAGTGCGGTTTTGGCTGATGAGTGTGTTTGCCAGTGTGACGAGCTTTCTCGCCACGGCGATCAGGGCGACCTTGGTGGGTTTTCCAGCTGCGATGAGACGCTGATAGAAGACTTTGGCATCGGGATTGAAGCGCGCGGCGGTAAGGGCTGCCAGATAGAGGATGCGGCGCAGAGCAGGTCGTCCGCCCCAGACGACACGAGCGCCCTTCCGCTCTCCCGATTCGTCGGCAATGGGAGCAAGGCCGGCAAGCATAGCAGCCTGTTTGACGTTGCAATCGCCAAGTTCGGGCAGGCAGGCAAGCAGAGTTGCCGCGACCACAAAACCGAAGCTTGGAATGGAAGTCAGGATCGCATAACTGCCTTCTCGCCAAGGCGCTGCGAGAGTCGAGCCCGCAGAGGGGAGAGGGAAGCTATTCGCCACTCGCTATTTCACGCTCCCTAACGCGACGGCATGAACCGGACCGACGGTAACGGCGGATGCCACCGCCAAAAGCACAAAGCTGGTGCGTTTATACGCATATTTTTTGTAAACCATACCAACATAGTGCCGTTCGCACTGCTGCTTTACGGTTCTCAAAATTCTTCGTTGGACCTGCGCTGAATCGCAGAGCAGGGCAGTTTTCTGCCGGCAAGAGCGTTCCCCCGAATAGGCAGGGTTCGCCGGCAGTGACGCCGGACATTTCATTGTTGCTGGCCCCTTCCCTCAAAACCTCAAAGGACTCAGAAAAATAACAGCGACGGGAGCGCCTAATAATTGCCGTTAGGCCGCCGCCTGTGTCACAGTATAGATGGCTTCAGGATAGATGGCTTCAGGGGACCAGGGGCGTTTGACACTTGTCCGTTTGACTTGTGCTCGATCGCCCTCCATCGCAACAATGGACCGCGTGTTTAGGCAGCGTCAGCTTGAGAAGAGGTTTCATGATCATTCGCGCACGTGCACCGCTTCGCGTCGGCCTTGCCGGGGGCGGTACCGACCTTTCACCATTCTGCGACATCTACGGTGGTTATGTTCTTAACGCGACGATTGACCTCTACGCCTATGCCCACATCGAAAGCACGAACGACAGAACCGTTGAGATTTCCGCTCCAGACATAGCTGAGCAATATGTCGGCCGAGCGGTCTCCCGAATGGAGCCCGATGGACCTCTAGCGCTGCAAAAGGCGGTGATCAATCGAATCGTCAAGGATTTTCGCCGTGGTGATCCGCTCCCATTGCGCATGGTGACGTACTGCGACGTGCCGCCCGGATCCGGGTTGGGTTCATCCTCGACTCTCGTCGTCGCGATCGTAAAAGCTTTTGTCGAACTGCTGCGCCTGCCGCTCGGCGAGTACGATGTCGCGCGTTTGGCTTTCGAGGTGGAGCGGCGGGACCTGGGATGGAGCGGCGGCCGACAGGATCAATACGCCGCCACCTTCGGCGGTTTCAATTTCATGGAATTCTATGCCAACGAACGCATCATCGTGAATCCCTTGCGCATCAAGAACTGGATTCTTCCCGACTCCATGGATGCGATGAAAGCTTTGAAGGACGATGCGCTGAGAACGAAGGAGTCGGTTCTGAAGGGCGATTTTTGCCAGTTTGCCCATTACATCGGGAAATCCTGGGAGGCGAAGAAACGCGTCGCCGAAGGAATCACGAACAGCTATATCGACAGGGTTTTCGACGTCGCGAAGAACGCAGGCGCGCGAGCCGGAAAGTTGTCCGGCGCCGGTGGCGGCGGCTTCGCCTTGTTCGTCGTCGATCCGGCCAAGCGGATGGACGTCATGCGTGCACTGACGCAAACCGGAGGCGAAGTGCGGCCATGCCACTTCACCAAGAACGGTACCGAAGGATGGAGGCTGGATTGAGCGCTTTCCGCCCAAGATTGGTCGATCCTGCTGTCGACAAGGTCACGATAGCAGTCAAGGTCCGACGGACCTTTGAGGAAACCTCCGCCAACTATTTGAGTCTCATGGAACATGCGGAAACCATCTCGGAGATTTCGCTTGAGATCGCCGCGCGAATCAACCGTGGCGGATGCGTAATGTTCTGCGGCAACGGGGGCTCCGCGGCGGATTCGCAGCATCTCGCCGCGGAACTTCAAGGACGGTTTTTAAAGGATCGCGCCCCGCTCGCCGCCGTTGCACTGTCGGCCAACGTTTCCACATTGACCGCGATCGGCAACGATTACGGTTTCGATGAGGTGTTCGAGCGTCAGGTGCGCGGCCTGGCCAAATCCGGAGACGTTTTGATAGGCATTTCAACAAGTGGAAACAGCAAAAATATCGTCCGCGCCTTGAATGCCGCCAAATTGATGGGTCTATATACTGTAGGCCTAACTGGAGAATCCGGGGGTGCAATCTCCAATTACTGCAGCGCGATCGTTCGCGTTCCTTCAAAGCACACGGCTCGAATTCAGGAAATGCACATCGGCGTCGGACACATGATCTGCCAGATCATCGAGGACGCCCTTTTCTGATGGCTGTGGGCGGTCGCCGATGCGTTATTTTGGCGGGGGGCTTGGGAACGCGCCTGGGGGCTCCGGTCGAAACAACGCTCAAACCAATGTTGACGGTTGGCGGTCCCTTTCTCGAGCATCTGGTTCGATCCGCGCACCGCTTCGGATTCGACTCGTTTCCAATCGGCGGGGAAGGCATCAGATCTTCGCTCGTGTCGATTCCCCAGGGCAATCTCGAATATTTTCTGCGTCCTGTCGTGCCGCCACGGACCGCCGACAAGACCTCCGTGAAATGGGACGAAGAAACAGCGAGCGAAGACCGAAGCCCATGAAAGTTTGGATTTCAGGCGCCGGCGGAATGATAGGATCGCATCTGGCCGAAATGCTCGCCGCTGCCGGCCACGAAATTCTTGGCACCTATTGGCGGCCTACGATCGATATCGCTGAAATCGCCCACCTCCCCCTGCAGGAGCTCGATATAACGGACGGTAGCTCGCTCCTCAGCTCACTCGCGGATTTTCGTCCCGATGGCATTTTTCATTTGGCCGCGCAGAGCTATCCAACGGTGTCGTGGCAGCGCCCCATCGAGACTTTGCAATCGAATGTTATCGGCACGACGATGATTTTCGAAGCGGTCCGCTCTCTGAAGCTGACGCCCCGTATCATCCTCGCCGGTTCCTCGGCGGCCTATGGCTTTGTTGCGCCCGAAGAGGTTCCAGTTTCCGAACGCCGAGCCTTGAAGCCTTTGCATCCTTATGGCGTTTCAAAGGCGGCGATGGAAATGATGGCTTACCAATATTGGGCGAATTTTAAGGTGGATGCCGTGTGCGTGCGCATTTTCAATTGCACGGGACCACGCAAGGTGGGCGATGCCGCTTCCGATTTCGTCCGTCGCGCCGTTTCTCTCGAGCGCGATGGAGGCAGCAGTCGGCTTTTGGTCGGCAATCTATCGACTAGGAGAGCGCTGGTCGATGTGCGCGATCTCAATCGCGCCCTGACGCTACTCATGCAACGGGGGACCCCGGGCGAGGTCTACAATGTCGGCGGTGATACAGCTTATTCCATGTCCGCGATCGCGCAGCTGGTTCTCGCGAACTCCCTGCGACGCGATATCTCGGTCGAAGTGGATCCCGGTCTGCTTAGGACGATCGACGAAGCGATCATCTGGGGAGACACGACTCGCGTGCGCGACGCCACGGGTTGGCGCCAGGACATACCAATCGAGCGCACGATTGAGGATATGTTCCTTTACTGGCGCGGAAAGGATCGTCATGGCGCGTGAAATAGGCAAGCGGGCGCTGACGCTTGCAGGCTAAGTCAGGGTTCCGCATACTTTGGCGAGGCAAATTGCATCGCCGCTTCCCGCGCTTCCGTTCTCCGATTCATCACTGGACCCACCATGCCCAAGCAGATCTTCTATGACGGGCTGAACCTCAGCCTGAAAAAGGGAACGGGCATCGCGACCTATACGCGCGTCCTGGTCGGCCTGGCTCGAGACCTTGGCTACAAATCGGGCGTCCTCTATAGCCGGCCGTCCGCGATGCCGCGCGACGAATTGGCCCGGGAAGTCGCGTTTTTTGACGCCGATGTTGTTCGGACTCTTCCCCCTCCGCTGCGCTGGATCGCGGGGCTGGGAAGTTTCGTTTCTGCGGCCAGGAGCATTCGTCCGAAAAGGATCCCGATAACCGGGACGGTCATTACCGAACCTCTCGGGAGCTCCTGGGTTCCCTCCGACGAGGTCTATGTCGCGTCAAGAATTTTCGACCGTGCGCGCCTGCGTTTCATGCTGACAGGGAAGTTTCTCCAAGTGAAAATGCCTATCGATGTTGATCTCTTTCATTGGACCTACCCCTTGCCCATTACGTCAAATGGGCGCGCCAACATTTACACGGTCCACGATCTAATTTCGTTGCGATTGCCCTATACGTCGCTCGATTGGAAGGGGCTCTATCTTCGGTCGATGCGAAAGATGCTCAAGAAGGCCGATCATGTTCTCACGGTCTCCGAACATTCGAAACGGGACGTGATGACGTATTTTGGCGTCGAGGAAAGTCGGATTACCAATACTTACGAGGCAGTCAGCATCCCGAAACCGTTTCTGGAGCGGGGAAGTGGCGCGATCGCGAACGAGCTTGCGGGCATATTCGGCTTGGAAATGGGCAACTATCTGCTGTTTTACGGTTCGCTCGAGCCAAAAAAGAATATTGGACGCATCGTCCAGGCCTATGTCGCGGCGAACGTGAAAATGCCGCTCGTCGTGGTGTTCGCCCAGTCGTGGTTGGGAGAAGATGATTCCCGCTTGATCAATCAGGTAATGGCGCAGAAGAACACCGACAGCTGGCACGGACGTATCCACCGCTATGAATACATGCCGATCGAACGGCTGATGACCCTGATCCAAGGTGCTCGCGCCGTGCTCTTCCCCTCTATTTACGAGGGATTCGGCCTTCCGATTCTCGAAGCCATGACGCTTGGCACGCCCGTGGTTACGTCGACTACATCCTCTAGCCCGGAGATCGCGGGCGACGCGGCCGTTCTGGTCGATCCCTATGACGTAGATGCTATTAGGAGAGCGATTATTAGCGTCGTTAACGATCAAGACCTCTGCTCGGAACTCCAAATCAAGGGTCTCGACCGTGCAAAACTGTTTTCGCTCGACGCCTATCGTGAACGCATCGGAAAAGTCTATGCCGCTTACACTTAGACCGTCTTCAGCGAAGTGTCCGGCGCGTTTTACGCGCCTCATTTAACCATGGGCGGCAAAGCTGCACTGCCGGGTTGCGTGCCGACCAAAGAATCAGAAGGGTGATCCGATCCTAAAATTGGATCATGCCTCAGACGGCGTGCCCAGTGTCATGAGGGACTTTGTCCGGCGGTGACGCCTTCAAATTGTGGAATGATCGGGTCCAAAGCGGGGCGCTGCTGTTCCTTTGCTTCCGAGTACACCGACAGCAGAAATGGATCCAGCCGCCGCAAATATTGGTCCCAGGTCCGCACCTTGTAATTCGCGATTCTTGCTCGGAACGCCGGTTGAAGTTGAACATGAGAACGGATCGCAGAAAGCCAGCCGAGCCCGTCGATCGGGCTGAGGTAGGTCGCGTGTGGCCCGCCGGCTTCGCGATGGGCTTCGAGATCGGACGCAATAACCGGTGTGCCAAGTGCAAGGGCTTCGATGATCGGGCTGCCGAAACCCTCGGCGAAAGATGGCATCAACAAGCCACAGGCGTTGCTCAGCAAGCGACGCAGGCCCGGAGTCGACAATCCGGAAACCTCGATCACGTGATCCTTCAGCACGCTGGAGCGCTCGAGAATGTCGGTTACGCCCTCGAAACGACGCCAACGAGTACCCACAACGACCAGCTTGGGAGCCGCCTTGCCTTCGAGTTGGACCAGCTCGCGCCAAACATGCAGCAGAAAAAGGTGATTTTTGCGCGGCTCGATCGTGCCGGTAATCACAAAGTAGGGCACGCCGGCGAGATGGGAATCATGGTCAGGGCCCTCCGCGAAGATTGGCGTTACCGGCGGATTTTCCGAGAAGACGGGCAAATCGGCGCGGCCGCAGCGGCCAAGCTCGCGGCGAATCGAGGACTCCGCAGCCCCGGTCGTGACGATCAGACCGGCGGCGTGGCGGGCCGTGCTGGCGATCATGCTCTGATGGAAGGCGGGCGACGACGGCGGGACGAACTCGGCAAGATCGATCGGTATCGTATCGTGCAGCATGAACACGGGTTTCACGTCCGGACGCCGTCTCAGCCAAAATAGCAATAGCGGGTTCGCAATTCCGATCTGCCCGGTGTTCAAGTAAAGTGATCCGGATGGAAGGGCGGACGATGCGAGGCTGCCAGAACCGCAAGCGAGCTGATTCAACATCCGCGAAACAGCAGAGACGACCTCGTAGGACCGCGACCGTTCCGTCGCAATCCGGCCGGCCCGCGCGGACGAATTCGCCGTCAGGCGTTCCTTGACCGCCGCCAGCAGCACGTCCTCATCGGGATCGGCGCTTTCCCTCCACTTTTCGTTGGTGGCATCGATAATGCGCAAAGCAACGTCGCGCGCAAAGCAACGAACGCCGAGCGGGGTAGGAAGCGTCCCGACGCAGTCTCCCGGCCACTCCTGAAGGAAGTGTCTTGAGAGGCCCATATCGGTGCGATCGATTCCCCGCGGCGAACGATGAATGGGCCCCACAAACAGTCTTATGAGATCGAAAGCCACAAATGGCATCATCGCCGGAACGCCCCCCGCTCTTCCCAACTATGCCCGATGCTTGGCGAACTGATCAATCCGTTTGGTTCCGGTCGAGCGCCTACTTAGCGACCTACCGTGGTGGTTATCGCAGCCCCTGCTGCGGCCGTTGTCGCGGCCGGTCCCAGCGCCGACCCCAGCAGCCCGAGAAATTTCTGGACCTCGTTCAAAGGCGCGTTGGCGACATAGACGATGTCCTTGTCTCTGACCCCAAACTGCCGTGCCAGGAAGTACGATCCGGCATTCCTCATGTCGAGGCGGTAAATTACCGGTACAACGTCCGCGGTTACGGAAAGTCCGGGAGTCAGCGTGCGAATCAGATCCGCCGGCTCGTACCGAAATACAAACAGGCCCGTTGGATCGGCGCGCTGATCGATAAGTCCGCCGGCCTTGGCGACGGCTTCTTCGGCGGTGATGGAGTCGGATTCGAACGGTATTTGAAAATTGCGCGCCAAAGCGCCAAAGGCCGTGAATGTCTGGGGCAGTCGGACGATGGTCAGTATATCGCCGGGATTGAGGTAGATGTTCTCCTGCGGCCTTTGTACGATTGTGGCAAAAGGCACGCTCACCGTTCGTCCATCGCGTGTCAGGCGCACGATCGCCTCATTGATTGGCGCCCGGACCCCGCCACCGGTGGCAATGACGTCAAGGATGCGGTCACCCCTGATGCTGAGCGGAACGCGGGCACCGTTCGCGACTTCTCCGCCGACTGAAACCGTATTCACGATGCTTCGCGGGACCGTGACGAGCACTTGGGGCTCGACGGCCTTGCCCCTCAGGCCCGCTTCGATCATTCCCTCGACTTCTGCCGGCAGCCTTCCCACCACCGTAATGTGCCCGACATAGGGGACCGTGATCGCGCCGTCCTGCGCCACGACAATCTCGGGCAGACTGACGCCCCGCGAACTCGGCGCAGCTTGAGTGATGGGGATCGGATTCGAAAACAGACCGCCGACCCCGGCTTCCCAGATCGTGACGACCAAAGAATCCCCAACTCCGATTGTGTGGTTAGGGGGTGGTCCGCCTTCCCCAAACGTGGCGCGGAACGATTCCAGCGGCCGGTTTGCCAATACCCGACAGACAAGCTCAGTGACGTCGATGACGATGTAATCCACATGCGTGGGTTTGGCTGCGTTCTTCTTGTTTTCGACGATTTCCGAGGAAAGAGGCCCCGCCACCGGCAGCCCCGCGCAGCCCGTCGCGCAAAGCGCGATCGTGAAGAATGCTAGCAGAGCCGATTTTCTCGGCATGGCCTACCCCCCAATGTGAAACATTCCTAGGACGCGTGTGTCTTGCTGCGATCGAGATGACCTTATCGAACCCGAGGATAGTTGATCAACGAGGCTTCCGTTCCTCACAATTGCCTAGAAACCGGGCACGCGTCAGAACAACGGCAAGGTCAACGCCGGCAACCCATGAATCATCTTATTCAGACATTCCGCAATAAGAGTAGTTTGCTTTTCCGTTCAGATGTGTACCAATAGTTGCTGTTGGGGGGACCAACCTGTGATCGATTTAACGCAACCAGGCTGCAGGTGCTAGCGGCCAATCAGCGGAGCTTTTGTTCCAACATGAAAAAGGACGACGCTTCCAGGGTAGTCGATGGCTTCCTTCACCCCGCGGAGGACGCGCTGTTCACGTGGCTCGCCGCCAGCATGCCGGAGATGTTCAGGCCCGATCTGTTCACTTTGCTCGGAATCGCGGGAGCGCTTCTTGCTTGCGCCGCTTATGCCCTGGCTGGCTGGCAGATCGGGTTCATGTGGGTTGCCAGTCTCGGCCTGATCCTCAATTGGTTCGGCGATTCCCTCGATGGAACCCTTGCCCGCGTGCGCCGCAGCGAAAGGCCGCGATACGGTTTCTTTGTCGACCAGACGGCGGACATCATATCCCAGCTATCGATTGGCTTCGGCGTCGCTCTGTCGCCATTCGTGCGTTTCGATGTCGGCTGCATTGCACTCATTGCCTATCTGACGCTCGCGGCTTTGACCTTGGTACGCCGCAACGCTTCCGGAAAAATGCAGGTTTGCTACGGCAGAATCGGCCCAACCGAGCTGCGCTGCGCAATGTTGTTTGTCAATGGCTATTGGTATTTTCACGAGCCGCTCAGGATCGACACCCATTGGGGACCGATGTCGGGCGCTGACGTTGCGATCTTGGCAGGGAGCGGCGTGGCGCTCATCGGCTTCTGCGTTTCGGCGATCGTCGAGGCCAGGAAATTGGCTGTCCTGGATCCCGGACCGGTACGCAGATCGCCGCTTGCGCATTCCGCTCAGGTCCAGCGGCAGGAAGAGCCGGGGCCTCTTGTCGCTGCGCGTTTGAGCCTCGCCTATGACGAGCTGCAGGAAACTGGAAGCCGCGGCCGTTTTTGAAAAGGTTTTGGTCTCCGGTCTATTTGGCTTGACCGGTCCGTCAGGCCAAGACCGCGATTTCCACATGCGCAATGGTCGCGGTGCACCCTGTACTGCAGAACAAGCGCACCTCGACGCCACTTCGAGGAATATCCGTAAAAAATTCCAATTCCGCGATGGAAGAACCGCTACCGGGGAGATCAACGTATCGGAAAGGGTCGCGTTCTTCGCCGTTCGTCCGTCGTGAAATCTCATTCCCAGCGACACGGTGCCGTTGTTCAGATCGCACGTCACGTTCATCAGGCTGTGGTGAAAGCTGCCCACGCCGGCGTTACATTGCAAAACGTCGAGCCTCGGCGTGGCGATTCGCCTGAAAATCAGCGGGCCATCGCACATCGAAATGACGAAGCGGACGATATCCGACACCTCTTCGCGATATGCCTGCCACATTTCTGGAAGGCCGAGCAGTGCCAGCACTTTTGCGTTGTCATCTGCCCAATACCAATCGTCCCTGTCGATCGGGACCTCGGTCTCGGATACAGCTCGGCCTACGCTATAAGCGCCGGGTAACCGTTTCAGAAGATGATCGAGAATGAACTGTGCATAGGGCCTGGGGTCGGGCGCGACTTGTCTCATGTTGTGATGTTGCCTTTAGGGATGTCGCGCCAAAGTGGTGTCAAATAGTTCGACGGAGCAGTACAAGCCGGCCAGACGTCGCAACCTTGCGTGAGGGATCGCCTGGTAACGTGTGAACGGCGATCGGCGGTGTGTCGACCCTGTGACATTTGGTCAAAAATTGTCAGTCCCATTTTTGTTAACCGTTAACTTCAAGTCCGCCAAACGCTTATGCCAAAGATCCAAAATGCCTTTCGCACGGGCGGGTAGCGTGTCATAGGAGAAGACACGATCGGTTTCGAGTTGTCGTACCCGTGTTAGCTCCACGGTTCGAAGTAGAAGCGTCCCCTCGATCGCCCCGTAACGCAACTCGATGCGGACTTCCAGCGGCAGAAATGGCTCCAGGATTTCGAACGTCATTTGATAAGCAAAGATGCCGCGTCTAGGTAGAACAGCGTTGACTCCGGCGAGCATCACCGCGTAGGCGCAAAACACGTCGGAATGTATTTCATTTCCCGAGATATTGTCGTCGACCTCAATTTCCACGCGCACGTCCCAGACGCCGCGAGGCAAGTGAAAATAGGGACCAAAAATCAGACAACGGGATCCTCCCACCAGCGGCTGCGGCCCACTGACGAAGTGCCGTCTGTCGCCGTCATAGAAGATTTCACGCGGCCAGATAAAGCGACCGAGTGGTTTGTTCCGCAGAACCGCGCCATATTGCTCACTCACACGGCGTGTCAGTTCTCGCGCCTCGCCGTCAAGTATCTGATATTCGCCTGGCAACCGCGCTTGCGGGTTGTGTTGCAAGATCTGTTCGCCAACAAATGCATCCGCACCAGGTTGATAGTTGCCGATGAGCTGGGACAGAATGTTGTCGAGCTGTTCGCCGCTCGCGACAAACCCAAACGTCTCGATAATTTGTTCTACGTATTCTCGCGTGCCATTGGAATATTTCTCCTTGCGAACCTTCCAAACATTGGACGCTCCGCAAAGGACGCTCAGAGTCGAGACGCTTTGAGTCATGAATTGCAAAGCCCGATCGAGGCTTAGATCTCGTGAAGCGATTAGAAAGGAAACAATGTCTTCCGGGTCGTCCGCCGATAAGATAACGGGAGTTTCCAAGGAAAGGACCAAGTCGCAGAAGGCGGCTTCGGGGCCATCTGAAAACAACACCACATTATGGCGCCGCGCCTCCTCAATCGAATCCCAGAGGGACATTAGTCCATCGAGCCGGGCCGCGTGGACGAACGAAAAGTCGGGACAAAGAGTCTGAGCGATGATTCTGACGGCGTGTAGCGTCCAGTAGGTCAAGGGAGAAGGGGTTCCGAAGACGCTTATCAACATTTACCGAAGGTCCTCGCAATCGTTCCCAAGGCAAAAACGGTGCTTGTTCTCGCTGCTCAGTAGCGTGCGTAGGGGACGCCAACCCGGTTTGGAAGCCAACCTCGATGCATTAGGGTAGGCCAATTGTTGCGAACAGCCCAGAGTATTGTCTTCAATCGGATGGACGCACAACGATCCAAGAAAATTAAAAGCGGAATAGAAATTGCCTTCAGCGGAGTGACTAGGTCCTAACTGCAAACTAAGTGCCCGATTCTCGTTTCCACGTCTTGAGGTCTGGCTACAAAGAAATAGTTCTCATGAAATGAACAAGTGAGAAGGAAATCACGCAATTTGTCAGTCGGCAATTTACGAATTGTTCCATCGCGTTGGACGGCATAAATTTCCCGGTTTCCTCCGCATGCATTAATCAATTCATTTAGTGGTGCAAACCTTTCCCAGCGCTCCAGACCGAGTTCAATCATGGTCGCGCATTGTGGAGAGCGAGACAACGTGGAGATGGCTCCATCAAGAATACGTTTCTCGTATCCTTCGGCGTCGAGTTTAATTAAGTCAATGGCCCTATCGGAGGGGACCACATCATCGATGCGTCTTACCTCAACGCTAACCGAATAATCCGCATCTTGTTCGCCAACAAGGTTTGCAGAAGCCATATTACTTTGAGAGTGCGTGAGGATCGCTGTCGTATTAGCATCGCCGAGTGCAAACTTGTGAAGCGTTGTATGGGAGTACAGGCCGTTGATCTTTATGTTTTCAAGACAGACAGCATTTACTTCAGGATTAGGTTCAAAGGCGTGCAGACGGCCATGCTCACCGATTTTTGACCCAAGTTTTACGGTATAATATCCAAAGTGAGCCCCGATATCTAAAACAGTCATCCCTGGTGACGCGTACGACAACAGTACTTGCTCCACATTAGGTTCCCAGTGACCGGCCATGATGATCCATGGGGTGATGTTTCTGTCTTCGGTATTGACGAAAAATGGCTGACCGGAATCGAGCCGGGTCAGTGCCCAACCATCGTTTAATGGATAGTATGGTCTAGCGCTAAATTTCTTATAGTGTTCAAAAAGCTCGGATGTGACATGAAGAGTTTTGTCGATGTAACGTTGCAGCTTGTCCAGTCTCGTGTTCAGGTCAGATAGCTTCACCTTTGTGTCAACCATGACGGCTCCGTTGTTACGTACAGCAGGACTTGCGGCGAATGCCTTACAGCTCAAGTCCCGTACGCATTATTCGTTTGACTATGGGTACGAGGCGTAAGAGCGGAGACCCGCACGAACGGAATCCTGTCAGCGCCATCTCCCAATCCCGCTCCATCGTCTTCGAAGATTCTGTCGGAGCACGGGTACTGACGACTCTTCGAGCAGCGAGACCGTCATCCCAGATAATTGCAAGTTCGTCCGCTTTCCAACGAATACTCGAAACTCGACGTGCTTCGTTTCCGCCTTGATGGAGAACGGAAACGCAAAGGAATTGTTCACAATCTCTTGTTGGCTTATCGTACCACGTGCGATTACCGTATCGGCACGATCTGCGGCCACATCGACCCGTACGTCCGAAGCATTGTGGCAGGAGGCGAGGTGATAAGTGATCAAGTAAGATCCAGGCGCCAGTGTAATGTATGGTCCATAGGACAAACAACCCTCTACGCCCATAGCCGCAATAGAGCCGTCAATGAGCCTGCCGACGCCGATCGACAGATCGTTCGCCGCTAGCTGAATTTCCTTCCTGCCGCTCGAAATGATTTCCGACAAGAGCACATTGGCTTGGCCACCCTTTGTGCGGGAGTACTCCAGATAGGGAGAATCGGGAGCATGCCACGAGCAAGCAAAGTGGTGACACAGACAAGTATTCTTGCTTAGGCCGTTCAATTTGAAGGGCTGCCTCCGATTCCCGGTGGGA
>WNFT01000476.1_pt1 | contig 32921 bp, 30 predicted proteins | sample 5400191 | NCBI WGS metagenome assembly WNFT01 (sample SAMN13153359, study PRJNA577476) | soil metagenome | isolation source: 80 cm saprolite under Madrone tree | place: USA:California | collected 2016-06-14 | reverse complement strand
CGCCGCTACAGTTCGGTCTACCTTCTCGTGCATCGGCTTTCCAACGTTCGGGCGATCAACTGGGAGGGTCGGGGTTGGTCTGCCCGATAACACGCAACGGGCGGATTTCGACGTCCAACACGTTCCAGACGGTCGGAAAGTTTGGATGCTTGGGGCACCGAGGAAAAGTCGCGCCTTCACGAACGACTATTTCATATTCGCAACACAGGCTCTTGTAGACCCCGAATGCCGTATTGATTTCGCCGTTTCTGGGCACTGGACTGTACCTGCCCGCCACGCGCCGGGGCCAGCCGTAAGGCTGGCTCTAACGTCCTTGTCCGGCACTATTTGTCGGCGGTTTCAGATTGTTGTAAGCCGGGGATGTCTTTCGGAGTGGGGAATGTTCACGCGTTCACAAGAACGATTTTCAAATCCACAGCCGAGACCGATACACCCCGAACTTCGTGTTCATTTTCGCCATTACTTGGCATGGATTCGATTCGCCGCCTCCCTGCCGTAGACTCTTCACACGGTCGAGTCGGGAGGCGGCCTCCCTCTATTAGACTGCCGGGCAGGTTGCTGTCAGTTGCCGGCATTTGTCAGACGTACATATTGTAACCTTATGTACTCTGGCAAACATATAGTATCAGCGTCGGCAAGAACGCATTTTGAGTGGCTTATCGGGGGTTGCAGATTACCACCAGGAAGTGGCACGAGATCAAAGGGGTCAACTCACGATCTCCATCCTCAATTTTCGTGAGTCCTTGCATACAGTCGTCGGAAAGCAAACGTGTTGCCTGTTTCCGATCCTCTTCGCGGTCAGAACGCACGCGGCAGCATCGATGAGGTCGTCGACCTGTACGAGGTGACGCCCCAGCAGAATCCGCTGCTGACAGATGTCATCGAGCGAAAGCTTCATCCCTTCGCCGGCCAGCACAGCCAATCGTTTCGCACGACCTTCGGCACGCTTCTTATTACCCAGGTCGGTCCGATTGGTAAGAACAGCGAAAGTCACCTCCGGATGTGCTTCTCGGACGAATTGCTGCAGCCCGGGCGTCATAAGTCGATCGATCTCACGAATTTTCGGAAGAATTCCGAATGACTGTACTGAAATGCGGCGGCCGGATGCTTTGTGATTCAGGAGACACGCCTCAAGGTAGCTGGTCGCCGGGAGTGCCGATCGCATCGGCACCGGAAAAACGCAACTCTTACGACCCGAAGGCAGCTCTTCACGGGCACTGATATCGCAATGGCGCTCACCCGTTTCAGGAATCCCGATCGGGATGTCGATCGCTACGACGGCGACGCCTTTCCTGGCCTCGGCAAATATCGGCTGAAGATTCGTTCGAATGAAAAATTCAGGATGCAGTCCAGGTTCGTTGCCTTCTACGACCCGCGCCACAAGCCATCCGCCCCGGCAGCCATCGATTCCGTAGAGGACACTCAAGGCCTGGACCTTCGAATAACGTCGTCGTAGTCTTGTATTCGGCCCTGATTGAAGGCCTTGATAAGGTCTGCCATCGGACAGAGCAACTGCACAAAGTTCCCACCGCTGAGTTGTCTGGTCGGTTGCACAGAACCGTTGTTGTAAGCAAAGTGCGCGCTGCGGATGAAGGTGCTGGACGCGTCCATTGGAAATGTTGCGACGTTCGAAAGGAAGCGCCGCCAGTCGTCGCCCTGTTGAAAGAGGTACTGCTCGACGTTCGATGTATAGAAGGCGCTCACCGTTGCATTGTGGTCTTTCAGGTATTGCGCAATCCGCCGGAGCGCCTTCGGTCCTGCGAAGTCGCCCACCACGGGTACAATGAGATTCTTCTGCTCCATCTCGCGAACCACTCGAAAGTTTTCCTCCGTCGTGAGGTAGCTTCTGGCTTCTCCTCGCCCATCTGTCGCCGTCATCAAGTCCGCGTAAGTCGCGCCTCTGAAGCCGCCGAAACCTCCGGTGGAGTAAATGAATGCATCGCCGGCATTGAAGATCGTCCTGTAGATATATTCAATCGACGCGTCGTCCTCGCCGGTGAATTCGAAGTGATGAAGTTTCTTCAGACGATCCCTTATCGCCTCCAGATTGCGGGTAAACATCTCGCGATCCGCTTCAGTCGCCCGGTAGGCCTGGAATAAGGCCCTCGCTGTGGACCTCGCGGTCAAGCCGGCGGGCACCTTTCGCGAGAAGAGCCGTGAAACAAATTCGACACGGTTCGAAGACATCTCAAAGATTGCCTTGTAGATCAAATGTTCGAGCATGTTCTCGCGGCGAATATCCGTGATGAAGGCCATCTTTGGCTGAGTCGCCGCAATGTATGTGAAGTTTTGCTCCGGCCCCACGCCCAGATAGACACCTCCTGGTTTCGTTGTAGCTATCAAGTCCGGCATCACGGACTGAAACTCCCTTTCATTCGACATGAATTCGAAACGAAAAGAGCCACTTCCCTCGGAAAAATCCGAAACCATCCGCCAGAACACGTCGTCGCTCAGTTGGGAGGGAAGGGTATCGGCTGCGAAGAAAGATGGTGAGCTGAAGAACACAGTGCTGGCCAGAACAACGACAACCAACCTCATGCGAAGAATGGGGCGGCGATAGATGATCCTCACGATCGAACCTCCAGCGGTAAAAAAGCGATTCTCTGCCAAACTATGCATGCAAGTTTTGCCGATGGCTAGTAAAAGATGGGAATTCGGGGACAGACAGAAATTAGCCGCGGATTACGCGAATTACGCGGATGGGCGCGTGTCACCTGTACTCCCCAGTCCGGTGGACGTATGGCGCGCCCATCCGCGTAATTCGCGTAATCCGCGGCTAATTTCTGTCTGTCCCCGAATTCGGTGTAAACTGTCGCCACCCCGCGAATGCAAAATTGAAATGCACGAGGAGGCTTCGATGAAGAAGACTGTATGTGTTGTGCTGCTTGGTTTAGCTTTCATTTTTTCAGCCGCAGCCCGGCAGCAACAACAAACCGGTAAGGACATGACCTGGGCTTTCCCGGCGATAAACGGATCTCTTCCGGCCGAGGAGGGCGGGCCCAGGAATTTGCCTGGGAGCACGAAGGCATACACGCCGCAACAGATCGATGATCTGTCCAATCCGCCGGACTGGTACCCCGACGAGCACGCGCAGGCTCCACAGATCGTTCAACACGGACACGCGGGGGCGCTTGCATGCGGTGCCTGCCATCTGATGTCTGGAGAGGGCCACCCGGAATCTGCCGGCCTTACAGGCTTTACGGCGGAATACATCATTCGTCAGATGGCGGATTTCAAAAGCGGAGCGCGAAAGGACGCCGCGCGGATGAACGGGATTGCAAAGGAACTTTCGGACGAGGAAACACGACAGGCCAGCGAATGGTTCGCCGCATTGAAACCCACCGTCTGGACCAAAGTGATGGAAGCCGCCACGGTCCCGAAGACTTTCGTAGGTCAGGGACGCATGCGTTTCGCGCTGGCCGCAGGCGGAACGGAGCCTATAGGAAATCGAATCATTACGCTCCCGCAGGACCAATCGAAAGCGACCAGGCGTGATCCTCACTCCGGGTTCATCGCCTACGTACCTCCCGGCAGCATCGCAAAGGGCGAAGCGTTAATCAAGGGCGGCTCCGGCAAAACGATCGCCTGCAATATTTGCCATGGCGATTCCTTGAAGGGCCTGGGTAACGTGCCACGGCTCGCAGGGCTTCACCCCATCTATGTCGCTCGCCAGCTCTTTCTGTTCAGGGACGGCACGCGAAACGGTGGCGATGCTCAATTGATGAAGAAACCCGTTGCTCAGTTGACCGATGAGGATATTGTGGCGATCGCGGCGTACGTTGCTTCGCTGTCTCCTGTGAAATAGGTTTTACCGACGCAATCGATCTATTTTGAACTCCTTTGTGTCCATACTGCTCTGACCGGTGATGGCGAGGTCGGCCACGACCTCGCCGATAGCCGCCGAGTGTTTGAATCCATGTCCCGAGCAAGGGGAAACGATAAGAACGCTCGAATGGAGTGGGTGAAAATCGATCACAAATCCGGAATTCGGAGTACTGGTATACAAACAAGTGGTGGTCTTAACGCACTTGTTGCTTAGTCCAGGGAGCCTGTCTCGTACATATCGCTGATAAATTGAATCAATTTCTTCCTCTCTGACCTCACGTTCAACAGTTTCGGGATTGGTTTGGAATGCATGTTGTTCCGAAGCGACTTTGACCCCGCCACGCACACCATCAATCGCAGGGAACCCGTAAATGAAATCGTCCTGATGCCTGCCAAACACCCAGATGAAAACCGGAAATCTGCCGGGAAGAAAAGGCTCCAACGAATCCTTTATGTCAAACCAATAAAGCGCCTGCCGATACACCTTGAAGGAGCCCGCAAATTCCTGTTCGAGGAATTGAGTTATCCAGGAACCGGCGGACACAACAACCTTCTCGGCCGTGTACTGTCCCGATGACGTCCTGATCAGGACTTCATGCGACGAAGGTATCAGTTCCAACACTTTCTCGTTCCTTCGGATCTCCGCTCCATGTTTCTCCGCTAAGAAAAGCTGGCACTCGATGCACAATTCCGGACGAAGGAAACCCATCATCGGCTCGTAGTAAGCTTGCTCATCGCCGATCAGGTTGAATTGAGGAAATCGAGTTTTGATCTGGCTGGTGTCCAAAACAGAATGGCGAATCCCAAATTTCTTCGCACACCGGATTGTCTCCTCCAGAAAACCTTTCGCGCCATGGATGGGTATTCCCGTCGTGGCACCGGCTATGATCAATCCGCCGGTTGTCTCCAGAATGTTTTTTCCGGTGGCTGCTTCTATTTCGCGCCACAATTCGTAGGATCGAAGCGCTAAGGGTACGTATTCGTCGCCCTCGCCAATCGCCTGTCGAATGACGCGAGTGCCGCCATGAGACGAGCCGAGGTTATGAGGCGGCGAAAATTGATCGATACCAAGCACGCGCCTTCCCTTCTTTGCGAGTTGAAAGGCGGACGCACTCCCCATGGCGCCTAAACCAAGGACAATTACGTCGAATGCCGTTCGCATGATTGCTTCCCTGTGGTCTCCTGAGTGGGAGATCCATCTATAATTTTAAGTGCTCGGGAAGGAACTACAAGTCGATGTCTGATACGGTGATCATCGGGGCTGGCCCGTCCGGTTTGGCTGCCGCTTACGAATTAACGAAGCATGGCGCGTCAGCCATGGTTCTTGAAACTTCGAACAAGGTTGGCGGCCTGGCCCGCACACTTGAACATGAGGGCTGCCTGTTCGATATCGGCCCGCACCGTTTCTATACAAAGAACCGCGAGGTTCATCAACTCTATCTCGACATTCTCGCCGAAGACGTCGTACTCGTTAAACGGCTGACGCGCATTCTCTACAACAACCGGCTCTTCGATTATCCACTCACACCCCTCAATGTCGTGCGCGGGCTTGGCCTGGCGGAATGCGGCCTGGTGATCGGCGCTTACGGCCTTTCGCAGATCCGGCAGTACGTGAGTCCACGCGAAGAACGAACCTTCGAAGACTGGGTCACCAACCGGTTTGGCGCACGCCTCTATGAAACCTTTTTCAAGAACTACACGGAAAAAGTCTGGGGAATTCCCTGTTCGCATCTTGGAGCCGATTGGGCTGCGCAACGCATCAAAGGTCTCAGTCTTCCGGAGGCTGCTCGAAACGCTCTGTTCCGCAACAATGGCCGGGTTAAGAGTTTGATCAACGAGTTCCTGTTTCCCAGATTAGGCTCCGGTCAGCTCTATGAAAAGATGAGGTCCATCATCGAGGAACGTGGCGGCATCGTGCAAACGAACTCCCGCGTGAGCCGAATACTTCGAGAAGGCGGACGAGTTCGATCGCTCGTGATACAAGGCGTCGACGGTGTGCAACAGGAGCTGCCTGTAAACTTTCTTCTGTCCAGCGCTCCGATCACGGACATGGTCGAAATGATGGACCCGCCGCCCCCTGACGCTGTACTTGCGGCCTGCCGGGCCTTGCAGTTCCGTGACCATCTCGGAATTCATATCAAGCTTCAAGGTGTGCCTTTTCCTGACAATTGGATTTACATTCACTCGAAAGAAGTGAAGATGGCGCGCTTGTCGAACTATCGGAATTTCTCTCCCGTCATGGCCGGTAGCGTTGCGGAAGTCAGTCCGGTCACGGCGGAATACTTTGCGACCCGCGGCGACTCCGTATGGAGTTCAACAGATGAAGCCCTGATCGCGCTTGCATTGCAGGAAATGAAACAGATGAAACTGATCCGCTCTGATAAACAGGCGCTCTCGGGATTCGTTGTGCGCAGCACCAAGGCATATCCGGTTATGGAAATCGGATATGAAAAACATATTGGTCTGGTGAAATCCTGGCTGAAGGATTTTGAAAACCTGCTGCCGATCGGCCGCTCCGGCATGTTCAAGTACAACAACCAGGACCACGCGATCGCGACGGGCTTGCTGGCTGCACGAAGCGCTCTGGGGCTTGGAAAGTTTGATCCCTGGCTCGTCAATATTGATGCGGAGTATCTCGAGGAAGTCAATGGGCGCTGATGGCAAGTTCCCGATTCGGGGCCTGCTGTTCTGTTTCGTTATTGTTGCGATCTGTTACGCCAATTCCATTGCAAACGACTTCATCCTGGATGATGCGCTGATCGTCGCGGCGAACCCGGACATACGAAGCATCCAACCGCTTCATACGTTCAAAACCCCATTCTGGGGTGAGAAGAGCGGCGACGGCATCTATCGCCCGCTCGTCATCCTTGGTTACTCAATCGAGTACTCGCTCTGGCATCGATGGGCTCCCGGCTTTCGCCTGACCAATCTCGTCCTGCACGCGATCAACGGCTACCTTGTATTTCTTCTGGTCCGCAGCTTCCTTTGGGCAAGTCCTGCCGCCTGGGCGGCCAGCGCGATCTATCTCGCTCATCCGGCGCACACCGAAGCCGTGGCCGGTATCGCCGGGCGAAGCGAATTGCTGTCCGCGACGTTTTTCTTTCTGGCATGGTTGATGTTTCGAAAGGGCCGCATGGGATGGTGTGTCACCGCGTTCCTTCTGAGCCTCCTCAGTAAGGAAAATGCCATTTCGTTTCCGGCTGTGATCGCCCTGGATATCTGGATTACCCGGGGCAGCGTCAAAGCGGTTCTACAGGAATGGAAACGCCTGGGGTCACTTGTCGCGACCGGGGCACTCTACTTTGGGCTCCGTTTGTGGGTTCTGGGCATCGACAATCTGACCCCGCCGCAATACCTGAACGGGGCCTGGACGCTTCTCCAGCGCGAACTGACATCGGGCCGCGCCTTCCTGCAGTATTTCCGTTTGATCCTGGCGCCTGTTAATGTGACCGGAGATTACGACTTCAACTCGATTCCGATCGCAAATGCCACGGATTGGGACGCCTGGTTCGGCGTATTGCTCATCGTCTCGACAATTGTCCTGGCCATCCGCCTCGTCCATCGTCAACCCCTTATCGCTCTCGGCATTCTTTTCTTTTACGTGACACTCTTCCCCGTCTCCAACTGGCTGGTGCCGACGAATGCCATCATGACGGAGCGTTACCTTTACGTACCTCTTTTTGGTATGACGCTGATCGCAGGGATGCTTTGGACCAGGATTTCCAGGCGCGAAACCAGGTTATGGGTCATCGGCGGGATCTTAGCCGTGTCAGCCGTCCTGTGTATCAGTCACAACTACGTCTGGAAGGACAACTACACCTTCTATAAGAATATGGTGCGTGTGTTTCCGAACAATATCCGAGGCCGTCAAGGCTTTGGCGTGGCCCTGCTGGATGGGGGTTTTGCATCCGAGGCGGGAGTCCAGTTTGAGGCCGGACTGACAGTGGCACGAAATGCACCGCTGTTGCTTGGACTCGCCGGCGTGCAAATGAAGTTGGACCACAACTGTGATCGCGCACGCGAATCCATCGATGAAGCCCTGAGGATACAGCCGAATAATTCGTCCGTTCACTGGCTTCTGGCGGAGTGTTTCGAAAACCAAGGCGATTTGGCAAGTGCTTACGACACCTACAGGCGCGCCGTGGAAGAGACTCAGTTTCCTGATGCTCGCCTCCTGTTCGACTGGGGAATGCTGATGGAAAAAATGGGAAAGCACCAGGAGGCGGCCGCTCTTTATCAACGCGCTGCCCTCATCGATCCCAACGATTTATCGATCAAGTTCAAGCTGAAATCACAAGGTCGCGAGTGGTAGAGTTGGCAAAATGGCTCGACCGTTTTTCATACTTTTTCTCATCATTTGCGCCCCGGCCGGCGCCTTCGCGTCCGAAGACTCTGAATTCAATCTCAGATCGATTCCGATTTCCGATTGGCTCAATGCCGGTGAGAGCGTCGAAATCCCGTGGCGGGTCACAGTCCGGGAAGCGCAACTCCGGATGGATCAACGCCTGGAAGTCACGTATTTCGCGAGCATCAACGGCAAGGATCTCAACCGGTCGGGAAACCAGCATGACCTGTACCTGGTGAGCCGCATCAGCAGTCCCGATGCCGAATGGCTCAATGAACCGATCGTTCTGCGCAACACCATCGAAAAAGAACTGCCTAAAAACGTGGAGGCGCAGTTCCTGATGCGGGTTTCGGTTCAGCCGGGTGATTATCTGTTATGGCTTGTGCTCTATGACCGGAAGACCGGAAAGCACAATGTCGCAAAGCGCCGCGTCAGGGTTGCTGAAATCCGAAATGATCCCTTGCCCACCGCCTTTCAACATCTGCCCCTCGTTGAGTTCCCGCAGCAAACTGAGGACGGCGGGCTCGGCTTTTTATCGAGTGAACTTTTCCTCCCCGTCAAGAACAGGCGTCCGCTGGAAGTCCAACTGATTTCCACACTCAGTCCTCCTGAACAATGGGCCAACCGTGGGCGTATGATTCGCAATCACAACCTGAATACAATCGGGGCACTGGCTGCACTATCCCAGTTGGAATTGAGTGCGGGTTCGATTTCCGCGACAGGGCTCGATCTCTCCCGGCATGAAGTGCTTTTCGAGCAGAAAGACTTTCAAAAGATCGACTGGAAGGCTCTGACCGAGGCACTCACGAAAGCAAACAGCACCCTCATCAGCGCGAAGGCGCTCGAAGGCCGCAAAAACAACGGCGCATTTTTCCGTGAAGTTCTGGCGCAGCGGCTCGCTGCCGATAGTTCATCGAAGGAACAGCCTGTGCGCGTGATTATCGTCGTCACCAGTTCGCTGCTGTTTGAAAAAGGTTCCGATCTCGAGCCGCTGCAACTGGCCGGTGACTGCCGCTGCCGGATCTATCACCTTCGATTTCGCCTGAATTTGAACGATGTTTTCGACCAGCTTGCGAACTTCATGAAGCCGCTTCGGCCAAAAACGTTCAATCTGGCCACGCCCCACGACCTTCGCAAAGCGATTGCGGAAATTCTCGAGGATTTGCGCAACCTCTAGTGTGGATTTCAACGAAGAGGTTTTGAGCCGCGGATTACGCGAATTACGCGGATGGGCGCGCCAGCAAACCATATCCCCGGCTGTATGAAGATATTGCGCGCCCATCCGCGTAATTCGCGTAATCCGCGGCTCAAAACCTCTTTCTATTATTCGATCCGAATACTTCCCGAACCGGTCCTGACGTCGAGGGCAACTCCTCCACCGCGGACTCTTCCACTGACTTCATTTCGCCGAAGTCTTCCGCTGACAGTGATTGGGTGATCGACAGTGACGGAACCGGAAGAGGTATGCGCATCCAGATCGAAGGCGGCCTGTTGCGGCAACCGGACAACCACAGGACCGGAGCCCGTACTCAGGTCCCATCGGTCCCCGAGATCACCATCAGCCTTGATTCCCCCGCTTCCCGTTCGAGCGCGCAAAGCGCCCTTAACGTCTTCAGCCACGATTTGGCCACTTCCGGTGTTGGCCGACACGCTTCTCACGTTGGTGATTCGAATCCTGCCCGAACCGGTGGTCGCGTCCACTGGTCCTTCGATTCCTGCAATCTCCTGGCTGCCCGAACCGGTACGTGACCGCGCTCGCGTATTTCCCGGCACGGTAATCTCATAGCTGATGGAAACGTGGTCCCGGTGACTGAAACGGTCGGTTCTACCGATTCGAATCACATTGCCGCTCTGTTCAATCGGAGGATCCGACTCGATGTCTCGAATAAGCCGGCCCACGTCGCGTGTCCCGAAAAGTCCGTCATAGGCGCGGATTCTCCCGTGCACTTCCACACGGCTGGAGGTTCCAGCGTGGATCTCGATTCGGCCGGAGCCGGTTGAAACGTCGAGTTCGACAGGACCGGAAACATTCAGGGTCCTTTGGAAGGAACCATCCGCGTAATTCTGGGCTCTCGCAACACGCGCGCAACCGCAACCAATAAGAAGCAGCAGCATAATTGCGCCCATCACAAATCGAGACCACGTCTTCATGAACACCCCCGTTTCGGTAAAGAACTGTGGCTTTGGTCAAAAGTTACAGTGTTCGTTTCCGCAACGAGTTTTTACGAAAACGAGACGCAAAGTGTTCACGCTTTCTGGAACTTGCAGAAAACACAGGCCTAAAATTGCATGTTGTTGGCAGGCAATTTGCAGTTCGTGATCTCGAGGATGCAAACATGGCGACATTCCTGAGCGATCTCCGGCATGGTATCCGAACATTTCTGCGCGATCGCGGTTACGCCGGGGTGGTCATCTTCACGCTTGCGCTCGGTATCGGAGCAAACACCACGATCTTCCAGTTCCTGAACGTTCTTCTGCAGCCCCTTCCTTTTCAGGATCCTGATCGTGTCGTTTATCTGGTACGCACCAATGCCGAACAGAACGTTCCCCGGGCGCCTGCCAACACCAGGGACTTCGCGGCCTTGAAACGCGAAAGTCATTTGTTTGAGGACCTGGCCGCCGATGCTGCGGAAAACTACAACCTGAGCGGAGTGGGTGACCCGATTCGCGTTCCCGGGCGGCGAGCCACCGCGAGTTTTTTCCGGACCATGCAAGTCACTCCGGAATTTGGCCGAACGTTTACCGCGGATGAAGAAGTTCCCGGCAAGGATCATGTGGTCATTCTGGGTTACGGTTTGTGGGAGCGTTCTTTCGGATCCGATCGTTCAGTGCTGGGTCGAACGCTCCGGCTGGATGGTGAGAGCTACGTCATTGTCGGCGTCATGCCGCAGAGACTGTGGCTCTTCTGGCGGGAAATAGACGCCTGGACCCCGCTTGCCGTTTCCAGCGACGCTGCAAATCCTGGTCCGCAAAACCTGACTGTGAGCGGCCGCCTGAAACCGGGGGTTAGCCTGCCGCAGGCGCAATCCGAAATTGCTGCGATTTCGCGTGAATTGGCGCGCAATTACCCTGCAACCAACGCAGGCTGGGGAGTAAATATCCTTCCTTTCCGCCAATACTACACTTCTCCGCAAGACAACGTTGCATTAGTCGTACTGACGCTGGTGACTTCGCTGGTCCTGGTCATCGCCTGCGCCAATGTGGCCAGCCTCATGCTGGCCAGAGGAACAATCCGCTCAAAAGAAATCGCGGTTCGCTCGGCGCTTGGAGCATCTCGTTGGCGCGTGACCCGGCAATTGTTGACCGAATCCTTTGTTCTCGGCACGGCCGGCGGCGGGCTTGGTTTGCTCTGCGTGTGGTGGATCATGGACATGGTTGCGGCGGCGATGAGCGCGGATGTTCCGGTGCTTCGCGAGACTCGCGTTGACGGGAATGTCGTTCTTTTCACCGTATTGCTGTCGCTATTCGCTACGTTCTTGTTCGCGCTGCTGCCGGCGTGGAACGTGTCCAGAACGTCGCTCAACGAGGTTCTTCAGGATACCGGTACGCGATTCACCGGAGGCGTTCGTCACAACCGGGTCCTTAAGGCTCTGGTGATGGCCGAGATTTCGATGGCGGTGCTGCTGTTGATCGTGGCCACTCTCGGAATCCGCTCCATCATGAACCTGGAAAACATTCCCCTGGGCTTGAATCCGGACACTGTCGTTACGATGCAACTCGAACTGCCGAGGAACAAGTATCCGGCGCAGAGCCAAATCAGACCTTTTATCGGATCCATCCTCGAGCGGACCGCCGCTCTTCCGGGCGTCGATGGCGCTGCGCTGGCGGACGGCGTCCCCATTGTTGACCGAAGCCCGAGGCGAAGTTTCGTCATCGATGGTCAACCGCAGCCACCACCGGAATCGATGCCCTGGTGCGCTTCCAGAAGCGTGAGTTCGACGTACCTCTCGGTCATGCAACTTCCGTTACTGCGGGGCAGAGATTTTTCCGCAGGAGACTCGGCGACCGCTCCGGCGGTGACGCTGATCAGCAATACGATGGCGCGACGCTACTGGCCAGGGAAAGATCCCGTTGGAGGGCGAATCCGTTTCAATGATGGTTCGGGTTGGATATCCATTGTTGGCATCGTCGGCGACGTCCGTAATGACGATGCGGATGCGCCTCCTCTGCCTCAGTTGTATGTGCCTTTCGATCAGTCGCCAGGGCGGGCAGCGACGCTGATCGTAAAGAGCAAGTCTGACCCATTGAGCATTGCGAGCGCGGTGCGCCGTACTGTGACCGAGCTCGACCCGGACCAACCCCTCTATCAAATTCAGACAATGGCGGAAGCATTGCGCTCGGATCTGGCAGGACCACGAGTTGTTATGGGTCTTCTATCGGCATTCGGCCTGCTGGCAGCGCTTCTTTCTGCGCTAGGCGTATATGGACTGATGTCGTATTCGGTCGCGCAGCGCAGGCATGAGATTGGCATTCGCCTGGCGCTGGGCGCAAAGCGGATCGACGTGCTGAAATCTGTTGTGGGGCAAGCATTCCAGTCGGCACTGATCGGAACGGGCGTTGGCCTGGTCATGGCATTGGCCATGACCAGCATCATGAGCGGTATGCTGTTCGGAATCGGCCCCCGCAACGCAACAACCTTCGTGCTGGTGGCTGTCTTTATTTCGGGAATCGCGATCGTCGCCAGCTACATTCCGGCGCGGCGAGGCTCCAGGATCGATCCTGCTGAGACACTGCGGTAGGCCGACCAGAGCATCGAGATCGATGTGTATATGACCACCACGATGACGAGCCAGCGAACATAGTAGAGATCCAACGTTTTCACGATGTATGCTGCAAGAAGAACCGCAGGGATTCCACCGATAGCCAATCCCAGCGCGGCTCGCGGGCTGTAGCTCTTTTCCCGGATGAATCTTAAGCTCCCGACCGGCATCAGGAAAGCGCATGAGCCCATCATGATGGGGAAAGCGACCGTCGGATTCATCCCAAGCAGGCTGACCAGGATCATGCACGGCGCATAAAGACCGATTCCCAGCGTCATCAAAGCGCCCAGGGCGAAATTCACCACAACCGCTACGACGAGCCGGACACCGCTGACGCCGATGTCTGTGCCTCCACTCGGAAATAGTTGGAGCTGCTGCATGAAAAAAATAGTAGCAGCAACGAGAAGCGCCACACCCATTCCGATCTGGACGTTCCGTTTTGGCCATCGAGCGACCACGCCCGCGCCAAGCCATGATCCCAAAATCGATGCCGCGATCATCGAGAACAACGTTGTCACGTCCACCTGGATAAGAGTCGTATAGATCAAGGCTTGCGCAGTCGTTGGAAGCGTATGACCGACGTTGAGGGTGCCTGGGATCACCCGGTCGTCCACATTCCGCGTCAACCGGTATGTGCTCGTCGTGGTTGCAAAAGAGCCGATACCGAGCGTATCCAGGAAGTTCGTGGCATAACCGACAAACAACTGAAAAGGTGAAGGAAAACTCAGGTCCTTCATGGCCTTCATGGCACGCCCCCACACCACACCGTAAACCGCCGTTATGGCAATTAGGGCAAGGCGGAGAACATTAATTGGATTCATAGCGGCAGTCTAGCATAGGGACACTGTAGCGGCGGTCTATGACCGCCGGCGGTCACAGACCGCCGCTACAGGTTAAAGCTGTGATATACGTTGCCTCCGAGTATGCGGCTTTTCATTGCTATCTTCTTTTCCACGTCCGGCCTGCTTTTTGGTCAGCCGGGGTCCGTACCCGCCGGCACCATGGTGCAGGCAAAGCTGGAAACCTCGGTAAAGACGGCTTCCTCAGAAGTTGGCGATGCCGTCGTTGCAGTCCTGACGAAGCCGGTTCTGGCGGCAGACAGGATCATGGTTCCCGGAGGAAGCCGGCTGCACGGCCGTGTAGAGACCATTCAACATGCCACTCGAACCAATGAAGGGCGCGTGAGGCTGGTCTTTCGCGAGATTCAGCTTCCCGACGGGAAGCGCGTTTCAACCTGGATGACGAACTCCTTTGTCGCTCCGTCCCCGAAACGTACCGCTCGATATGTGGTTTACATGGGCCTTGGAGCAGCGGCCGGCGCCGCAATCGGCGGAAAGACTGCCCGGGTCGCCGGCGTGATTGGCGGAACGCTTGCAGGATTCGTCATCGCGGGCAATCGCAATGGCTCGATGCTTCGCGATCTCACCTTAAAGGAAGGCCAGCAAATCCGGCTCCAGCTCGGCGAGGACCTGAGTCTCGCCGGCGAGTAATTCGGGGGAAAGAAATTAGCCGCGGATTACGCGAATTACGCAGATGGGCGCGCTGTATGCCGCAGCGGAATAGGAGTACAGATGATAGCGCGCCCATTCGCGTAATCCGCGGCTAATTTCTTTCCCTGAATTACTCCAATGCGCTGATCGCGGCCTGAGCGACCTGCTCATCCTGAGCCGACATCACACCGCTGACGCCGACGGCGCCGATCAATTTGCCGTCGACCATTACAGGCAGCCCGCCTTGAAGTGGAGTGATTCCCTCCAGTGCGATAAAAACGGACCGGCCACCCGCGACGATATCCTCCAGCGCCTTTGTCGGGCGTTTAAAATTCACAGCGGTTCTCGCTTTTCCAATGGCGATGTTCACGCTGCCGAGTTGGGTATCGTCGAGTTTCTGAAACAGGATAAGGCTTCCGCCGGCATCCACAATTGCGATAGCGACGTTCCAATTGTTCTTGCGCGCCTCGGCTTCGGCGGCGGCCAGCATCTTCTTTGCGGCTTCCAGCGTGATGTACTTGGCAGTGCCTAACATATTGTTCTCCTCTAAAGTAGAGCGTCAATTTTGGCGACGCGGCGGCGATGCCGTTCTTCGGTGAGGTCCGTTGCGAGCCACACGCGCACAATGTCGCGCATCTTTTCATTCGAGATTACTTTGCCGCCCAGGGTGAGCATGTTCGCGCCGTTGTGTTCGCGGCTGTTTCGGGCGGAAGCTTCGTCGTAACACATGGCGGCGCGGACGCCCGGCACTTTGTTGGCCACCATGCAGGAGCCAATGCCGGCGCCATCAATCATGATTCCCAGATCGTATTTCCTGCGGGAAACGGCGAGTGCTACGGTCTGAGCGAAGTCGGGGTAGTCGACGGGGTCGGTTGAATGCGTGCCGAAGTCCTGGTACTGGATGCCGAGCTGGGTGAGGAAGCCTTTAAGAGCTTCCTTCATTTCAAATCCACCGTGATCCGCACCAATAGCAATTTTCCGGCGGTCATGGACCGCCGCTACAGACAAACGTTCCAGGCGGATGTGGCGCTCGCGAGCGAGGTCGGCAGCCAGTGGAGTGACCAGAGCCCTTTCCCCGATCCGCAATGTTGCGCCGACCGGAGCGGCGCGGACATCATCTTCAGCGATAAGCGATTTCTCAGAGAGATCGATCATCGCTGAAGATGATACCAGCGTCTAGTTCGGCTCGCTCACCTTAAAGAGGATGCGATTGGAGTTTCCTGAAACGTTGGGATTGGTAACGCTTACAGGATAAATATCGGCCCTCTTCACCAAATATCCGGGCACGGTCACAACGATTGTGTTCGAAGTAACCGACGTCGGGAACAATACTGCCGTTCCGAAGTTGACGACAACCCCGGGAACGAAGTTCGAGCCGACGATCGTCAGCGTAAACGAATCGGAACCTTTGGCAATGGTCGCCGGCGCAAGGCCGTCGACGGCGCCGACGGCGATGGTGACCGGATTAGATGGAACAGTCAGGGGTACCACGGTAAATGTCAGAATCCCGGACACGCCGCCACCCGGTTGAGGGTTGCCCGCGCCTATCGAGTAGGTTCCAGTACAGGCAATGTTGATTTGACCGATGAGCATGGTCGAACTGATCCGTTCACCTGAGAATCCACCGGCGTCTGCGTCGCACGGCGTTGAGTAAAGATAGAACCCGCCCGACTTCGCAAAATTAGTACCGCGGATGACGATCTGCGCCGGGAATTTCGGCTTGTCGCCCAGGAATCGGGGAGTCGCATCGTACATGAGCTGCGAGACATCCAGGCTTGTTACCGTCGGAATCAGGTTAAACAATGAGAGCGGCAGCGCTTCCGATGTACCCAATGTCGGAGCTGGATTTTTTACTTTTACAATGAGGATCTTGCCTATCTCGAGCTGGGCCTGCGGAACTGAAGCCAGAAGCTCAATCGTACTGTGGAATTCCGTGGGAACGTCCACTCCATCGATTTGGACAACGGCATCCTGCCGGAAACCAAAGCCCTTCACAGTGAGCTGCAGGGGCAGCGCATTGGGATCGAGCCGTACTTCAACCCTGTTCGGAGAGATCGAAGTCAAACCGGGAATTGGGTTGAAAAGCGGAACCGTCAATGCATTCGACGGTCCGACCGTCGGCGCCGGATTGATCGCCGTTAGACTGAGCACGCCTCCATCCGCAAGAAACTGCGGCGGCACGGAAGCACGAAGCTGCACGCCGCTGACAAAGTCTGTCGAAATAGAGCTGCCGTTCACCTGCACCACTGAACTCGGCGAGAATCCAGTCCCGTTCACAAAGATCGTAAAACCAGGATTGCCGATCAGAAGCGGATTCGGAACTCCGGTCACACTGGTGAGAACTGGGGCCGGGCCGCCAACAACAAACGTTTGTGCCGCGGACGAAACACTTCCTCCAGGGCCGCTGTTGCGCAGGACGAATGACGTCGTGCGTGCGACGGCAATCGCTGAGGCCGGAATCGTGGCCTTCAGGGCCGGCTGCACTCGAAACACAGTAATTGTGCCGCCGGTAGCGCCTGCCACGGTTACGGGCACGGACAGGCTTGTGGTTGTGCTCGGAATCGGAGTGCCGTCGAACACAATTTCGCTGGTTGGAATGAGGGGGCTGCCCACCACGAAGAGATCGGTTGCAGGACTACCTACTTGAACCGAGGCCGACTGCACCACGGTAATAGTCGGAGTAACCAAAGTCCCCGTAAAATTGTTGCCCCGGGTGCTCTCGGAACTGATCGTGACTGCGATGGACGAAGGAGTGAACGTGAATCCCGCAGCCTGAGGCCGCAGCGTGTAATTGCCTTGCGGTACGTTCTCAAAAAGGAAATTGCCGGACGCATCCGTGGATACGGTGGCATTAACGGTTCCGGTTACGGAAACATTGAGAGCAGCAAAAGGCAGGTCGTTGTGTTTCACGTTTCCGGTGATCAGAAATCGAGTCGGACTTGGCGGAACGTAGTCCGGCTGGGAGTGCATCGCAGGAAGATTCGCCAGAACGCTGTTGTCGCTTTTTCCCTCTATTGCCGACGCGACAACTGGTACGTCCGACGAGATATGGATGAAGCCGCCCGTGCGCGCTTCAGGCAAAAGTTCGGTTAGGTTTCGCCTTATCGATGAAAGCGGTGCGACCGTTAAAGACATTAAAGAAACGCCGGAGCCGTCGTCCGGAACGTTTCGGATAGTCAAGTGTGCTGTTGAGTCACCTGGGTTCGAAAATGAAAGCCCCGTGAACAACGAAGGATTCGCCGCTTTGGTCCTGAATACGAAGTTCGTATTCGGCACCTCTGCGGCCGGTATCAGCACCACGCCGTTTTGAGCGACGCTCGCAAGAGCTGTCGTGGTCACGACGGAGACGGTACTTTGGACGCTGATCGAGCCGACCACAATGGCCGAAGGAAAATTGAAAAGATTTTGGGCACCGCGGCTGAAGGCGCCATTTGCTGGAATCTCCACTGTAGCCGGGTTATTAGACGCGGCGATAGGGCTCCCATCAAGTCCGACGGCCGTCAAGGTCGCGGAACCGGGTGTGGCCGTAGTATTGATCAGCTGTACCATCGTCGCATAGTCGCCACCCTGCACGAAGAAGGGAACCGTCGCGCTGGATGTTCCGGAGGAGGTCGGAATGGCCGTCACGATCGCTGGATCAAAGTGCGCCCCCACAACTCCTTCCGTGTCTGAGCCGAAGTTGTCGATCGTGGCCTGAACAAACAATCGCTTGTCTGATCCGAAGACGTTCGAAATAGTACGGATAACCAGGTGCGAAATAGCGCGAGGCGCGCCGAAGGTGGGCTGTGGAAACAAGACATCGACGTTTTCCGTGATGGTTCCCAGTCCGGGAATGACGCGCTGAACAGAACCTACACCCTGCCCGTCAGCTCCGACTGCGGTGATGACCGCCGCTGTAGATGTCAGCTCGGCGTTGAACATGGTGACGTCCATCGCGCCTGACGTCCCTCGTGCAAACGGAACAATCAGGGCGCTGGAATTCACTGCCGGACCAACGCTATCAAAGTTTCCGCCGGCATCGGCTATTGTGGCTGTTATGGAAAGCGGGACTGAACTGCTAACGACTACCGTCCCAGCAAAGGCCCCGAGTCCAAAAGAGCCTGTCGTCAGCCGGAGTTGAGATCCCGGCTGGATCGCAAGAGAGGCCCGGACAAACAGAGCCGTGCTGGATTCAGACAGCATCACTTCGGGCGTTGCGAGCCTGGCGCTCAGGTTACTCAGTATTAACTCCGAACCTGGGTTGCCGCTGAATTGTGGGATAACGTAACTGAAATTCTGAGTGGACTGACTCAGTGCAGGAACGCTGGTTGAAAGAACCATGAGGCATGCGGCAAGGCCGCATACAAAAAGGAACCGAAATCTAAGAAACATTGAATCGCCGACCTCCGTGTGGCTGCCAATCTTGCTTCATGCAAAGCCTGTAAAAACTAGCGAAAGGGCATAGTCATGTCAAGGGCACCCAGAAGTTCGCTCACATGGGGGGGCATTTTTCCTGTAGCGGCGGTCTATGACCGCCGGTTTTATAGCATGTTGCGAGGAAAAACCGGCGGTCATAGACCGCCGCTACAGTGGGATACGCTAGACTTGGTGCCGTGTCTCAAAAAACGTTGTGGATAACTGCAGGAATTTTGGTCCTTTCCGCGGGGTTTGCGTACTACGCGTGGTCGCACCCCATGGACTTGCGGGTCTACCATTACGGCGCGCGCGGAGTATTTGAGGGAACCCGTCCAGTTTATGGCCCAGGCAGTGGGTTGGGCTGGCCGATGCACTATCGCTATCCCCCGCTTTTCCTGCTGTTGTTCGCCCCTTTGGCCATGCTGCCGTTGGGCTGGGCGGCGGCGATTTGGGTAGTGGGCAAAGTGGCAGTCCTGGTAGTGCTGCTTCGGGCACTGGAACGCCGGCTAAAGCCGGCGACTACATTCGGGTCGCAAAATGGCCACCAAAACGGCCCCCGCGGACCCCAAAATGGGCCCCCGAAACCCCAAAATGGCGACCAAAATGTAGTCGCCGGCTTTAGCCGGCGTTATGCCGTTATTATCAGCTTTCTCCTTATAACTCCATACCTCGTCGAGGAATTTCGCTATGGGAATGCGCAGTTCTTCGTGGTCGCCTTGACCGCGGCGAGCCTCCTGCTGGTACGGGAGAAGCCGGTCCTTTCGGCCGCGAGCCTGGCGCTTGGGATCAGTATCAAAGTGTGGCCGTTGTTCTTTGTGCCGTATCTGGCGGCCAGGCGGGACTGGAAGGTTGCCGGCTACACGCTGGGCTTCGTGGTACTGCTTGCTATTCTGCCATCTTTATACTTCGGTTTTTTTGGCAATGTCGATTTGCTCGGTCAGTGGTTCTCGCAGGAATCGCAGACGCAACTGGGAAATAGCGAGATCTGGTTCCCGAACCAATCGCTGCGGGGTCTCTTGACGCGTTACCTGACAGTGGTCGATTACTCGCAGGTTCCGGATTCGAACTATCCTCAAGTGCATATCGCGGCACTGGATCCAGGATTGGTTCGTTGGATATGGCTGATCGTAGCGGCAGCGGCGTACACTGCGTTGCTGGTAGCCGCATGCCGGCGCCGGAACACGAATGGATGGCTCGACCATGGGTTGGCGTTTTGTCTTCTGCCGCTTCTCGAGCCTTTCACTCAGAAATATGCGTTAGCCGTACTGTTGTGGCCTGCGTTGATAGCCGGATTTCTCATCGCAAAGCCCGGCCTGCGTATCTTTATATATCTTTCGATAGTCCTGGCTCTCGTCCAACCCCTGGCACCGGGTTCGGCCACACAGCGATTACTTCAGGTGCTTGGTCTGGATTTTGCGGTGACTTTGTTCCTGGCTGCGGCGATCGCCTATGCGGGCCACGAATTTGCCGAAGATTCATTTCGAAGTCACAAAACTGAAAAGACGTGACGCCACGCTCATCGAATGGGCTCGCCGGAAATCACTGCGGTCTCAGTGCGCACCGCCGACTCGATATCCGACGAAATCGAAGAAATGTACGAACAAATCACCAGGCGGGCCTATGAGATCTTTCTCGAGCGTGGTGGCGTATGCACGCTGGATCTGGAGGACTGGCTTACAGCGGAACGCGAACTGTTATGGAAACCGGATGTTCGCATTGAGGAGCAGGGTGACCGCGTAATCGTAACGATTTGCGTCGGCAACGTGCGGCCATCGGACCTGCAACTTCTGGTCACACCGCAAGCCATGGTCATCCGCGCCGAGCTTGAATCGACCGCAAAAAAGGTCTTCCGGACGCTTCATTTTCCGCGGCGGATCGACGTCAACACGGCCGAAGCCAAATACTGCGATGGAGACCTTATTTTGACGGTTTAGCGTTCCTCTCCATGGTCCAAACACGCTCCGGGCGAACCTTGTACATTACCCGCACTTCCCCAGGCTGCCGATTCGTGTATTTGTCCTGACCGGTGTACTTCTTGGAAAGCGAATCGATGTGGGCGTCCGCGCCATTCTCAGTGACTTCGACGACCTTCCCACGAAACCCGAGATACCGATACGGATTCTCGGGATCCTGGATGCTGATCGCAACGTTGGGATTTCGCCGCATGTTCTTATCCTTGATGCGGCCTTTGGCGCTGTTCAGGATCACATGCGTTCCATCGAAATCGCACCACACGGGTGTGACCTGCGGAGTTCCGTCTTTCATCACCGTAGCAAGATGTGCGAAGGCGCGCTTATTAAAAAGGTCCCGAAAGTTCGTTGGAATTTCGTTGGCCATGAAAAACCTCCTTGAACATTGTATATTGGAGCCGGACAGTATCTGGCAGTAACAACACTTTAATAATTTCGTAATCAAATTGTCACTACCGCAGGTAAGATTCGTGGGCCTCTCATGCCGACCGTCGCCGCCATAGATGTTGGAAGCAACGCGATCCGTCTGCTGATTGCAAACGCAAACGCTAACGGCGGACACGAAACGATCCTCAGCACTCGCGAACCCGTTCGCCTGGGCCAGGATGTCTTTACAAAGGGCCTGATTTCCGCCCACACGATTGAACGGACGCTGCAGACGTTCCAAGGTTTCAAAGAAAAACTCGACGAGCATGCCGTCAAGCACGTCAAGGCGGTTGCAACCAGCGCGCTTCGCGAAGCCACCAACCGCGATTTATTACTCAAACAGATCGCAAAAAACACGGGTATAGAAATCTCCGTGATCGGTGGTGAGGAGGAAGCCCGGCTCATCCATCTTGCTGCCAAGGAAACCGTTAACCTTAAGAACAAGCTCGCGCTGCTGGTGGATATCGGCGGCGGGAGCGTGGAGGTCGTGCTGGCGGACGACAGCGCGGTGCTATGCACGGAAAGCTATGCCATGGGCAGCGTGCGCCTTCTCAAGATCCTCGACCAGAAGGCGGGTGAGGAGCGGTTCAATCAACTCGTTACCGAGTACGTTGATGCGACGCAGCGAAGGCTCGCACAGGAAATCGGAGACCAGAAGATAGACGTCTGCATCGGCACCGGCGGAAGCATCGAGTCGATCGGAGAACTGCGAAAGGAACTCTACAACAAGAACAGCAATGCGAAGGTTACTGTCGATGAGCTGAAGTCACTTGTCAAAAAGCTGCGTGGAATGACGTTCGAGGAACGTATCCAGGAACTCCGGCTTCGTCCCGATCGCGCCGACGTGATCGTTCCGGCAGCAATTGTTCTGCAAAAGATCGTGCAACAGGCCGGGGTCGCAGAAGTCATTATTCCAGGTATTGGTCTGAAAGATGGGGTTCTACTGGAACTGGTTTCGGAAGTCCGCGATCACGAAAAGCGTCTTCACCGTGAGCAGGTGCTCGAGTCGGCACGCCGGATGGGAAAGAAGTACACTTTCGATGAGCCGCACGCCACGACCGTTGCGAAGCTTTCCGTTCAGATTTTCGATCAGACAAAGACAGTTCATGAAATGGACATCGAAAGCAGGTTGCTTCTTGAAGTTGCGGCCTTACTTCACGACATTGGCCACTTCGTGAACGTTTCCAACCATCACAAACATACCCAGTACCTTCTTCAGTCGAGCCCGCTCATCGGTTTGACGCAACTGCAAATGGACATCGTGTCGAATGTGGCGCGATACCACAGAAAGTCCCCGCCCAGGCTCCAGCACAAGCCTTACGAAGACCTGGCGCCAAAGCACCGGCTGACGATTTCGAAACTGGCCGCAATACTGCGTCTGGCAGACGCGCTCGACCATGAACATGCGTCGACCGTGCAGGAAGTGATCGTGGACTACAAGCGGCCTCGATTTATTTTCCGCCTGAAAGGAAAAGGCGACATGTTGCTCGAGAAATGGGCGCTCGTGAACAAGCGCGACTTGTTTGAGAGCGTATTCGACGGAAACGTTGTTGTGGAGGACCTGGCAAGTTGATACACGCTGCAAAAAACGAAGACATTCCGGGCAAACTGGTGGCCGTTGAAGGTCTGGACGGCTCCGGCAAGTCCACTCAGATTTATCTGCTGAAGCGATGGCTCGAACTGGAAGGCTACAAGGTCTTCTTCACGGAATGGAATTCATCTGCGATCGTGAAGAAGGCAACGCGAAAAGGAAAGAAACGGCAGTTGCTCACGGCAACGACTTTCTCTCTCATTCACTGCACCGATTTCGCGGACCGCTATGAACGTCAGATTCTGCCATTGCTCAATGCCGGTTACATCGTGCTGGCCGATCGCTATATCTTCACGGCCTTCGCGCGCGATGCGGTGAGAGGCTGCGACCGCACGTGGATCCGAAAGTTGTACAGCTATGCGATGAATCCGGACGTCACCTTTTTCTTCGATGTTCCTTTGAAAACAGCTCTTGGCCGGATTCTTGACGGCCGGACCCGGGTCAAATATCACGAAGCAGGTATGGACATGGGGTATTCCAAGGATCCCTACGAGAGCTTTCGGATATTCCAGGGAAAGATCAATCTGGAATACCGCCGTATGGTCCGGGAGTACGACTTCATCAAAATCGATGCGACCGAGCCTCCCGACGTTCAGCAGGCAAAGGTTCGCGAAATACTCGACAACAAAATCGATCTGCCGCGATACCGCTGGCATGGCCGCGTATATCCGCTGCCGCCAGTATAGCTATGGTTAAACCAAAACGTTTTTATGGAAAAGGGATACCGGGCGTCAACCTCGAACAGCTCAAAGGTCAGCTCATCGTTGTCGAGGGCGCCGATGGCTCAGGACGCTCGACACAAATCAACTTGTTGCGCGACTGGATCGAACGCCGCGGTTTTCCCACGGTCAACGTGGGTTTGAAACGTTCCATGCTCGTGAGCCGCGAATTGGAGCAGGCCATGCGCGGCAACATTCTGGGCACCCGGACTCTCAGTCTTTTCTACGCAACCGATTTCGCAGACCAGCTGGAGAACGTCATCATTCCAGCACTCCGCTCCGGCTTCATTGTTCTGGCCGATCGTTACATCTACACGCTGATGTCGCGCGCCATCGTCCGGGGCGCTGAACCGGCCTGGATTCGAGAGGTCTACAACATTGCACTGGTTCCCGACGCCGTCTTTTACCTGGCTGTAAGTCCGCGAATCCTGGGCGAACGCAATTTACGTAAACACGCCGTGCTGGACTACTGGGAATCCGGCATGGACATCCACCGGTCTGCGAACATGTATGCCAGCTTCATTGAGTATCAGCGTCAGATCCAAAAAGAATTCAAAGCCATGCAAGAACTCTACGGTTTCGATACTGTCGATGGAAACCGCTCACCACGCGCCATTCAAAATGAGCTTCAAGCAAAGATCGATCTGATCCTCAACGGAAAGACGGATCACGACGATGGGGAAAGTAATGAATCAGAACCAGACAATACGGAAAGAATTACTCGTACAACTGCAGCATTTGCGGTCCGAAGCGAAAGAAATCAGCCGCATATACGTCGCAAATCTTCAGCGTGACATCGTTGAGTTGATGGACTTCCTCAATGAAAAGCGGGACGGCCGGTCCCAGCAGGCGCGGAGCCTGGGCCCGATGCTCGTACAGATGAAAGAGGCAGTGGATGGGATCAACCTGAAGCCTGAAAAAGGGCGGCGCAAGGATTTGAGAAGAATCGAACAGGCGGTCCGATCGATGACAAAGATCGTCGCCAACCGGAAAACGACCTAAATGGAAATCTATATACTGCGGCACGGAATCGCCGTCGAGAGGGGAACCCCGGGGTACAAGAGAGACGGCGACCGGCCGCTGACGGAAGAAGGCGTTGAAAAAATGCGAAAGATCGCCAAGGCGATGCGCGAAATGGGTCTTCAGTTCGATGTCATCTTTTCGAGCCCATATGTCCGGGCAAAAGCCACGGCCGACATCGTCGCCGAGACTCTGGGCGAAAACGTTACGCTTACCGATTCATTGCTGCCCGAAGCCGATCCGGCCGAACTCATCGACGAAATCAACGGCGAAAAACCTCAGCGAGTCCTGTTAGTCGGCCATGAGCCCGATCTCAGCGCACTCATATCCACCCTGATCTGCGGGAAAAGAAGTGCGGACATCGAATTGAAAAAAGGCGGGATCGCCAAACTGACTGCGGAAACGTTGACTTACGGCAAGTGTGCCACGCTGAACTGGCTGCTTACCCCCAAACAGCTCCGGCAATTGGGGTAAAAGGGGAGGAAAACATTAGCCGCGGATTACGCGAATTACGCGGAATCCGCGGCTAATGTTTTCCTCCCTCATGTCGGCAACCGAATCGTGAACGTCGATCCGGCACCGATCCGGCTTGTCACATTGATCGCCCCGCCCTGGCTTTCAATGGCGTGTTTCACGATGGATAGACCCAACCCCGTCCCGCCGGATTCTCGAGCGCGGGCTTTGTCCACTCGATAGAACCTCTCGAAAATGCGCGGCAGCTCTTCGGACGGAATTCCGTAGCCGGTATCGGCGACGGAGAGATTCAATGTGCCGTTTTGCATCTCGGCCGAAATGCGAATCTCGCCTCCTGCCTTGTTGTAATGAATCGCATTGTCGATAAGATTCGAAAGTGCCGTGGAAAGCCGGGAACGATCGGCCTGGACTTCAATCGGGGGGCACGCTACCGTGACCCGAATGTCGCGTTCCGTGATGGCACTTGTTCGTGAGGAAATTTGTTCGTCGATCACGGACTTCACATCGACCTGCTCCCGGGTTGCCGGCACTTCGGCCTCCAGGCGTGCGAGAGTGAGCAGGTCGCTGACAAGGGCTTCCAGGTGCTCCGCGTTTCTTTCGATGGTTCTCAGGAAATCCGGAGCAATTTTCGGATCGTCCTTCGCGCCAGACAGCAATGTTTCGGCATATCCTCGAATGGAAGTGAGCGGAGTTTTGAATTCGTGAGACACGTTGGCAATGAAATCCCTGCGCATTCTCTCGGTGCGGCGAATGTCGGTGAGGTCATGGAAGACCACCACGACGGAGTCAACCTCACCTAAAACGCTTCGCACGGGCGCCACGTTGGCCTGAAGGACCCGGCCTGTCCCCGCAATGATTTCAAGAACCTGACCCGGTTCGCCGGCAAGAACGGCGCGCACCGCATTCTCCAGCTCAGGCCTGCGGAAAACCTCGAGTGGGGTCCGGCCGGTAAGCTCGCGATCGATGCCGAGAACGTCGAGAATTGAACTGTTCGTGAGCGAAACACGCCCACTCCGGTCGAGCACCATGACCCCCTGTCCCATCGCTTCGAGGATGAGTTCCAGGCGCTGCTTACCGTCTGACAGTTCATGGATCTTTGCACTCAGGTTTTGTGCCATGGTGTTCAACGATGTTCCAAGTGCCGCGATTTCCTCGTCCCCGGTGATGGGAAGCCGCTGTTCAAGGTTGCCTGAAGCAAGTTTTTTCGAAGCGGCAGCGATTTCCCGAAGGGGCCGCGAAATCAACCCGCGCACCACGTAACCGAACACGACGGTCAGACCGACTGCGAGAAATATCGCCAGCGCAAGCTGGGATCTTAGATCACGAATGAGAGCATCCACCTCGGAGAGCGGCATTGCCAGCCTGAGGAAGTACGGATCGAGGCGGCGCGCCACATAGATGAACTCGACGTTCAAAGTCGAACTCCAGCGTATGGCCGAACCCGTACCCTCCTGAAGCGCCTGCAGCACTTCCGGCCTCGAGCGATGGTTCTCCAGACTGGAAAGTTGCGATGCACTTACCTCCGAATCGCCCAAAACATTTCCATCCGGAGCGATCAGCGTTACTCGCACATCGAGAAGGCGTCCCAGTTCATCCGCCTGATCGTCCAGCGACTTTGCCGGAGCGGCATTTGCCAGGTAGGCCGCCGACACGGCGCTTTCATGCAGGAGTTGAATTTCGACCTGTTTTTCCAGATGTTCGCGGAGGGAAAAAGTCAGGAAATAGGCCAGGATGGATGAAATCAGGCCGATGATGAGGAGGTTCCAGAGAACGAGTCGTGAATGGAGACGAAAAGTCATGTGCTATCCATGCTCTGCCGGACTTCCCATCCGATAACCCACGCCCCTGACGGTTTCGACGTGGAGTCCCTCGTTTCCGAGCTTTTCCCGAACTCGCCGGACGTGTGTATCGAGCGTTCGAGATGTCGCCTCGCCATGATATCCCCAAACCTTGTCCATCAGCACATCTCGCGTCAGTACATTTCCACGCGCTCGCATCAACTCGTAAAGGAGATCGAACTCCTTTGCGGTAAGTGTCACCTGCTCATTTCCAACGAAACACTGATGCCGATCCGGATAAAGTTGAATATTGCCGATGCGCAACATGTCGCTTCGTTCATCTTTGGTACGCCGGAAGATGGATTTGACTCGAAGAACCAGTTCGCGTGGGCTGAACGGTTTCATGACGTAGTCGTCGGCTCCCAGCTCGAAACCGATCACCCGATCGATTTCTTCGCTTCGCGCAGTGAGCATGATGATTGGAATGTGGCGTGAGCTGTCGCGCTGGCGCAGGGTGCGGCAGACTTCCATGCCATCGACGTCCGGGAGCATGAGATCCAGGATGATCAGGTCCGGTGGGTGCTTCTGAACCGCTTCGAGAGCGTTACGGCCGGTTCCAGCGGTGGTAACTTCGAAGCCGGCCTGACCCAGGTTGTAGCTGACCAGCTTCTGAATGTCGGGATCATCATCCACGATCAAGACGCGTTCCATGCCGAATGTCCTGGCCTCGAACCAAAAAGACGACCATCTCGGCGATATTGGCCGAGTGGTCTCCCACTCGCTCAAGGTGCTTCGCAATGAAGATAAGTTTTATCGCGCGGGAGATGGAGCGCGTGTCTTCGAGCATATACGTGAGCAGCTCGCGAAAGATCTGTTCGTAAAGACCGTCCACGAGCCGGTCATTGTCGATCACTTTTTCAGCAAGCTCAGCATCCGAATTCACAAATGCATCCAGACTCTCCTTCAGGATTCGTTGGGCCGCTTCAGCCATGATCGGAAGATCGACAAGACGCTTCAGCTCCGGCTCCTGGATCAATTCGATCCCGCGTTCGGCGATATTGACGCCGATATCGCCGATGCGCTCAATGTCCTTGACGATTTTCAGCGCGGTAGCGATGAATCTCAGATCGCGTGCGACGGGCTGCTCGAGCGCCAGGATCTGGTAACACAGGTTATCGATTTCGATCTCGAGCTTGTCGAGATCGTCATCACGTTTGATCACGTCTTCCGCGAGCGTAGGCCGCCGATCGACCAGCGCTCGGATGGAATCCGAAATCATCTGCTCAGCCTGATGACTCATCAACAGCAGCTTCTCTTTAAGTATTCTCAGTTGCTGTTCGTAGTGTTTGCTTGTGTGTTCGCGGTCCGGCATGGTTCGTTATCCGAACCTCCCCGTAATGTAATCCTCAGTTTCCCGATTCCGTGGGGCTGTAAACAGTTTCTTCGTTTCATTGAACTCCACCAGACGTCCCGACAGAAAGAACCCCGTTTCATCCGAGACGCGTGCGGCCTGCTGCATATTGTGCGTCACGATAATGATCGTATAGGTCCGTTTGAGATCGTAGATCAATTCCTCGATCTTTGCCGTCGAGATCGGATCGAGCGCGGATGCCGGCTCATCCATCAGCAAGACTTCCGGTTCAACTGCCAGGGCCCGGGCGATGCACAGCCGCTGTTGCTGTCCTCCCGACAGCGACATCGCCGACCGGTGCAACCGATCTTTCACTTCATCCCAAAGTGCTGCGGCCCTCAACGTCTTCTCGACAACCTCATCCAGTTCGATCCGCTTTTTCGTCAGGCCATTCACGCGAACGCCATAAGCAACATTGTCATAGCTGGACATCGGAAACGGATTGGATTTTTGAAAGATCATTCCGACGCGGCGCCGGAGGTGAATCACATCCATGCTGTCGGAATAGACGTTCTCGCCATCCAACTCGACTTTGCCTTCCAGCCGGGCCCCCGGAATGAGATCGTTCATGCGATTGAGGGAGCGTAAAAACGTCGACTTGCCGCAACCGGAAGGACCAATCAAAGCAGTCACAAATTGCGGCCGGATCTCCATGGAAACGTCGTGCAACGCCTGATTGCTTCCGTAAAAGAAATTGGCGCCACTTACGCTGATCTTTACCGGACTGCCCATTTCCGCATCCGGTTTCTGATCAGAATCGCAGTGATGTTCAGAAGAAACGTGAGGACCAGAAGCACGAACACTGTGGAATAAAGCAGCGGCTTCGTGGCTTCTACGTTTGTCGATTGAGTAGTCAACACCCATATATGATATCCGAGATGCATGAACTGATCGGCAGGATGCGAGGGCAGCCGGGGCAGGAAGTATGCGGCTCCTGTGAAAAGAACCGGTGCTACTTCACCGGCGCCGCGGCTGATGGCGAGTATCGCCCCTGTCATCACCCCTGACCACGCCTGAGGCAAGACAACTCGAAAGATCGTCTGTAGTTTTGTTGCGCCAAGAGCAAGACTGGCCTCCCTGTAGTCGCGCGGCACTGCCCGGAGCGTTTCCTCGACGGTGATAATCACCACCGGGAGCGTCAAAACTGCCATCGTCATTGCAGCCCACAGAATTGATGGTTGAGCGTAGACCAGGCGGCCGGAATAGGCAGCCCGATCGATGGCTTTTCCGATGGACTGAACAAAAAAACCGAGTCCAAACAAACCAAAGACTATGGAAGGCACACCGGCAAGGTTGTTAACCGCCATTCTCGTCCAGCGATATAGCCTCGATTCGGGCCGGGCATACTCGGCAAAGAAAATGGCAACCAATACGCCGAAGGGGACCGCCGCCAGAGACATAAGCAGTACCAGCAAGACGGTGCCGTAAATCGCCGGGAAAATTCCACCTGCTGTCATGCCGCTTTCCGGTGCCGCCGTTATGAATTCCCACGATAACCGCTCGGTTCCGTGGTAGGCAATATTCCCAATGATGACGAACAGGATCGCCAGGATAATCACGGTCGCGGCAAGCGACAGTACAACAAAAGTGCGATCGACAAACTTTCTCATGAGGAGCCGAATAGTCTTTCTCGCAGCCTTCGGTTAAACCGGTCGCCAACCCAATTGAGGACAGCAGTGATGAGAAAAAGCAAAGTGCCTATGAAGAACAAAACCCTATAATGACCACTCCCCACGACCACCTCCGCCATCTCAGCGGCAATCGTAGCGGACAAAGTGCGAACCGGAAGCGCCGGATCCAGCGACAGGATTGCCGAATTACCGGACACCATCAGCACGATCATTGTTTCGCCGATCGCTCGGCCGAATCCCAGAATGATGGCCGCCGCGATTCCGGGTATTGCTGAAGGGAACACAACGCGAACGGCCGTCTGAGCTTTTGAGGCGCCCAGAGCAAGTGAAGCTTCCCGATACAAACGGGGGACTGCCGTCAAAGCATCTTCGCTGATGGTGTAGATAATCGGAATGATTGCTAATGCAAGCGCGATACCCGCTGTAAGCGCGTTCAGACGATAGACAATACCAAATGCATCCTGGACCCATGAAGCAAGCACAAGAAGGGCAAAGGATCCCAGCACCACCGATGGAATTCCCGCAAGCAACTCGATCGCAGGTTTGATCCACTCGCGAATCCTGCCGGGCGCAAATTCAGCCGTATACAGTGCTGCTGCCAAAGCCAACGGTGTTCCCAGCAGCATCGCAATCAGAGTCACTTTGAGCGTGCCGAGAATCAGCGGGAAGACGTTGTACTTTGGAACTGTGGATACGGGTTGCCAGGTAAACGGCCCGGTGAAGGGTGATGCGATTGTTGCACCATCTGAGGTTCCCCACACCAGGGGCAGCGCTTCTTTGCCAACGTAAACGAAGATCAGAAAAATGACAGCTATGGTGAAGAAAGCCACGCCGGATATCAAAATTTCGGCGAGACGGTCGATTGCATGTCGGAATTGGGAACGCGGGCTAACGCCCGCGACTACATTTGGATCAACGTTCGGTCTGAATGTAGTCGCGGGCTTCAGCTCACGTTCCGAATTCCGAAATTTCGTCTTCATCAATTCTGCGTCGCGGCTGCTTCCGGTTTCAACGGATAGTATCCAACTTCGGAAACAATCCTTTGGCCTTCCGGACTGAGCACCCAATCCACGAAACTTTTGATGTCACCGGACGGCGCGCCGGCCGTGTACCAGAATAACTGGCGGCTGAGTGGGTAGGAATTATCGAGCACATTTTCCATTTTTGGAGCGACGAAATCGGAAGTTGCATCCTTCGCAATAGCAATTGTCTTCACGTCCTTCGCGTACCCGATACCGCCGTAACCCACACCGGCAGGATCCTTGGTCACAGCGTTAATTACTGCCGCCGTCCCCGGGAGTGCCTGGTACCTCTCGGCGAAGTCGGCGTTCGCCAACACGTGTTCCTTGAAAAACACATACGTTCCCGAATTGTTTTCGCGGCCGTACAGGACAATCGCTCCATTCGGTCCACCCACGTCTTTCCAGTTGGTAATCTCGCCTCGGAAGATCTGTCCTACTTGCTGCATCGTCAGATGCTCGATGGGATTCTGTTTATTGAGGTAGACCGCCAAAGCGTCCAGCGCGACCGGAGTTTCGACGGCTTCGGCTTTGCGTTGGTCCTTCACTGAATTCTTCTCTTCAGGCTTCATCGGACGCGATGCCTCGCAAATCTGAGTCGTTCCATTAATCAACGCGGCAATGCCTGTTCCGCTGCCGCCGCCAGTGACCTGGATCGTTGTTTGCGGGTGCTCCTTCATATAAATCTCCGCCCAACGCTGACCGAGCGGAACCATCGTATCGGACCCCTTCACCGTGATTGCTTCAGAAGGAGCGCTGCATGACACAAAAAGAAAGGCCAAAGCTGCGACAGCTATCACGCGTAAGTGTGTTGTTTTCATAGATCCAGCATAGCTTACGAAATGTTACGGAGCGGTTAACTATCCGTAAACAATTCGAAACGTTTCTCGACGGAAAACTACTTAATTACCCGGTAGGCAAATGCCGCGATCGCCGCGGCGGCTGGAATCGTGATAATCCAGGCCCAGATAATGCGCCGTGTCACTCCCCATTTGACGGCTGTCACCCGGCGCGTTGCGCCAACACCGACGATAGCCCCTGTAATCGTGTGCGTGGTGCTGACCGGAATACCACCGAGTGCCGCGCCGATGATGCTGATTGCCCCGGCAGCCTCGGCGCAAAATCCGCCGGGTGGCCGGAGTGCGGTGATTTTCTGGCCCATTGTGCGCACAATGCGCCAGCCACCCGAAAGCGTTCCCAATCCAATGGCAGCGTGAGCCATCAGGACAACCCAGAACGGAATGTCCAGCGTCTTCAAGTATCCCGCGGTGAACAAGACGACGGCGATTACGCCCATGGTTTTTTGGGCATCGTTGGTACCGTGACCCAGACTGAATAACGCAGCCGAAAGCAGTTGTAAGCGCCGGAAATACTTGTCCACGCGCGAGGGTGCAGTTCCTCGAAATAACCACTGCAGGGAAATCATGAAGATAAGCCCTAGGATCATTCCGATCACCGGTGAAAGAACGATAAACATCAGGGTTTTGGTCCAACCGGAGGCGATAATTACCTCAAACCCCCCCTTCGTTACAGCACTCCCGGCGTATCCTCCGATGAGAGCATGCGACGAACTCGTCGGTAAACCGAAGTACCAGGTAATGATGTTCCAGGCAATAGCGCCAACCAGACCCGCAAATATGACTTTCTGGTCGACGGCATTGGGATCGATCATGCCGGATCCAATCGTCTTGGCCACTCCAACTCCAAATCCGAATGCTGCGACGAAGTTGAAAAAGGCCGCCCAAAGAACAGCCTGTCCGGGAGAAAGCACTCGCGTCGACACGACCGTTGCAATGGAATTTGCCGCGTCGTGAAATCCGTTCAGAAAATCGAACACCAACGCCGTAAATATAATGCCGACAACGACTAAGAATGTGGGCGAAGTGTAATCCATGCTAGAGTTGTGATCCTCATTGTGAATAATGTCTTACTGAATTGTTACTAAATTATTACAGCTCAGGAGATGAGCATGAGCCTCAGTTCAATTGTTCGATTTCTCTTACCCAGAGATGACAAGTTCCTGAATTACTTTGAGCAGGCTGCCGACAACCTGAAGAAAGCGGGAAG
>WNFT01000475.1_pt1 | contig 32927 bp, 26 predicted proteins | sample 5400191 | NCBI WGS metagenome assembly WNFT01 (sample SAMN13153359, study PRJNA577476) | soil metagenome | isolation source: 80 cm saprolite under Madrone tree | place: USA:California | collected 2016-06-14 | reverse complement strand
GGCCTCATACTTATGCTTTTTGCCGATTGATCGGTGCAGCTCGGCAATGTCTGAGGTCGCAACCTTATCGGCGCGCAATGAGGCCAGCCTGGGCAGGACGTGCACCTTAAGCAGGAGCGCATAGTTCGCCGCCGTCGCGGGCTTGCGTTTCGGCTCGATGTGCTCGGTAAGGAATCGGGCGGCGAGCTCCTTCACCGTCAACCTGGTCGCCCCCGGATCCTCGCCCTTGGCGACCGCGGCGAGAATGCCGCGCGCGATCTTGCGTGCCTCCTCGGGCGCCATCTCGTTGAAGCGCCCGATACGCTGCCAGCGCTGGCGGCCGGCGGTGGTGCGATATTTGAGGAAGTAGGAGGCGACGCCGGACGGGCTCGCCCGCACTCCGAAGCCGCGCAGCTCACCATCCCAGATGCGGCGGGCGAACAGGTCGGGCCCGATGGCGTCGACGATCCGCCGCTTGGTGATTTTCGGCATGCCAACCCCCGATCCCGTTGGCCGCGAAATGCTACCAAATGAACCTTATTTGAGCTATTGCGGCCTGACGACCATGGTGTGGAAATGCCGATAAATCAAGGCTTTTCGATCTGCCATGATGCGCCCTGAACGGCTTCAACTTGACTTTTAATCAAGTGGTCGTGGGTTCGAGTCCCACCGGGCTCACCAACGAAATCAGGCACTTAGCTTACATTCGCGAAGCGGCAAAAGGCTCCGGGGCAGCAATGGGGCAGCACCGCTGCGAGCGGAACCAGCATTCGCTCCGGGTGTGTGCCTCAAATCCAACTCCTCAACAACCCTCGTTTCGCAGTCGCTGCTTTCCCTTCGGTCGCCTCCGGGCTCGATCGCCGGCGGGCGACCAAGGGGAGCGCATCGCTCCACGAGCGGCCCACCGCGGGGCGACCGCACCACGAAGCTTCCAGTGGGATCGATCCTGTCTTGCGACGAGGCAAGTTTATCCGAGGCGGCGAAAGCAGACGTGCAGAGCGGGCTAAAGTTCAATGCCTGGACTGGATCGGTATTCTAGTTTGGGCAAATCGAGGCGCCCGCAGCGACTGCTTATACGAGGCGGTCAAGATCGGGGCGTTCATGATGGACGGCAGCGCCGACACTGCTGGCGCGGCAGCGGCCTCGCCCCCATCAATCTGGAAAGCCGAATGTCGATGTCGGCAAGCGCATGGGCTTGAGCATGATCCTGGCGGAACGCACGCTGCCATCACGCCAGCGCGGGCAGCGGCGTTGGCAAGGATTGCTAAGGGCGGTCTGGCCGACCGATCAGCCAGAGGACCGTACCGACGAGCGCGCCGAGCAGACCGGCGCCTATCAGGCCTATCAGTGCCGCCGGGGGGTCGTCGACGTTCGTTGACCAGATTTGGAAATTCGGGGTTATGATGACCTCACCCGTGTGGGGCAACATCTCCAAAATATAGCTCAAGACACCGCTCTGCAGTACGGCTGGAAAGACTGCGACAAGACCAATCGCCACGAAGACGCCAACCGCGAAGCCGACAAGAGGAGCGATCCAAAAGGCCGTCCAGCCGCGCGATCGAAGAGCTACGTACGCCGGAACGCCCGCGAGAACCGCTCCAGCGTACGAAACTGCGGCGGCCATCATCAGACCAAGCCAGTACAAGGAAGGCACATCGCGCAGAATTTGAAGCGCGAGAGCGCTCGTAAGCAGCGGCACGATGAGCGGGGCCAGAAGGAAAGCGGTGATGTGCCGGTTCATGGTCGTGCCTTAGTGTGAATAGGTGATGCGTCATATACACGGCCGCTTCATGCATCCGATCCCCAACAGCCAGATACACCAGCAGCCAAACGAAACGATCGGTTCCTTTTCGTGATCCCGCTGGGGCAGCCTGTGGTCAGCGGCGCTGGGTGAAAGGCCGCCTAAACTAATCGCCCCGCAGGCACGACGCCAATATGAAGAACGTCGGCTCCGCGGTACGATCGCACGCCGCCGCACGCCAGCAAAGCAAGCGTCATTCGCAAGGCGAATCTGAGCCGAGTTTGTGGGTTTGCATGCCCGCCCCGGCGCTGTAACGAGGCCCGATGTCGCACGGCGATGCAGCCTACGTCGGGCGGAAACGGCGAATGTTTTTGCTCGATATTTGGCCGTTTGCGCGCCGCCAATTGCCCTGTCGCATTGTGTGTTTTGGGCGTTCCCGATGGCGTACGAGATGGTGTCTTTCAGTGTTGTCATGCCGTCCACCAAGCATCGGAAGTCATGAGCCATGTCCGACAAATCTGAAGACGCGATAGACAACTGTGGGGCACAGTTTACCGACGAACGCCTATTAACGCGCCGCGAGGCCGCGGAATTTCTCACATCGCATGGCTTTAGGATTTCGTACGCCACACTGGCGAAGCTGTGCTCGCCGCCGATCGGCGAAAGACCGCAGTCTTGCGGGCGCTGGGGCGCGACAGCCTCTATATGCCATCGGTCCTCCTCGCTTGGGCGCAGAAGAGGATACAGTCACCGCGCTCCACCGATATAATTCAGCGTCGCGCTTGTGCCATCGATCGAAGACTGATCGCGAGCTTGCCGGCATCCAATGGTGGAGCCGAGATGTTGCCTATAGGCCAGATTTGGCCGTCTCTCGGAAGACGCCTTATGTGCGCTAACTCATACTCGGTCGATCCGGCATCGGCCATGGTGATCGGGCACCTTACAACAGCAAGGCAACAAGGGAGGCGACAATGCGGTTGTTACGTTTGACATTGATGGGGGCGGCCGTGGCGGCGCCGATCGCGATAGCGGCAAGCAGCCCGGCGAGCGCGGTCTGCATCAGAAAATGCACCGATATACTGTCCAGCGGGGTTTGTTCCCGGTATGGAAGCTGCGAGGAGGTGTCGGAGTCTGCAGGCACCTTTAGGCCAGTCCGCAGCGCGAAGGATTGTCGCCGTTCCCAAGCGCTTCGCTGTGATTACAACTCTTGCGATTTGGTTTGTAACGCGAACAAAAAATAAATATAGCAGCCTACGCATTCGGGGTGACCCCGGCCTCGCGCGGAAACGTGACAAGTATCCCGCGCGGGCTTTGTGCGAAAGTAGGTTAGCCTCTGCTCCCGTTTTGGAAATCGGGAGCTGTGCGGGCTGTGCCATATCGCGAAGTCGGGATCGACGGCGTGTACGGACCGCCCTCGTTTCCGGAATAGGGGGCGACAGAGGCACGGGCGTCGCTCGGAACCGCTAGCGAGGCGGCGTTGTAAGGGCGCTTTTGCTGCGCCAGCGCGGGAGAGACCAGCAGCGCTGCCACGCCGACAATAGATAAAATGAGGTTTGTCTTCATTATTTAATCTCCTTTAGAAAATTGGGAGCCACAATGTCCCAGGTTTGCATGACCACAACTGTGATCGAGCCCTAAGTGGTGCCAGCGACCTAAAAAGTTCAAAAGACTTTGTTGCCGCAGTGCAGATCTGCCATGCTCAAAACATGACACCGCCGACAGCGCCGATATCATAGAGGCTGTTTGCTCGCGGATGGTGCAACGTCTTGGGCTGAGATTGTCTCGCAGAAGACGCCCGCCCGCGCACCCGACCTCGTGACGCCCTCCTCAGTCTCCTTCGGAGGCATCCTCGATCGCCCTTGGCCCCGCCGCCGTGATCATGACCTTGCCAACCTCGACCGGCGTATCGCCGGCCACGATCACTCTTCGCTGCACTGTCGCGAGCCCAGCGAGGACAAGACCCGCGAGCATCCGCCGGCTGAAGCCATGGCCGTACACAAGCAGTTCCTCGGTGGCGCCATGCAGGCTGCTGGCCAGCAGCTCAAGCGCACGACGCTGCTCCGGGCCGAGGCGGCGCTTCCGAGGGGATGAGGACATCCGGAACCACGATCGATCACTTCCCCCGCTTCACTTACTCATAACGCCTGTCGAGTCGACGTTGCCGGCAGGGCGCTATTCCAGCGCCAATCGGCTAAAACAGTTTCATGGGGATATTTATACCGGATGGCAACCATGTCACATAAGCGAAAGCGGTTCCTCATCTGGCTGCTGGCTGTAATGACAATATTCTGCGCCACGATATTCGTGGTGCACGCCTACGGTCCGGACTGCTTTTGCGAGGGCTGTACTCAATACTGGTACCAAGTCGTCCACTGGCAGCCGGCACGGCAGCTCTAGTGCCCGGGTTGCTCAGGGTTAGTGCGGCGAAGGGGCGGGAGGTTCGATCCGGGGTGGACAACTCAGTGAATGGTCTCGCCTAAGTTGGGGACCAGACAGTCGCCTGTCTCGAAAGGCGTTAGCGTTGGCTGCTCATAGCTGAGCTTTTGGCCCCAACCGACCCTCTGAGGCAGCAGCGTTGGGGCCATCCTTTTTTGGCTCAGAGCAAAGCGCGGGAGGGGCTCGCGGGCCTAGAAATCGCTCAAGCGCTACGCGCGTAAGTGCCGTTTCTGGGCACCAACCATCGGGCGCTACTTTTCCTTTGCGGTACCGCGACCCGGCTGGGCATCATCGGTTTGTCGAGGCTTCCGGCCCCGCGGCACCTTGACCGATGGCGCCCGCGGCCTCTTGCCCGGAAAGGGCATGCTGTTTTTGGCAATGTCATCGCGGCGGCGGCTCATCTCTTCTTGCGCCCTCTCCACGCGACTCATCAAGCCGGCGCAAGATTTCGGCAAATTGTTCCGGTACTCCCTCAGCAACAACGTCGGCGTACATCGCGCGCAACTCCCTGCCGATCGCGACGATGACGTCGCGACCGAGCTTCACCCCGGTGCCCATCTTTTTGTCCCCTCAACCCCGCCATGTTTTAGACGCCATTGCTGATGTGGGTTCAAGAGGTGAAGCCGACGGAATTTACAATGGACTGTTGTTGCTTGCGCATAGCAGTGGCATGGGTGCAACACCGATCGTCCTACAAATGAATTTGCAAGCCGACCTGTGAATGCCAGCAACGATTGCAAAATTACGGCATGACCGGAGTTATATTGACCTGGCCCCTTGCTTGAGTCCAATTTTGTACAAGCTCACGCGCGGGTAAACGCCATGCCAATCAATCCTTCTACCCAACGTGGCGTTGTTTGAGCCTGAAGCAATGGCCGCAATGGGCGAAGCTTTTGACACTGCCTGCAAGGCGCTTCATTGCATTAGCCAGCCTGAAGTGGTCCGCGAACTCATCGCCACGCTAATTATTGCAGCTGCAAACCAGGGTGAGCTTGACCCCACTCGCTTACGGATGGTGGCATTGACGGGATTCGCAGTATGTCGCCCGCGCGGCTTAGTCGCCTGCGTTGCGGCGAGCGCAGCGTCGTAACGCCCCGTTCATTTCCACCGCAAGTCCGGTCGGCGTCACGACCACTTTCATGCGAAAGGATGGCGGCAGCGCGTGAAGTGTGCGGCGGTTGCGGCACGATCATCGCGGTGATCCGAGCAGGTGCTGGCGTCACATCTATGGCTCCCGCCTTTCGAGGCAACAAGAGAAAGGACCGGGGCCGCGTGATTAGGTATGATACTCTGCCCCGCCGTGCGCGGTGATTTTCATGGAATTTGCGGCGGCTGGGCCGCATTATCGCACGCTCGATCGGCCACGCGGCCCACGCGCCCCACGCGCTATTGGAGCGAGTGCGGCCCGCTGCCGTCAAAGGCCGTCGCCGAGGTTAACACGCCGATGGCAGAGCATCGAGAGACCGTTAGTCCACAGGCGGCGTCTGGTTTGTTGCGCGACAGCGAGCGCCAGCTACGCCTTGTTGCTGGCAACGATCCGGTCGCCATTGCGCACTGCGACACTGAAGGCCGCTACACGTTCGTCAACAAGCACTATGCGGAACGGCGCGGCCTTACGCCCGAGCAAGTGGTCGGCAAACCCATTCCGGACGTAGTCGGCGAGAAAGCCTGGGCGATCTTCGAGCCCTACTTCCGTGAGTGCCTCGCCGGCAACGCGATCGAGTTCGAGCTTGAAATCGATTTGCCTTACCGGCCCGGCGAGCCACAATTCGTGCGTTGCTACTATGAGCCAGAATGGAGGGACGACAAAGTCGTCGGGCTGATAGCAGCAATCACCAACATCACCAGCCTCAAACGCGCCGAAACCGCTCTTCGCGAGAGCGAAGTGACGTTCCGTGTCATGTTCGATGCCAGCAGTGTAGGCAAGATCGAAGTCGACCCCGAAAGCACCCGTTTCCTCCGTGTCAATGCTGCGATGTGCAAGCTCCTGGGCTACAGCGAGGCGGAATTGCTCGCCCGGACGGTACTCGACGTCACCCATCCAGACGACCGCGATCACAGCCGCGAGTTGGGTCGACGCCTGGCCGCCGACGAGTCAGCGACCTTCGATGTGGAGAAGCGATACCTCCGTAAAGACGGAAGCGTGGTCTGGGCACGGACGACGGTGAACGCCGTCCGCGACGCGTCGGGCCGACCCTTGCGCAACATAGCTGTGGTCCAGGATCTCAACGCGCGCAAGCAGGCGGAACAGGACTTGTACACCAGCAAGGCACGGCTGCAACTTGCCCTCGATGCCGCCCAGCTCGGATGGTGGGAGTACGATCCGGTCCGCTGCGTATTCTTGGGGGATACGCGCGCCCAGGAGGTTTGCGACTATGCCAAGAATGAGCTGACGATCGAAGAGTTTCTGAAGCGGGTGCATCCGGACGACATGGAAAGGTTTTCGGCGGTCCGCGAAGCAGCGCTCGATCCCGTCGATCCGAAGCCCTACGTGAATGAATACCGGATCGTCCGCAGAGACGGGAAGGTCCGTTGGGTCGAGAGTCGCGGGCTTGCCTATTTTCAAGGCGCCGGGCCTGAACGCCGGCTCGTGAGCTTCGTTGGCACCGTCCAGGACATTACCGAACGGAAAGAGCGCGAAGAGAGGGAGCACCTCCTCATGCGCGAAATCAATCATCGCGCCAAGAACATGCTCAGCGTGGTGGACGCGATCGCCCACCAGACCGCCACCAGAAATCCCGAAGATTTCATCGAGCGGTTCTCGCAACGCATCCAGGCGCTTTCAGCCAACCAGGACTTGCTCGTCCGCAACGAATGGAATGGGGTCGAGATCGCGGACCTGGTCCACACCCAGCTCGCGCACTTTGCCGACCTCATTGGTTCTCGTATCGCCGTCCATGGCGCCAAGCTGCGCCTCAATCCGGCTTCCGCGCAAGCGATCGGGCTTGCGCTGCACGAGCTCGCCACCAACGCCGGGAAATACGGGGCGCTTTCGACGGATAGGGGTCGTGTCGATATCTCTTGGGGAAGCGTCGGCACCATCTTCACCATGAGCTGGACCGAGCGCGATGGGCCGCCCGTGTGTAAGCCGAAGCAACGTGGGTTCGGCACCATGGTTGTCGAGGCGATGGCGGAGTACAGCGTAGATGGCGCGGTCGACCTTCATTATGCGCCTTCGGGCGTCACCTGGCGCTTGACCTGCCCTACAATGAGCGCGCTTGAATCGGGATGAGATCAGGCGGGAGATGAGCAAATTTCGGGCTTGGCGGTAAAATTGAAACTACCGACGCGGCGGGCGGGCACTCGGCAGGAAGTCGCGGTTGGCTGCCTAAGTGTATGGGACCAAGGTCAGGTTCTGAGGCCCCGGCCCTCTTGGAAGCAGTTTCCGGGGGGAAGGGCCGGGGCCGCGTGAGGCTCGTTGGCAAGACTCACGCTGGGATCCAAACGCTGGCCACCTCCGTGCGTTCCCGGGGCCGCTCATCGGGCATATTAGCTTGGTGTTGCGGAGCGGACACGCCGCTAGCATCCTTATCGAATGGGTCGAGAAGCCGACCGACAACAAACCTGCGTCGTCGCTTTGTTGCCGCGTGGCCGCCGCTCTTTCCCGGAAGCGATCGGCCGTCGTTGGCCCCGGCGCTTTTCCCAACACCCCTCCCCGCGCTGGGGCCCGCGGCTACTTCGACGGAACTCACCGGTCCCGTGCTGAGGGCGGGACCGGACTGTCGAAACAAGAACCCAATCCCCAGGGGCATCGTGAAGGGGACTGAGGTCGCGTGCGAGTGTCATCACCGCGTAGAACCGCACGCGCAAGCATAACGCATCAGCGATTCGGCATTCCGTGGGCTGAAAAATGGCGCTCAATTGGAATGTTGTTGGAGTGTCGCAATCAGGACATTAGGGCTAAACGTTGTAGGCCGCTGGCCTCACTCAATCATGGCCCGGCTTGGCGCTTTGTCTCGCCTTATCAATTTGCTTGGGGGCGCGCACGATTTCTTTCTTGAATGTGTCGAGAAGCCGAGCCACGCTGCCCCCGGTCCCGTGCTGAGGGAATTAAGTAACGGGACCGGGGACTCGACGCGACCCCCCGCCCCCTGGAGGCATCACGAAGGGGGACCTGGGGTCGCGTGCGGGCCGTTCCACCCATAAACCCCGCACGCGGAAAGCTACGACGCCGGCGCCGTTAGGCATTCCGTGGGCGGAAAAGTGGCCGTCGGCATGAATAGTGCGGAAGTGTTGCAATCCGGACACGGGTTCAATCGCCGCAGTGCGGGGTAACCATTTGCACTGTCATGGTTTTGTGCCCTTGACGACCACCAACCCGTTTCGCCTTTATGCACAGAACCTTTGCGCACAGAGAAGTGAATGCCCGCATTGCTTGCGGTGAGCGTTCGGCCTTGGCGTTCGGCCTTGGCGCTCGCCCCTTTCGTCCAGCGCACGACTGAACCGCACTCGCCGACCACGCGCCTCGTCATCTCTCGCGTGCCGGTGAGCGCCGCGCCCGAAGCCCGCGGCCATCAGCGCAATCGCGAGTGGATCGGCCCTCACCATCTGGCAGCCGGAACCGCGCCAGCGATCAGGCGTTGCTATTTGCATACCAGGGCCACCTTTGGTGCGGTCCGTGGATGCGGTGGTGGCTCTGGTCAGCGTACCCCGATTGTGGAAATATCTCGCCAAAAGCTCTGGCGGTCGGATATTACGGAAAGGGGCTTTAACCTATGACGCTCCCAAACGATCCATACGGTTTTTGCAGCAACGCTGAGGCCGCTCGCGCCAGGCTCGCAGTCATCGACGAGCGGTTCGTCGCCCGGCAGCGCCTTGTGGTGCAGCGCGACCACGCGCGCAGGGCTACGCTCAGCGCCGACAAGGAGCTTGGTGAAATCGATGCGTCGATCAACGACCTCCATGGCCACTGGCGCGTGGTGCCCCTTGGCGATCTTGCCCGTCGTCGGGCGAAGACGGTCGAGGCCGCGCGCGCCGCCACGCAGGAATTTGCAGCGATCGAGGCCCGGCTTCACGAATATAGCGACGTTCCGACCAGCCCACAGGATCTCCGGGAGCACGTCGCCGATCTGACCTTGCGCGCCGGCCTGGTGCGGCGATAAGCAGGCCGCCCGCCTCGAAAATGGCATCCATACTCGACAGGCCGCGGACGATTTCAGCGGCCTTAACCGCTAGAGCGCGCTCCGAGATCGAATCACATCTCCCGCGTCATGCCCGCCCCCGGACTTGATCCGGGGATTGTCGCGGGCATCCACGTCGTTCTTTCGTGCTTATGAGCCAAAAATAGCCTGCGCATCCGAAGATAAAAATAGTTAGGCGGTTTTTCGCCCCCCTCCATCAGCGGCTTCAGTTTGCCAAAAGTCATCGGCCACGGCGCCACATCGCTTCGATAATCATTATCGCCCCTGACGCATGATCCTATAGCAACGCGGAGACAAACAAGGCAGACTTGTGCAATCCAAATATGTTTCTCCCGGCTGCCGTTCGCGTGCGATGGGCGTTGCGCGGCTCCGACCGACTGCTTGAATGCACGGGCGAAATGGCATCGTGACAGATTTGCGACGGCGGCGAGGGCGGCGAGGTCTATATTGGCTTCCAGGTTGGCGTCGATGTGCGCGCGCACCCGCCGCAAGACGCCCGGCGGCAAGCCGCCGCGAGCCTGCTCGTTCACCGGGAGTTGCGGAAAACTCGCAATGGCGTCAAGGCGTGGCCGAACGTGCAGGCCGCCGTCCCAGCCTAATCCCATCGCCGCCTTGACTTCAGGCGGCGTGATCACCGTCGACCAATTCTCCGCTCGCCTGTTCGGGACCAGCAGTGCCGCCACATCACGCCGCGCCTTGCCCTGGAATGGCTCATTGCGAAGCGCAAAACCGCGAACGCCGGGGGCGACATTCCCAGCGACCGGCATCTCTCAACAGCGATGATGGGTCTGCGAAGCCTCTCTAAGAGCGCGTTTTCTTGCATCCTGGGATTGCGGTTCGTGGCTACTTCACGACTTGGTCTAGTCTATAGTCTAGCGTTCGGCGCCCAGAGGTTGGACAAAGTCGAGGCTTTAGCCGGTCCGCAGTGAAACGCCTAACCTTGATGACCGGTTTTCTTCAAATCGTAGCTATCCGATTCAATCCGCCGCTGGCTCGAAACTGCTAGAGGATCTGAGGGGGCGACGTGTGACCCAAGGAGGTCCCCCTTTCAAGCCGTCGAAATGGAGATGAGCCATGTTATTCGACCTCGCGACTTACACCACGGTACATACCGTCATAAGCCTGATCGCTCTTGCTTCGGGCGGCGCCGTCGTCGCCGATCTGTTTGCCCCGAGAGTGCGTCGGTCGTGGACGCCCCTGTTTCTCGTTGCAGCCGTTTTGACAAGTGCGACCGGCTTCGGATTCCCATTCCACGGCGTATTGCCGTCCCACGTCCTGAGCGGGATCGCGTTGGCGACGCTGGCGGCGGCGATCTATTCGCTCTATGTCGCACATCTCTCCGGGTCGTGGCGCCTGACCTACGCGATCTCGATCGTGGCGAACGTGTTTTTCCTGGTGTTTGTCGGAATCGTTCAAGCCTTCGGCAAGATTCCGCTCCTCCATGGCCTCGCCCCGAACGGCAACGAGTTGCCGGTGACCGTGTTGCAGATCATTGCACTGTTGATTTTCGTCGCCCTCGGTGTTGCGGCCGCAAAGGTCTTCCATCCGCCGGCGCGGGAAGCGACGGCCTGAGCGATGCGGCGGCGCTCGGGCGTGTTCCGATCATATGGAATCGCTTCTCCAGGGCATAGCCGGGCATGTCCCGGCCCTCTCCGTCTTGCTCGCTGGCGCACAACAAGAAAGAGGTCGATGCCCGCACCAAGCGCAGGCATGAAGTAGAGCGATGATTCGGTTTTAGCCGGCCGGATCCAGCGCCGTTAGGGATCGAACATCCAAAACACGATCAGTTTAAGAAATACCCGCCACTTCCGTTCCTTCAGAGTGGGCCTGCTCGGTGCTCGCGATCGGCGGCGATCATTCCTATGGTGCCGGTTTGGCGACTGAGATCGGGTTCGCCGCGGCCGATGTGCGTAGCGCCGTCATTACCAATTCCGGTCACTGGATCATGGAGGAACAATCCGAACAGGCCATCGCGGTCATCCTTGCCTTCCTCGAAGGTAAATGATGCCGCCGACATCATAGGTGCTGGCCGCGGTGCGCGGCCACCGCCGGGTCTGCGCGAGATGCCAGCAGGCAATCTGAACATCCCGTGTTTCGCCATCCCGCATCTCGGAGAAAAACGCTCTTGGAGGGTTCGATTGTGCGCAAAAGGGTGTACACTCTTGAGCGCCCGACGGGTCAAAGAGTCAATTCTGGCCAAGGGAGGAGAGAAACGATGCTTAGCCACGGGAGTCGGATCCCAGCTGTAATTGCGGCTGGAGTGTTGTTTGTCGGCGTCCACTCGATTCGAGCGGCAGACTTTGCCGGCAGCGTTCAGGGAGTGGTCAAGAGTGCATCGGGGCAAGCGCTTTCCGGAGCGTATGTCAAATTGATCAATCCGGAGCGACGTCTGACGTTCATGCTCGTCAGTCAAGCGCAAGGCCGTTACACGATGAACAACCTGCCCCCGGGGGATTACACGGTGCAGGGTATTGGGGACGGCTTCCAGAGCAAGCCCACGCCGGTGACTTTGACGGCCGGCAAGCCGGCGACGGCTGACGTGTCGCTGACGGATAAGCAAGGGGATGTGGTTCCGAATGGATGGATTCGCAGGCCCGGGCGCGTAGCCGGCAACGAACTCGATCACGAGTTGGACCCACCTGTTCTGCCGGAAGGGGCAGGCAAAGCGATTGTGGAAGCGAAGTGCGGCCAATGCCATTTCCTGCACCGGCTGACGCAAATGAGATGGACCCACAACAATTGGGAGAAAAAGATCGCCTGGATGCGAGAACGCATCCATGAAAGACAAGGGGCCGTCGATTTGACCGATCAGGAAGAAAAGACGGTGGTGGATTATCTGGCGAAGAATTTTTCAAACACCACCCCAAAGCTTGATCCCAATGGCCGCTTGTCGAGAACCGTGCTGCAGGGCGCCGCCGCCCAGTATATCGCCGTGGATTTTGCGGTACCGAATCCCGACGCGGCACTTCACGACATTGCGGTGGATCCGCAGGGCATTGCTTGGGTGAACGAACTCAACGAATACAAGCTGGGGAAATTCGATCCGAAGACGTACGAATTTACCGAGTTTACTCCGCCGCCGGGACCAACGAAGGTTGGCATCCTTGATCACATGGGTCCGCCGACGCGAGGCATCGGGGACTCGATCTGGATGGCCGAAGTTGGCGCCAACCGCCGCTGGTTGCAGTTCGACACCAAGTACCAGCAGTTCACCGCCTATCCGGCGCCCCGCGAATTTAGGTTTCCTATCACCGGCAACACCATGCGGGCCGACCCGAATGGGAAGATGGTGTGGTCGACGACCCGCAACAAAATCGTGGGATTGAATGTCGAAACCAAGCAGTTCGTCGCGTATGACATGCCTCACTTTGTCGACACCAAGCAGAATCCGGGCGGTTACGGGCTGGATGTCGCGGGGGATGGAAGGGTTTGGTTTGCCGAACGGGAAGCCAACAAAATAGGCCGGCTGGACCCTGAAACGGGAAAGATTGACGAGTTCCCGACCCCCGGGGTCGACGTTCCGCGCAGAATGGGAGCGGATTGGGAGGGCAATCTCTGGATCGGCTTCCATGAGACCGGGAAGCTCGTGAAGGTTGATCAGAAAACCGGCAAAATGACTTTCTACCAACCTCCGACCGAGAACAACGGCGCGTATCACGTGGTCGCCGATGCAAAGCACAAGGTGATCTGGTTGACTGAACAGACGGCGGACAAAATCGCCCGCTTCAATCCCAGGACGGAAACCTGGACGGAGTTCTCGCTGCCGATCGTGGAGTCGGATGCGAGAAGGATCGAACTAGATCCATCCAACCCGAACCGCATCTGGTGGTCGGGTGATACCTCCAGCCATCTGGGCTACATTGAGGTGCTCGACCAGTAGCAAAGCGAATCGGGCCGTGGCGGAGGGCAGGCGAGCCCTTAGTCCTCCGCCACATTGTCTCCGCCACATGGTCTCCGCCACATAATCATTGTGGATTCTGTTTGCGTCTCTAGAGCGCATTCCGACGAGATGGAGTCACTCTCCACCGTCATGCCCGTCCCCTGACTTGATCCGGGGACGGCCATGACTCCGATTGATGGTTCGATAAGACCGGAACGCCCTCTAGGCGTTCGATCGTCATTTCGCCGGCCCGGGTACGGCCAGTGCCGGTGATGACCCGTGGCCGTCGGCTTCGCGAGCGCCGCCAGATCATCGACGCCGCCCGCCTCGACGATGGCAAAGTGGTGGTCCTCCACGAGAAAGAGGCCCTGCCGAAGCAGGGCCCAGTCGCATGGTAGAACCTCCCGCCCTAGCCCCAAAAAATCGATAAGTTCGAAAACCCAACGCCTGGAGCGGGAGACGGCACTTTAGTGTCGGGCAGCGGGCCAGAGGTTCGACCGCTGCGCAAATTTTTTGCCGAGCGATCAGGGAGCCCTGCCGTAGCTGCCCCTCCTGTTAAAAGTGGCCCCGGCCAGCTGCGGAAGTGGTCGGGGCCAAAGGGGGATGATGGCAGCAGCAATCCCTTCAACACCACGATCATTACATGCCTGTGCCAGACTCACGACACCTGAAGGCTATTGGGCGCGAGAAGGTCTTCAGCGGGAAGGCGGTGATTTAGCCAGCGACAGGCGCTTACCCAGCAGCCTCCGGCACCGCGGAGATCTCTTAAGCCTATGCTAACGCGCTGGAGGGAAGCTCTATTCTGCAGCGCACGCCCGCCGCATCGAAGGTGAGGTCGACCACACCGCCGAGCTCATAAGGAATGAGGTTGCGGATCGCGTCGGTGCCATACCCCGCGTGGCCTGGGGGGATGACGGGCGAACCGCCGGTCTCGACCCATTCCAGCAGCAGCCGCCGCGCGGCTTGGCTGTCCCGTAGCCAATCCCAGCGCACTGAGATGCGACCATACTTCGTCGCCAGCGCGCCATACTTTGAGGCATTGGTCACGAGCTCGTGCAGCACGATCGCCACCGATTGGGTGGCTTCTGGAGACAACAATACCTCAGGGCCTTCCACGCTTGCGCTGCCCTCTCCTGTGCAGGGCGCAAGCTCTTTGCGAACGAGATCGGCAAGGCTCACACCTTGCCAGTGGCTGCGGCTGAGCAACCTGTGAGTATTTGCCATCGACTGAATGCGGCCATCAAATACCTGCAAGAACTCGTCCATCGAGCCGCTGTCCTCTCGGGTGCGCCGCGCAACAGTGGCGACGGAAGCGAGCACGTTCTTGACGCGGTGGTCGAGTTCGCAGATGAGCATGCGCTGGCGTTCCTCCGCCCGCTTTCGCTCGGTAACGTCCCGGGTCAATCCCTTGAGACGCAAATAGCGACCGGTCGCGTCGAACTCCGCCTTGCCCGTCTCCTCGAGCCAGACCTCACGGCCGTCTGGGCGAATGAAGCGAAAGAACGTCGAATAGGACGGGTTCTCAACGCAAAGGCTCCCGATCCGTGCAGCGAAGCCCGCGCGATCCTCCGGATGTACACGGGCGAGGAAATCGTCGGCCTCACCATGGGCCAGGAAGGCGTCGGCCTGGCCATCGGTGCCCCCCTTTGGTTTGAACCCGAGGACCTGGGGAGCATTTTCGCTCCGCCGCGACAAGCCGGTACCGGGCTCCCATGTGAAAGCCACCACCTGACCGGCGGTAAGCGCCTCCTGCAACCTCGCCCCACTCTCCTCAAGTGCAACATCCGCCTTCTTGCGTTCACTGATCTCGCGCGTGATCTTGGCGATGAGGGCGGCGAGGAACCCCCAGTAGCTGAGGGCCAGAATCCCGAGAAGCACGTAACCCTTCGGGTTGGGGAGGACGAGACACTTCACTGCCGTCGGGATCAAGATTCCCGACATGTAGCTCAACGCCGCCGCAGGCACTGCGGACAGGAGGATAGTGCCGCTTGCCGCCATTCCGACGCCGAGGGCGACCAGGATCAACTCCTCATCGTGTGCCAACGCACCGAGGTGCAGGACGGCCATGCTGGCCCATGGCAGCGCCAGGAAAAAAGCGTAGGCAGTCGCTCTGCGAGCCGCTCGCCGGAAGTTTTTCGGGACTCGCTCGCGGTTCTTGGCATGGCGATAAAGAACTGCCACAGCGACCGCATAGGAGTAGCTGCACCAAATGACGAGCTCGATGGTCGAGATAGAGCCGGCCACCGCAATGGCCAAAACGGTCGTGTTCAGGATGTGACCGGCCATCGCGTGGGGCGTCACGCGGGCGATGACCTCGAGCTGGTGCCGTTGAAAATGCGAGAGTTGCAATTGCATGAGAAAACGAAACCCGGTGGCGACGCGAAAACGAAATAGCGGCCCTGGAGGCCAACCTTAACGATACAGCAGCCATCGCGCCCAACTCTAGCGATATAACGGCCTTTGATTCGACTCAATCCACGGCGCATAGCTGCCTCATTTCCAGTCAGCTTGATCTGCGTGGGGCCAAGTGCGTCGGCCAAGCGCAGACGAACATGCTGAAGCGCGGCCAGTCGCGGCGCCCCACAGGCCGCAGTCGCGGGCAGCGGCTGGTATTCATTGACCTGAAAATCGCCACGCTGTGTCAAAAATTGCGGCTTGAAAGCGCCCCGCAATCGCCTAGCCTAGCGGGAGGCTCAGAACGGTTGCCTCCGTTTTGCAGACCTGGACCCTGCCCCGGCTGCCTTCCTCCCGCAGCCGGGGCTATTGATTTGAAAGGTCCGTGTTTCCGGAAGCGTCAAATCGAAATCACCTGCCGTGGACAGTTCGGGTGCGAGCCGCCCCCGCTCTACCCTCGCCGGCAAGCGACGGAGGCAGAGTGGGGGCGGGCTGCCGAGCATTCTCTAGCGCCTGCCACCGGGCAACCAATCCCAACCAAAATGCCTTGTCGCTGGCGTTGCGCGCCGCAGCCGCGAGACGGCGGCACTCATCGCCGCGCCGGCGGAACTCATCATGCGACCTGGTCCGAACTCTGAATGGGAGGGCGTCGAGCATGGACAGGAACTCCTTTTGAAGCATCTAGAACAAATGGAGAACAAAAGTCAACGACGGCCCCCGCCGCGGGCGTTCGATTCGCGACATTTCAGCGCTATTTTGACTAAGGTGACTTTGCGTCCACGCGCCTGCATGGCCGGAAATGGCCGGGCGGGAGAGAAGGTGGCCTCGACTCCCAAGGCTGGGGGCACGGAATCGAGGCCACGCTCGCACCATAGGTGGTACGAGCAAGCCATTACCTATCTGTACTTGATTCGAAAGGATATCTACAGGGCTATAGGGATCGCTCGGGCCCTCGACCCGGGCTATCGCCTCGATGCCCCAGGTGATGCTGAATAGGCGATGGCTCAATGCCGGGAGCGCACTACGATATGTTACGAAGTGGTCGGCCGTCATCGCGGACGATAAAATGAGCGGTGCCGCGTCGACACGAAAGTCGAAATCCTTATATCGATCACATTCAAGGGAAGTCCGAAAATGGGGAGGATCACCATGAAGCCTTTGACGCTCAGCACCGTGCTTGCGACCCTGCTGCTGACCGGCACCGCCGTTGCCCAGACGCCGTCTCAAACGCCCTCTTGGCTGCCACCGGCAGACAGCGCGCGCTGTCCGTCCAAATGGGGCGCCGGCGACGAGCGCGGCGCCGCCAACCACATGAAGCCGCAGACTGTCCTCAACGCCGTCAAGCAGATCAAGACCGGAGAGGTGATCGAACTCAGCCATCCCCTCAATGCCCAGATGCCGCTCGCGGCCGGTCGCGTATACGATATGCAGGTCAAGCGCACCGCGGTGAGCGACCTCGCCAACAAGCGCAATGGCAACGAGGAGCTGATCATCGCCGAGATGGGCCAGGTCGGCACGCAATTCGACGGCTTCGCCCACCAGACCCACAACAACGTGCACTACAATTGCTTCAAGACCGAGGACATCGCGACGCGCACCGGCTTCACCAAGCTCGGCATCGAGAAAGTCGGCATGCTGATGACCCGTGGCGTGATGATCGACGTTGCCGGCTACAAGGGCGTCCCCATCCTGGGCGACACCTACGAGATCACCGTCGAGGACCTCGAAGGCGCGATCAAGAAGCAGAACCTCACGTTCCAGCCGGGCGACGCGATCGTCATCCACACCGGCTGGGGCAAGCTGTGGAATACGGAGCCTCGGCGCTACGGCAGCGGCAATCCCGGCATCGGCGTCAAGGCGGCGGAATTCCTGATCGCCAAGGATCCGATCCTGCTCGGCGCCGACACCGCGCCGGTCGAGGTCAACCCCAATCCCGACAAGCTGATCTCGCTGCCGCTGCACCAGATCGCACTGGTGGTCTATGGGGTGCACCTCCTGGAGAACCTCAAGCTCGACGAGCTCGCCGCCAAGAACGTCTCCGAGTTCGCGTTCGTGATGCAGCCGCTCAAGCTCCAGGGCGCCACCGGATCGACGGTCGCGCCGGCGGCGATACGGTGAGGCTGCTTATCCCTCCCCGCTTGCGCGGCGACTCATTCGCGGCGAAGCTCGTAGGGTGGGCAAAAGGCGCCAGGCACGGCGTGACCGGTTAGCCTCCGCGCCATCGCGCCGTGCCCACCATCAGCGCCGCGGTGGGCACGGCGGGAACGTCTTTTCGTAACCGACGGCGCGATTGCTACGCGCCTTTGCCCACCCTACCTCCGGGGAGATTTGCCATGGTCGCGGTCCGTGAACCTGTCCTGCATACCGTCCCGCTCATCGAGCTGCGGCCGACCCAGATCACGGTCGGCATGCGCGAGGTCCACGCCAAGCAGAAGAGCTGGCAGCAGCAGGAGGCAAAAAAGCGGGCCGAATTCCTCGGCCGGCATATGATTCCCGTCATCCGCGGTCCCAAGGACCGCCTGTACGTGCTCGACCATCATCATCTGTCGCTGGCGCTGCACAATGAGGGCGTCGAGAACGTGCTGGTGTCCGCCGTGGTGGACTTGCGAACGCTGTCCAAGGACGAATTCTGGGTCTATCTCGACAATCGTTGCTGGGCGCACCCTTACGATGCCTCCGGGCGCCGGCGCGATTTCGAAGACATTCCCGGCAAAATCTCCGGGCTCAAGGACGATCCCTTCCGCAGCGTCGCCGGCGAGTTACGCCGCATCGGCGGATTCGCCAAGGATACGACGCCGTTTAGCGAGTTCCTGTGGGCGGATTTCATGCGGCGCCGCATCAGCCGGTCGCTTGCGGAGGACGATTTCGACAAGGCCCTCAAGCAGGCCATGAAGCTCGCCAAGAGCGAGGAGGCAAGCTACCTGCCCGGCTGGTGCGGGCCGCACGTGGATCATCACGTCAATCATGCGTACGCGGCGGCAGGAGCGAGATGACAGCCCGCGGCGCCGTCGTCAATCGGCGCCGGGATCATCTATTGTTTGCTTTTCGAGAATGGCGCCGATGTCTCTCTTGTCGTGCAGGACACGCACCACCATGACCGTGTTCTCGCGGACCACGTAGTAGATGCGAAACTGGTCGAATCCTTTTACCGCCCAGGCGCGAAGACCGCCCAGCGCTGGATTGTGGAAACGCCGCCGCGGCGATCCCGCGGTTGGGTGTTGCATTACCGTACTGATCGAACCGCTTACGGCGAGTTGAAAGCGGTCCGCCACACGTGGCAAGTCGAGCTCGAGATAGTATTCGATTTGCTCACGAATATCGGTTCTCGCGGATGGGAGAACCGAGAGCCTCACCCACTTTTCTTTCCAGTCTTGTTTCCGGCCTTCCGCGTTTGAACCCGCTGCTCTGCTTCAGTTCTCAGCTCACTCCAGAATTTGTCATCAACCGGAATTGGATCGCCCGATGCCAACCCTTCCAGCAATAGCGCCTCCAGTCGCGCATCCGCTTCGCGTTCCTGTGCCTCGCGCAACAGGCTGCGGAAATACTCGCTGATGTCGCCATACCCTTTGCTCGCGACTTGGGCGTCTACGAACTGCTTGAGAGATTCCGGCAACGAAATGGTGACGGTTGTCATGGCAGGCCCGTACTTCGTTTCAGCTCCAAATTGGCGCTCTTCCTATGTAATAACAAAGGAAAAGAAACTCAATCGACCGCGGGCGGCGCAATACGCCGCCCGCAAGGCTTTCGATCCACTCGGGCTACCCCAGCGCCTTCTTCACCCGATCCGGCGACATCGGGGTCTCGCGCAGACGCACGCCGGTGAGTTGCGCGACGGCGTTGGCGATCGCCGGGGCGACCAGCGGGGTCGCCATCTGGCCGACGCCGGTCGGATGGTTGTCGGTCGCGACCACCTCGATGAACATCTGCGGGACCTCGTTCAGGCGCGGCACATGATAGTCGTAGAAGTTCGACTCCTGGACCGCGCCGTCATCGATCGTGATGCGCTCGAAGAGCGCGAACCCGAGCCCGTAGACGATGCTGCTCTCGGTCTGCGCCACGACGTTGTCGGGCTGGACCGCGATGCCGGGATCGAGCGCCGTCCAGACATTCGGGACCCGCACCACGCCGGTCCGGCGGTCGACCGACACCTCGGCGACCAGCGCAATCTGCGTCCCCGAATAGTTCATGTAGGTGAAGCCGAGCGCATTGCCGTCCCGCTTCCGGCCCCAGTCGGCCATGTGGGCGACCCGGTCGATGATGTGGAGCGCCCGCGGATTGGTCTTGACGAGATCGCGCCGGAACGCCGCCGGATCGATCCCGCGCTTACGCGCAAGCTCGTCCATGAACGATTCGATCGCGAATATGTTGGTCAGATGCGAGATGCCGCGCAAGCTCGACGTGCGCAGGCCGCTTTCCCGTACCACCGCCTCGCCCAGCCGATTGGGGATCGCGTAGTAGGGCGCGTCGATGCCGACAAACGAGATGACGTCGCGCCCCCTCGCGCGCTCGTAGCGCACCGGGTCCTGGAACGCCGTGACCTCGTCGCAGGCCTTGCGATGATGGAAGGCGATCAGCTTGCCGGCTGCGTCGAACCCGGCCCGCAGGTAGTGCACCGATAAAGGATTGAAGCGCCCGTTGCGAACGTCATCCTCACGCGTCCACATTACCTTGACGGGCTTCTTCACGGCGTTCGACAGCACGACCGCATCATGGACGTATTCTTCGTCGCGGTGACCGCGCCGCCCGAAGCCGCCGCCCATCAGCATGTCGTGATAGGTGATCTTGTCCGGTGCGATCTTGAGCGCATCGGACGCAACCGTCACGGCGATGGTCTTCGACTGCACGCCGCACCACAGCTCGCAGGCGTCCCCTGAGGCGGAGACGGAGGCGACCGCGTTGAGCGGCTCCATCTGGGCGTGATAGACGAGGTCGTTGCGGTATTCGCCCTCGACGACCATCGCGGCATTCTGCAGGGCCGCGATGGCGTCGCCTTCCTTGGCCCAAAGCTTGGTTGGCTGCGACATATCACGCGCCGCCGCTGCGAAGTCAACCAGCGCTTTCTCGCTACTGAAGCCCCAGGCCTTGCCGGTGCGCGTCCAGGTGACTTTGAGCGCCTCCTTGGCGCTGAACGCCGCCCACGGCGTGTCGGCGATGACGCCGACCCCGTAGGGCAGCGGCACGATCCGAACCACGCCGCCGACCGCATTTACCTTCGCATCGTCGATCTTATCGGGGGCACCGCCTTCCACTGGTGAACGCAGAATCGCGCCATACAACATACCCGGCACCTGCACATCGATGCTGTATTGCGCGGTGCCGTTGATCTTTTGCGGCAGCTCGACGCGCATCACGTCCTTGCCGATGAGGCGGAATTGATCCGTCTTCTTCAGCTCGCTCTCGGCAACCTCCGGCGCCTTGGCGGGCACCTCCGCAAAGGCCGCGATCTCGCCATAGGTCAGGCGGCGCCCGGATCTGGCATGAACGACGACGTTTGGTTCGGTTGTCAGTTCCTCAACCGGAACGTTCCAGTGCCTGGCGGCATTCGCCAGCAGCACCTTGCGCACCTGCGCGCCGAACCGGCGCAGATCCTTGAAGTAGGCCGTCACCGCATTGCTGCCGGCGGTGTACATGTAACCGAATGCGGGGTTCTTATAGAGTTCGTCGTTCGGCGGCGCCACCACGATGCGCACCTTCGACCAATCGGCATCGAGTTCCTCGGCGAGTATCAGCGGCAGCGAGGTCAGCGACCCCTGCCCCATCTCGGCCGCCGGCGACATGATCGCGACCGTATCGTCGGACGAGATCGTCACCCACGGGCTCAAGACCGTGTCCTTGCCGGCCGCTTCAGCCGCGCCGACTGACAGGCGCGATGCCACCGCGAAGGTGAAGCCGGCGGCGCCGATCATGAAACCACGGCGGCTGATGTCAGCATGAATATGGATGGTCATGGTCAGGCCTCCTTCGCGGCGCGCTCGACGGCGCGGACGATGCGCGGATAGGAGCCGCAGCGGCAGATGTTGGTGCTCATGTGCTCGACGATTTGGCTGCGGTCAGGCTTCGGATTGTGCGCCAGCAGGTCGGCGGCGCTCATGATCTGGCCGGACTGGCAGTAGCCGCATTGCGGCACCCGCTCGGCGAGCCACGCCTTCTGTACCGGATGCGAAGAATCCGCCGACAGCCCCTCGATGGTGGTCACGGCCTTGCCGGCAACTTGCGACACCTGGGTCTGGCACGAGAAGGCGCGCTTGCCCTCGATATGCACCATGCAGGCGCCGCACAGGCCGGTGCCGCATCCGAATTTGGTGCCGGTCAGCTTGAGTTCCTCGCGGATCACCCACAACAGCGGGGTGCCCGGCGGTGCATCGGAGTGGGCCGCCTTGCCGTTGACCTTGAAATCGAATGCCATTGGTTCCTCCGGTGGTTTCGGTGACGGTTTCGCGAATGAGGAATGCCGCCATTCTAGTCCTTTCCTGCGGTCATGTGCAGCTGCAAAACCGGAGGGCCGTTCTCCTCGTACGTGGCGCGTCGGGTGGAATCGGTTGAGCGCAAGCGAAACCCACCGCCGGCCTCTCCGGCCGGAAACACCGATGGGTTTCGCCAGCGCTCAACCCATCCTGCGGCCCTGCCAAGCCCCGCAAAGATTCACGGCCCCGCAGGGTGGGCAGAGGCGCATCGCACGGCGCGGGGCATTTCGCACGGACTGTCCTGCGCGACCGCGTGGGCAAAATCGCGGGCGCCGATGCACAAGACCCTCCCCTGCGGCAGGCGATTTTGCCCCCTACCCGTCACGTGAGCGTTGTCGTAACGCCCAGCATTTATTTTGTTTCGTCGCTGTGTAATATATCTCACAAACTAGGAAACAATATATTTTCAATATGAATTGTCATATCAATTGACAGATGAAGCGGCACATGAATTGAAATCTGTGCTGCCCGACCAGCACATTCCACTGTGCCGGTCGGCAGCATACACCTTCAAACAGTGTGGCAGGATGTTCCCATGAACGATTACCCGCACGGCAATTCAGCGTCATTCGCACCATCACGACGTACGTTTGTGGGAGGGACGACGGCCATTGCGGGGGCCGCCGCACTAGGGCTGGCGGCGCCCTCGGTATTCGGACAAACGCCGCGAACCCGCATGGACATTGTGACCTTCGCCCAGGATGCGACGCGGCTTGCCAATTTCGAGGCCGCCGTGCAGGAAATGAAGAACCGCTCGGCCGCCGACGAGACCGACCCGAAGGGATGGTTGATAGTTGCCAATACCCACCGGGATTTCTGCCCGAATCCGATGAATGACCCAAATCAGATGCACTACTGCTACTGGTTCATCGCTTGGCATCGCGCCTTTATCTCGGTGACCGAGCGGAAGATTCGTGCGATATCGGGCGACGACGGTTTTAGTTATCCGTATTGGAACTGGAGCAGCGACCGTCACATTCCTCAGGCATTTGCGAGGTCCGGAAGCTCGCTATCGAATGCGGTCCGATTCACGCCGCCACGCCGGCTGCAGGATGACGAAGTCGACTACAATCCCGATGACCCGAGGCTTGCGGCCTTGGGTGTCGCCGCGCTGTCGGCGCGACGCTTCGAAGCGACGACGCCATCTCGGATCTCGCGCAGCTTCGGCGGCATCGCGCGCCCAAATGGGTTTGGCGCCTACGGCAATAACCGGCTTGAAGGCACCCCGCACGGACCCGTCCACATCTATGTCGGCGGCGTGAGCGACGAGGGTGATGCCGGAGACATGACGGACTTCTCGACGGCCGCTCGCGACCCGATCTTTTTCGCCCATCACGGCAATCTTGACCGCCTGTGGGAGATCTGGCGACAAAATCCGGCCCACCGGGCGACTGAGCCGACATCGGATGCGTTTCTCAACCATCGTTTTGTGTTCACCTGGATCGACGGCGCGCCGATCGAGGTGCCGATGAGCGACGTACTCGACACGACGAAGCTCGGCTATGTTTACGACAGTCTCGACGTCTTTCGAACAGCACCGGCGGTGGGCCCCATGGCATCAGCAGAATCAGCCTCCAGCCGGCCGCCGGCGGTAGGACGGCAAACGCTGCGCGTTCCGCTGCAGCCGGAAGCCGTTCCCGATGAAAATGAACGCAAGATCCTCGAGATAACCGATGTCGAGGCGCCCACGCAGCCGATGACGGTCAGTGTCTTCGTCAAGCCCGCCACTGCGCCGGCCGACCAACTCGGCACCAGCATCGGAACTTTTTCGGCGCTCCGCGCCGGCGGCGAAATCGCGTGGCCAAGCCAAACCCTGACCTTTGACATCACCGCCGCGGCAAAGAGATATGCCGGCCAGCAAATCACCGTCCAACTCATCCCGCAACGCATCCGCGCGCAGGGCGCCGCACCGGAAACTTATCCGCCGCTCAAATTCGGGCAAATGCGCATTGTTAGCGAAGGAGCGAGCGACCATCATCGCTGAGGGTGCACGCCTGAACAAGTGAATCGCTTTGTGTCATGCCCCCACGAAGCGCGGCATCCAGCAACCTCCGCATCATGGGCTGTGCGCCGGCCGAAAGCTGCCCAACCGGATCGGCGACACCGAGGTCACCCATCACGAAGTCGGGAGCCTGCGGCCACAGGCCGAATAGTCGCCAAGCCCGAGCGCCTGCGTCATTGCAGGCCTTGTCCCGACCATCCACGTCTTTGAGGGCCCGTCAAGAAAGACGTGGCTGCCCGCGAAGACGGGGTCCCCGTCGCGCGACGCGGCGGGGTGTCTCTGCGCGGGGATGACGGCGGATTTCAATTTAATCGGCGTCTGGCGGGGCCATGACATCCGTGCCGCGAGCCTGTACGATCGTGCCGGATCGTTGGACCATGGTCCCGGAGGGGAGCAATCGATGCTGGAACGTATTCTTGTTGCCGTCATTTCCGCGCTTGCGGTCTTCGCGGCGACCTCTTCGCTTTCCGCCCAAACCCTCGACAAGATCAAGCAGCGCGGCGTCATGGTGGTGGGCACCAAGGCGGACTACAAGCCGTTCGGCTTTCGCGATCCGAGCGGCCGCATCGTCGGCTTCGAGCCCGATCTTGCCAGGGATGTGTCCGAAAGCCTCGGCGTCAAGCTCGAGCTGGAGCCCGTGGTCTCTGCGAACCGCATGCAGTTCTTGCAGCAGGGCAAGATCGATCTCATGCTCGCCACGATGAATGTGACGGACGAGCGGCGCAAAACGGTCGGCATCGTCGAGCCGAGCTACTACGCCTCGGGGGTCAATGTGTTCGTCAACCGCAAGGTGGCCCTCAAACGCTGGGAGCAGCTCAAGGACCAGAAGATCTGCGGCATCCAGGGCGCCTTCTACAATAAATATGTGGCCGAGAAATACGGTGCCGACATCGTCGCCTTCCGCGGGCAGAACGAAGCCGAGACCGCGCTGGCGCAGGGCAATTGTATCGGCTGGGTCTACGACGACACCGCCTTCCAGGAGCGGCTTGCCGATCCCAAGTGGGCGGCCTTCGAGATGCCGCTGGAGACCATTCTGACCGAGCCATGGGGCGCCGCCGTGCGGCTTGAGGAGCGCGACGGACCGTGGGGGCAGTTCATTGCCAAGACCATCGCGGACTGGCACCGCGGCGGCAAGCTCATCGAGATCGAAAAGAAGTGGGGCATCTCGCCGTCGGCTTTCCTCAGGAAAGCGCGCGAAGAGGCGAAGTGAACACCGCTGACCTCATCCTGAGGAGCCCGCGAAGCGGGCGTCTCGAAGGATGGCAGCGAGCAACCGAAATCGGCTGTTGCCGATTTCGGCAATCTTCGTGCCGAAGTCGGGCAGGCCCGACTTCGGGTGCCGTGCATCCATCCTTCGAGACGCCGTGCTGCGCACGGCTCCTCAGGATGAGGTCACAGATTTTTTCAAAGGCTCTATTCGTCGACTATCCCCATGATCGACCTCACGCCGCTCTGGGACTGGTTTCGCGAGCTTAACGCCGCCACCGGTATCAAGCTTACTATCTTTTATGACGCGTTCGATCGCACGCGCTTTATCAACGGGTTCCTGACCTCGGTCAGGCTGATGGCGCTTTGCATCGTGGCGAGCGTCGTGATTGGGATCGCGGGCGCCTGGGTGCAGAGATCGCGCCTGCGGCTCCTTCGTGGCGTCATGGCGGCCTACGTCCAGTTCTTTCGCAACACGCCGCCGCTGGTGCAACTCTATTTTTTTTATTTTGCGCTTGGATCGTACCTGCGCGTGACCAACGACATCGGCCTTGCGGTGCCGATCATCTCGAGCTTTACCTGGGCCGCGATCTGCCTTTCGCTATATGCCGGCGCCTTCAACGTCGAGATTTTTCGCGCCGGCATCGAAGCCGTGCCGAACGAAACCGTCGAGGCTGCCGAGGCGCTGGGCTACAGCCGCCTGCGGGCCTACGTTCACGTCATTCTGCCGCTCGCCTTTCGCATCAGCCTGCCGGCGCTCAACAACAATCTCGTCAACCTGGTGAAGACCACCACCATCGCCTACGCCATCGCGGTGCCGGAAATGCTGTACGTAGCGAACCAGATCTGGTCGGACGAGCTCAACGTGCCGGAAATGATGAATGTGCTGCTCGTGATCTACGTCCTGCTGGTGGGCGTCGTGGTCTACGTGATGGGTCGTTGGGAGCGGGCGATGCGTGTTCCCGGCTATATGCCGTGAGCGCAAGGGGCGATGCGGGAGCGGATTTCGGTCGGATCGAATCACCTCTCCACCGTCATGCCCGCGCTTGTCGCGGGCATCCACGTCTTTCTTGCGGCAGCTCATCGAGCAAGACGTGGATGGCCGGGACAAGCCCGGCCATGACTCCGGAGAAATGGCTCAACCCGGCCGAAATCCGCTCTAATCTACCGGTCCTCAAGCCGTTCCGGTTGCCATCGGCGGCGCACGACTTTCCGCTCTCACCGTTCACGGCCGGCCACGGCGTCCTCCTGTTCGTCGCGCTCGTGCTCTCGATTTGCGCCGGCGAGGCGCAAGCCGGGCCCGGTACGCCGTCGATCCTTGCCACCATCCTCAAATGGACGCCGCTCCTCGCGCAAGGCTTTGCCCTCAACATCGCCATGAGCTTTCTCGCCATGGCGATCGGCACTGTGCTCGGGCTCGCCCTCGCCCTCGGGCTTATTGCGGTGACGCGGCCGGTGCGGGCGATCTCGTGGCTGATCACACAGTTCTTCCGCAATGCGCCGTGGCTGGTGCTGCTGTTCTATTGCATCCTGCTGATGCCGTTCGAGGTGCGCATCGGCGGCGCCATCGTGCCGCTGCCCGGCTGGGCCAAATCGACCGCCGGGCTGGCGCTGCCGGTGATGGCCAATGTGGCGGAGCTGGTGCGCGGCGCCGTGCAGTCGATTCCGTCCGGCCAATGGGAGGCGGCCGAAGCCCTCGCCTTCGCGCGGCTGCAGACCCTGCGGCTCGTTATCCTGCCGCAATGCGTCAAGCGCATGACGCCGCCGTGGATGAACCTCTATGCCATCGTGGTGGTCGCAACGCCCCTCACCTCCATCGTCGGCGTCAGCGAGGCGATGACGCTGACCGGCGACATACTCTCCTCCGAGGGGCGCACCGAGCTGCTGGTGCCGATGTATCTCTATCTGCTGACCTGGTTCTTCATTTATTGCTATCCGATCGCCCGCGCGACCGCGGCGCTGGAACGGCGCTTCCAGGTGTCGTGATGACGTCGTCCTGGACCCCCGCGCAGCCGCTGATCCGCATGCGCGACGTGCACAAGAAATTCGGCGCTGCGACCGTCATCGACGGCATCTCGATCGATGTGATGAAGGGCGAAGTGATCTGCATCATTGGCCCGTCGGGCGCCGGCAAGTCGACCCTGCTTCGCTGCATCAACGCGCTGGTGCCGATCGATTCCGGCTCGATCGTCGTGGCAGGCCAGGAGGTCAACGACCCCAAGCTCGACAAGCTCAAGCTGCGCCGCAAGGTCGGCATGGTGTTCCAGCAATACAACCTGTTTCCCCACCGCACCGCGCTCGCCAACATCATGATGGCGCCCCTCCATGTGCTCAAACGCGACCGCGTCGACGTCGAGGCAGAGGCGCGCGCGCTGATGCGCAAGGTGCGGCTCGACGGCAAGGAGCATTCCTACCCGGGCGAGCTTTCAGGCGGCCAGCAGCAGCGCGTCGCCATTGCGCGCAGCCTCGCCATGCAGCCGGCCGCCATGCTGTTCGACGAGGTAACGGCGGCGCTCGATCCGGAGACCGTGAAAGAGGTGCTGGTCACCATCCGCGAACTCGCCGAGGACGGCATGACCTGTGTCATCGTCACCCACGAAATGGGCTTTGCCCGCGAGGTTGCCGACCAGATCTATTTCACCGACCGTGGTGTCGTGGTGGAGCACGGGCCGCCGGCAGAGTTTTTCACCAATTGCCGAGACGAACGGACGCGACAGTTTCTCAGTCAGATTCTTTAGTCCTGCAGGACAAAACAAACTCGCTGGTGCGTGTATTATGTAAAAATAAACTTGAAGGTCGAGTGTATTTTACGGAAATATACCTGACGGTTGCACGTTGCATATTTAGTTGGCATACTAATTTAATGCTGTTGTATTGACCCGGTCTCATTTTCACCATTTAATGACCCTACCAAATTCGCACATCTATTTTCTCTTGAACTCCTCACTGGGCGATTGGGCGGTGGAGAGTTTGGATTGCGGGGGGCTAAAATGTTCGTGACATCGCGATGAGACGCTATTCTATTGGCTGGCGTGGCTGGGGCTGCGCTTCGCCGATTGGGCGATCGCCAACAAGACGCTGATCTGGGGCGCTTACTTTCCCTGGCCGAGACTTGGCAAGATCGCCGCGACGGCGCCGGCTACGCATCAACGGTGCGTACCGCGTGACAGCGTTCTCTCTTTGCAGAGAACACTAAGTCTACCTCTCTAGTTACCGATTAACGTGCAGTCGACGTTCGGCTGTAATGCGAGTGAGTATTGTGCCGTCCACGATAATCATAGACAAACTGATATAGTACACGAATTCGTGCGACAGCCTTATCTGGGGGAAAGGGTCGATGTACATGAAAGACTTTCGTACTTTGGCAATCTGGACCGCGGCGCTGCTACCCATGTTGGGGGCGTCGGCTCTGGCGCAGACAGATTCAGGCGTCCGCGGCGGTACGCAGAACACCGCCGGCTATCTTCAGTACAGGGGCATCCCGATCCCGCACCCGCCGGTCATTAGCCCGAACCCGACCACCGGCGCCACCATTACGGCCAACGAGCTGGCGTTGTTCAACGAGGGCGTCCTTCGCTCCGGCCAATTGGAGTCGACCTGCGACACCTGCGCCGACGTGCCGGACGGCTCCCAAGTCACGGGGCTTGGCGAGCTCGATCCGGTCTTTCCCCAATTCCATACCAACTCCAATGGCCTGGGTTCCCGGCACAATGGCGACCAATGCCTGCTCTGCCATGCCCAGCCGACCTTGGGCGGCTCGGGCGGCTTCCTCGTCCCCAACCCCGGCCAGGGCACGCCGCAGCTGCCGGAAAACCCGATGTTCCGCCTGGTGCCCAACCGCTTCGGCAAGCGCAACGTGGTGCCCTCATTCCAGCAACAATTCGGGCCAATCCGGGAAGTCCGCTTCCAATACAATCCCGACGGCTCGCGCGACGGCAGCGTGCATCAGCTCTGGGTCGTCACCGGCATCACCAACGACCCGACGCTCTCCGGCTGCTCAATCGTTCAGCCGGATTTCGCCACCCAGCAAAAAAATGGCAATCTGTCATTCCGCATTCCGCTGCAGCTGTTCGGACTGGGCCTGATCGATTCGATTCAGGACCGCGAAATCATCAGCCACTTCAATGCGACCGCGAGCCAGCGCGCGGCGCTCGGCATCGCCGGACACCCCAACCGCAACGGCAACGACGGCACGATTACGCGGTTTGGGTGGAAGGCGCAGAACAAATCCCTCACCGTGTTCGCCGGCGAGGCCTACAATGTGGAGATGGGCATCACCAACGAGCTCTTCCCGACGGCGACGGAAGAGAACCCGGCCTGCATGGGCACAAACAAGCCTGAGCCCAACGACGTCACCCGCACCCAACCCGATGACAGCGACAACCAGGCGTTCAACAACCCGCTCCACATCCTGCCCGACTGGATGCAATTCCAAGTGATGATGCGATTCATGGACGCCCCGCAGCCGGACCCCAATCCCAGCGCGAGCGCCATCCGCGGCAAAACCGTATTCAGCAACATCGGCTGCGCTCTCTGTCATACGCCGCAGATGCAGACTGCTCCGGTCATGAACAGCGCCGTCCTGCAGAACCGGCCGGCAAACTTGTACTCCGACCTGCTGCTTCACAAGATGGGCCCCGGCTTAGCGGACAATATCGGACAGGGTCTCGCTGCACCCGACGAGTTCCGCACGACGCCGCTGTGGGGTGTCGGGCAACGGCTGTTCTTCCTCCACGACGGACGCGCCGGCGACCTCCTGACCGCGATCCAGGCGCATTTCTCGACGTCGACGCTGGTGGAGACGACGCTTTCGGGCACGCTCGTTCTGGGGCTATCTTGCGTCGCGACCAACGGCGGATTTGCGGCGTCGGAAGCCAATAAGGTGGTTCAGAATTTCAACGCTCTGTCGGTGAGCGACAAACAGGCCGTCCTCGACTTCCTGCGGTCGCTGTGAAGAGGAATCCCTCCCCGTCTTCGGGGAGGGTGGCCGAGCGAAGCGAGGCCGGGTGGGGGCTCACCGGCACGGCGTGCCGTGGAAAAACCCCACCCTGACCCTCCCCGAAGACGGGGAGGGAGAAGTGCCCTTGGCTCACCTCTCCGCCCAATGGGCGGCCGCCAACCCGACTGGATGCAATTCATTTAAGTCCGAAGTGATCGCTCCGTGAATCGTTTCGAGCACGCCATCCATGTTTCGGTCCACATCTTGATTGGTGAACCGGAGCACGCGATATCCCAAGGCATTCAAGGTTAGGTCCCGCCTTTCGTCACGAATGCGGTACTCGTCGAAGCCGTGCTGATTTCCATCTATCTCCACCACGACACGAGTGCGACGACATTCGAAATCGACGATGTAGCGGTCAATTGGTGATTGTCGACGAAAATGGAATCCGCGGGCTCGCAATTCACGCAAACGCAGCCAAAGCTTGACCTCCTGACGAGTCATGTCTTGCGAAGCTCCCGGGCACGCTCGTTTGCCATGGTTATCTTTCTTTTCCCACCCCTCTTCGGGTGAAGGTAGAGTGGGCTCTTTGCGCACATCGCCGTGCACGTAATCCCCACCCGGCCTCGCTTCGCTCGGCCACCCTCCCCGAAGACGGGGAGGGATAAACCCTACTCCCCGTTCCCGTCCTCCTCGCTCAACCGCTCCACCGCCACCACGCGCTCCCCATCGGCGGTATTGAACACGATCACGCCCCTGGTCTTGCGCCCCTTGATGCTGATCTCGGCGACGCCGCAGCGGATCAGCTGGCCGCCGTCGGTGACCAGCATGAGCTGGTCGGATTCCTCGACCGGGAACGACGCCACCAGGCGGCCGATCTTGGGGCGCAGCGAGCCGTCGCGCTCGCGGTTGTCCATGGCGACGATGCCTTTGCCGCCGCGGCCGGTGGTGCGGTATTCGAACGAGGAGGTGCGCTTGCCGTAGCCGCGCTCCGACACCGTGAGCACGAACTGCTCGGCGGTGGAAAGGTCCACATAGCGCTGTTCGCCGAGTTCGATGGCGCCGGCCGCCTCCTCGGGATCGGGCTCGGCGTCGACCGCTTCCTCAGGCGTCTCTTCAAGGCCGCGGCGCACCGCATTGGCGCGCTTCAAATAGGCGGCGCGCTCCTCGCTGGTGGCGTCGACGTGGCGCAGAATCGACAGCGAGATCACCTTGTCGCCGTTGTCGAGCGCGATGCCGCGCACCCCCATGGAGGTGCGGCCGGTGAACACCCGCACCTCGTGCACGGCAAAACGGATGCACTGGCCGATCGCGGTGGTGAGCAGCACGTCGTCCTTGTCGGTGCAGATTTGCACGTCGACGATCGCCTCGCCGTCGTCGAGCCTCATGGCGAGCATGCCGGAGCGGCGCACGTCGACGAAATCGGAGAGCTTGTTGCGCCGGACCGTGCCGCGCGTGGTCGCGAACATGACGTCGAGATCGGCCCAGCTCGATTCATCCTCGGGCAGCGGCATGATGGTGGTGATGCGCTCGTCCTGCGCCAGCGGCAAAATGTTGATGAGGGCCTTGCCGCGCGCCTGGGGCGCCGCAAGCGGCAATCGCCACACCTTCTCCTTGTAGACCTGGCCGCGCGAGGAGAAGAACAGCACCGGCGTGTGGGTGTTGGCGACGAACAGCCGGGCGACGAAATCCTCCTCCCGGGTCTGCATGCCGGCGCGGCCCTTGCCGCCGCGCCGCTGCGCCCGGTAGGTCGACAGCGGCACGCGCTTGACATAGCCGAGGTGGGAGACGGTGACGACCATGTCCTCGCGCTGGATCAGGTCCTCATCCTCCATCTCGCCTTCCTGATCGATGATCTGGGTGCGGCGCGGGGTGGCGAACTCGTCCTTCACGGCGATCATCTCGGCCTTGACGATTGCCTGGATGCGGGCGCGGGAGCGCAGGATGTCGAGATAATCGGCGATCTCGGCGGCGAGCTTGTCGAGCTCGTCCTTGATTTCGTCGCGGCCGAGCGCGGTAAGCCGCTGCAGGCGAAGGTCGAGGATCGCGCGGGCCTGCTGGTCGGAAAGGCGGGCCGTGCCCGCCGCCGACACACCGTGGCGCGGATCGTCGATCAGGACCATCAGCGTGGCGACGGCAGCAGCCGGCCATTCGCGCGACATCAGGGCTTCGCGGGCCGTATTCGGATCCGGCGAGGTGCGGATCAGCTGGATCACCTCGTCGATATTGGCGACCGCGATGGCAAGGCCGACCAGAATGTGGGCGCGGTCGCGCGCCTTGTTGAGCAGGAATTTGGTGCGCCGCGATACCACCTCTTCGCGGAATGCGACGAAGCAGGTCAACAGGTCCTTGAGCGACATCACCAGCGGACGGCCGCCGTCAAGCGCCACCACGTTGGCGGGGAACGAGGATTGCAAGGTGGTGAAGCGGTAGAGCTGGTTGAGCACGACGTCCGGCTCGGCATCGCGGCGCAGTTCGATCACGACCCGGTAGCCGTCGCGGTCGGACTCGTCGCGCATCTCGGCGATGCCGTCGATCTTCTTTTCGCGGACGAGTTCGCCGATCCGCTCCACCATGTTGGCCTTGTTCACCTGGTAGGGAATCTCGGTAACGATGATGGCCTCGCGTTCGCGGCGGAGCGTTTCGATATGGTGCTTGCCGCGCACGATGATGGAGCCGCGGCCGAGATGATAGGCGGCGCGGATGCCGGCGCGGCCCAGGATGACGCCGCCGGTCGGAAAGTCC
>WNFT01000472.1_pt1 | contig 32946 bp, 30 predicted proteins | sample 5400191 | NCBI WGS metagenome assembly WNFT01 (sample SAMN13153359, study PRJNA577476) | soil metagenome | isolation source: 80 cm saprolite under Madrone tree | place: USA:California | collected 2016-06-14 | reverse complement strand
CCCCTCAACAGAGCCGCGGCCGTCTTCAAGCTTCGTTCGGGAGGACTGCAAAGCGGTCAGCCGAACAAAAAAATGGCCGCAAGTGTGACCTTGCGACCGCTTTACTACCCAAAGGCGATACAAGAGCAACAAACGCAAATACAGGGTAGCACGGGATAGGAGGTAATGCAAGTGGTTTCTGGAGGTGTGTTGTGGCGCGCAAGGGACCGGTGATTAGTCCTTGAGCTCGAGGACGATCTTCAGGATTTGATCGGCCAGGCCGCCGGAATCCACGTTGTCCATGTTGGCGAGCACGACGACACCGCCGCGCCGCTCCGGAACGAGGGCAAACGCCGTGCTTGTTCCTTGCTGTCCTCCGGTGTGGGCCACGATGTGAACGCCAAACTGGTCCGAGACGCCCCAGCCGAGCGCATAACCTGTTGACTTCCCGTCGGAAGTCTTCATAGGAGTCCACATCAAGTCGCGCGTGGGACGTTTTACGAATTTGTCGGCTAGCATGGCGGCCTCGAAAAGCGCCATGTCGTCGGCGGAAGAGATCAGGCCGCCGCCGGGAATCTTGTAGCTGGAATCCAGAACGCCGGCGTTGCGGACGATTCCGGACTTGTCCTTGTGATACCAGCGTGTGCGGTGAGAGATGACGGTGAAAGAGTCATCGGCTTGAGTTTGCGCCATGCCTGCGGGCTTGAAGACATTTTCGCGTACGAGGTCCACGTATTTCTGCGACGCGGCGCCTTCAAGAACACAGCCGAGGAGCGTGTAGCCGTAGGTCGAATAATTGAATTTCGTTCCTGGCTTAGCGACCAGGGGGTCGTTGGCAAAGACCTGCAGCGATTCGTCCATGGTGGCGAAGTGACGGGCGCTGTCTTCGGGGATGTCCCCTTTTCCGTCCCGGTTGTAATGGCGGATGCCGCCCAGGTGGCCGAGCAATTCGCGCGAAGTAATGGGCCATTCTTTCTGGGGAAACGCCGGGCAGTATTTCTGGACTGGGGCGTCGAGGTCCAATTTGCCGCGTTCCCAGAGTTGCAGAAGGGCGGTGGCGGTGATGGGTTTGGAAATCGATCCGAGCCGGAAGAGCGTGGAGGACGTTGCGGGGGCGGAGTCTTCGAGGTCGGCCATGCCGAATCCGGCCGACCACACCGGTTCGCCTTCTAGCACTATGGCGGCGCCGATTCCCGGGACGCTGTTGGCAGACATGAAGCTCGAAATCGCCTTCTCGATTTCGAGGCGTTTTTCCTGGGAGATGGTCTTCTGCTGGGCGGAAACGGCGGCCGCGGCGGCGAGAAACGTAAGGAGCAGCCGCAGGAACGAATTGCGAATTGAATTCGCACTGCTGAGTTGTACGTTGGTTTTCACGCGCAGCACCTCGAAGGCGAGTCTACCCTAAGGGACGGGCGCCCGGAATGGCGGTCGGGCCGATTTTGGGGCGTGGTGAGAGCGGCACCACCCGTTGCGGAAAGCGTTGACCTGGGCGGGAAGCCCTCCTTACCATGAACAGATGAATCGAGGGCTGCACATTGCCGCAGGAGCACTGTTCGTCGCAGCAGGCATCCTGGGTTGCGAGCACGCGGGAAAGAAGTCCGTGCAGGCGCACGTTCCGGCGCTGGCTCCCGCGCCACAGGCCGCGAACTCGAAACAGGCTGCCGTGGAACTTGCGCCCCTGCCGATATTGAATCCGCCGCGGCGCCACTATGTCTGGCTGTTGCCTCCGGTTCCCTCCGGAAAGGACTACCTGATCCAGAAAGTCCAGCAAAAATTCGCCTCTGGCGAGCAGAACTTCAAAGCCGGTCATCTGGAAGCCGCGCGCAAGGATTTTGACGACGCTGTCGACTGGCTGCTGGAGAGCGGTTACGACCCCAACAGTGACCCCAAACTGAGCGAGCTGTTCCACCACGTGGTGGACACGGTGTATGCCTACGAGCTGCAAGCCTTCCGGGCCGGAGACGGCTTCAACGAAGCGCCTGCTGTTCCGGCGGCGATCGATGAAGTGGCGGAGATGACTTTTCCGGTAGATCCGGGGCTGAAAGCGCGGGCCGAGGAAGCGGCCAAGAACATTTCCCACGACCTGCCGCTGACGGTGAATGACCAGGTTCTCTCCTTTGTAAATTTCTTCCAAACACCGCGCGGGCGGGACATTGTGGAAACCGGGCTGAGACGCGCCGGGCGCTATCGCGAAATGATTTCCCGCGTGCTGCGGGAAGAGGGTCTGCCACAGGATCTGATTTACCTGGCGCAAGCCGAGAGCGCTTTCCAGCCGCTGGCGCTTTCGCGGGCGGGCGCGCGCGGGATCTGGCAGTTCGTGGCCTACCGCGGGCAGCAATACGGCCTTCGTCACACCTGGTGGATTGATGAACGGCAGGATCCCGAGAAAGCCACGCGCGCGGCGGCGCAGCATCTCCGTGATCTCTACAATCTCTACGGCGACTGGTATCTGGCGATGGCCGCTTACAACTGCGGCCCCGGCAACGTGCAGAAGGGCATCGAACGGACGGGTTACGCGGATTTCTGGGAGCTGTATAAGCGCAACGTGCTGCCACGTGAAACGAAAAACTACGTGCCCATCATCATCGCGCTGACGCTCATCGCCAAGGATGCGGCGCACTACAACATTCAGGCCGAGCCGGAGGCGCCAATCCCGACGGACATGGTGAAACCGGGACGCGCCATCGATCTGCGGCTGGTAGCAGAAACCATCGATGTGGACGTGGAGACGCTGCGCTCGCTCAACCCTTCTCTCCTGCGGCTCGCGAGTCCCGACGATCCTTCCTTCGAATTGCACCTGCCGGTGGGCACGGCGCAGAAATTCTCCGCGGAGATCGCGGATATTCCTCCCGACAAGTGGGTCAGCTGGAGGCGCCACCGCGTGGAGGGTGGAGAAACGCTTACCTCCATCGCCAAGAAATATCACGTGACGGCGGCGGCCATCGCCGACGCCAACAACGTGGAACGCAATGCGGCCCTCGACGCGGGAGAGAAGCTGATTATTCCCGCAGTACAGGCGCAGTCGGAAACGAAGCGCAGGCTGGTGAGTTATCGCGTGCGGCGCGGCGACACATTTTTGGGAATCGCCGACCGCTTCAACGTCAGCGCGGATGACTTGCGCAAATGGAATCGGTTGAGAGCGAATCGAGTGAGCCGCGGCATGGTGCTACGCATTTATGCGCTAGGCGGCGCTCTGGAAACTTCGCCAGCGCGCGGGCGATCCCGCCCAAAGAAGAAGACCACGCAGCCGGCGGCGGGCGGTGCGCCGGGCGGGGCGGTCGCCGTGAATCACAACTAAGTGATTTGTTTTGAATTATTTACGCGTCGTCAAAGGTCTCCAGGGGATTCCTGCCTCAGTTTGAGCGCATAACATGATCCATGCCTCTGCCTGTCTCTGGGGCGGAGCACCGCAGAATGCTTGACAACGCACGGCGAGTACGGTAACAACGGCTCACGGACGGGGTGGACTATTTGGCGTAACTCCGGCCAGAACAGCGACCCAACGGACCCTTTTGTGCATGGGCCCAGGGATTCTCCCAGGGGAGGATGGAATGGATTTCGAGAAGGACAATTTCGAAGACGACAACGAGCTGTCTCGGCTGGAAGATGACGAGGAGCTGGCGGGCGAAACGGAAGAGATCGTCGAAACCGAGGAAGAGGATTTGGTGATTGTCGGCGAAGAACCCGAGGAAGAAGCGGCCGCGCCAAAACCAGCGCCCAAGCCGGCGGCCAAGAAACCAGCGAAGAAGGCGGCCAAGAAGAAAGCCGCTCCGAAGAAAAAGGCGAAAAAATCGAAGCCGAAGAAGAAAGCGGCCAAGAAGAAAGCGAAGAAGCCGGCCCGAAAGAAAAAGAGGCGCTAGGTCTCCTTCAAAACCAGAGATTGGCGTGAGGAAGAAGCCGGAACAAGCGTTCCGGCTTTTTTCTTTTTGCGGAATCATGCTCCGGGAGTGGGACTACTCGTACTTCTGTCTGTTTCCCACATTGAATTCGAAGCTTTTCAATTCAGGAATGCAACTTCCCGAACTGCAGAGACTTATCGAGAATTGGAACAATACCCTCTCCAATGGACTGCCGTTGGCGCCACAAAAAGGAGTCTACGCGGATGACCTGGATATCGACCTGGAGCGGCACTACACCGAGCACATCGCTCCGCCGCGCAAGGTCATCCGTGTGGGTGCCCCAGGCAATCGGGCGACCATTCGCCACTATTGCTCGCAAGTAGGGAAGGCGGCCGGCCTGGGATCGCATCCAAAAATCGGTGCGCGTGGCAGAGTTTACAGTTCCAGGGGACCCCATGCGGATCGACCACAGTTACCGCCGAAACGGCACCCGGGGCTACGTGCAAACGCTCAGCGTCTCGCGCGCCCCCGCGGATTGCAAGCTCTACGCGTACACCGCAGCCCGTATCGGCGCCCGGGCGCCTTTTGCCTCAGAGTTTGTAGCGGTGACCGACGTTCCGCTGCGGCTTGAGAATGAGCGCCATCGCTTCGTACACGACACCCTCTGAGACGCTGGGATCGAACCCATTGGGATGGATCACTTCGCTACCTGGGTGCCAAAGCTGAAGCCAACGATCCAATGACCGATGATTCGCATCAGGGCGCAAAGAAAACTGGACGGTACTCGAATTTCGGTGCGAGCATTATTCACAAACGGCGAGAACCACGAGCGTGGCGTCGTCCTGCCAGCGGCTTCCGCTGAACTCTGCTACTACGGCCAGGATTTTCGCCTGCAATTCGTCGGCGGATAATTTGCGGTGATTTTCCAGCAAGCGTAACAGGCGGGCTTCTCCAAACTCCTCGCCGGAGGGGTTGCACGCTTCCGTGACGCCGTCGGTGAACAAAATCACGCGATCGCCCGGGGACAACTGCGCTGAACCCAGTTCATAGTTCGCGGTGGTGAAAACGCCAAGCACGGCGCCGCCTTCCCGCAACCGCTCGTGCGAACCGTCGGAGCGCACCACGAACGGCGGATTGTGCCCGGCGTTGACGTAGGCCAGACGGCGCGGGGGGCCTTCCAGCTGCGCATAGAAGAAGGTGATGAAGCGGTCGCTGTCTGTGTTCTGATGGACAATAGAATTCAACCGGCCGCAGAGCAGGTTTGGCGCCAGGGAAAGAGAAGAGAGACCGCGCACGGCTGCCTGCAAATTGGACATGAGCAGCGCGGCGGGCATGCCTTTCCCGGCGACGTCAGCGATGCAGATTCCGAGGGTTTTTTCGTCCAGAGGCAGAATATCGAAATAATCGCCGCCTACCAGCCGGGCAGATTGCCACGCGCTGGCGATTTCATATCCCGGCATTTGAGGAATTTCGCGCGGCAGGAGTTTTTCCTGGATGGCCTTGGCTTCGGCGATCTCCCGCTCCTGTTCCTGCAGATGAAGCAAGGCCTCGTCGCGAGCCCGGGCCTCCTCTTCGGCGCGGCGGCGCGATTCGCGGCGTTCGCGTCCCAGGCCGACTTGCTTGGTGAGGATTTCCAACAGCCGCGTGTTGGTCCAGGGCTTCTCCACGAAGTCGCTTACGCCAAATTGCATGGCTTCCACCGCGAGGCCCACGGTGGCCCATCCGGTCATTGCCACGACTGGCGGAGCGTCCTCGATTTCCTTCAGACGGCTGAGCACATCCAGACCTTCGCGGCCGGACGTGGTGTCGCGGGCATAGTTCAGATCGATGAGGAGAATATCGAACTCCTGACGAACTACGGCCGCGAGCAAATCCGCCGGAGAATTCACGGTTTCTATGCTGTAGCCGTGCCCCTTGAGCAACAGGCGCAGCGCGTCCAGCACGTCCTGCTGATCATCGGCGATGAGAATTCGCGGCTGCATCGGTCCAGAGTCCCTTGGGATTTTAAAAGTTGCGGTGGTCATCACGGGCTGTCCCTTGGTTCCCAGGTGCGGGACCGCCCCGCGCCAGAACACCTGGGGCAGCCAGAATGCCACTGACCAGCGCGAATAAAGGCTTTCCAGTGAATGGCTTGTGGAAAATGAAACAGAAGGGAAACGCCTCCGTCTGGCCACTAGCGGGAACGTTCATCCCAATTTCGGACATAAAGAGAGAACTAAAGCCTCCTGCTGAGAAGAAAGCTCGCTTGCCGGGGAGCTTTTCTCCGCCCACGAATCGTGGGAACAGGAGTAACCGTCGGTGTGCGATTTCCTTTGTCGCGCCTCGCGCAGGTGTTTTCCTACAGTACCGGTTCGTTCCAGTTTTCGAGCGTCTCCTTGACCTTGTGGAGGAACTGGTGCGCGACAGCACCGTCCACTACGCGGTGGTCATAGCTCAGCGTGACGTAGCACATCGAACGGATGGCAATCGAGTCGTTGATAACCACCGGGCGCTTCTCGATGGCGCCTAGGCCAAGAATGCCCACGTTGGGCTGGCTAATTACCGGCAGCCCGAACAAACCGCCGAAGACGCCCGGGTTGGTGATAGAGAAGGTGCTCTCTTGGACTTCTTCCGGCTTCAGCTTTTTCGAGCGCGCGCGTTCCGCGAGGTCGTTCATGTTGCGCTGGATGCCGAGAATGTTCTTCTCGTCAGCGTTTTTCACCACCGGCACGAGCAGGCCCCAATCGAGGGCTACGGCGATCCCGACGTTGATCTCCTTGTGCAGAATCACGTTGGTGCCGTCGAGCGAAGCGTTCAGCGTGGGATACGCGCGCAACCCGGCGACCGCGGCTTTCACGAAGAAGGGCATGAACGTCAGTTTGGTTTCGTAGCGCTTCTCGAATTCGTCCTTGGATTTTGCGCGCAGTGCGGCCACCTTGGTCATGTCGATCTCATCCACGGAGTACACGTGGGCGGAAACGCGCTTCGACGCCACCATGTGCTCGGCAATGCGCTGCCGCATCGTGCTCATGGGATGCACTTCGTAATTGCCGAAGTACATCTTTTCGCGCGGCACGGCATTTTCCAGCGCGACGTGGACCTGCGCTCCGGGCGCCCCCGGCGCGGCTGTCGTCGGCGAGGGAGCCGCCGGGCGCGAAATCGCCGCGGGAGCCGGAGTGGAGTAAGCCGGTGGTGCAGCAGCCGGCACGCCACCGGCGGCGATCACTGCCTCGATGTCCTGCTTGCTGATACGTCCGCCCGCGCCCGTGCCTTCGATTGCGGAAAGGTCGATGCCGTGCTCCTTGGCCATGCGCCGTACCAGCGGGGAACTGTGAATCCGCTCGCTGCCGGAACTTGAGGAAGCAGAAGCGGCCGCGACCGGCGCTGCCGTCAGAGGAGGAGCCGCAGGCCGCGATATTGCCGGGGCCGGAGCAGCGGCGGCAGGAGCTTTCGCAGGTGCAGGCGCTGGAGCAGATGTTTTCGCGGGACCCGGCGCTGACGAAGCGGCCGCGGAGCCCGCCGCATCAATCACGCCGACAACGGTTTGAATCGGCACGGTCTGTCCTTCGCCGACCTTGATCTCCTTCAGCACGCCCGCCGATGGCGACGGGATTTCCGCATCCACTTTGTCCGTGGAAATCTCAAACAACGGCTCGTCGCGCTCCACCTTGTCGCCGGGCTTCTTCAGCCACTTGGTGATGGTGCCTTCAAAAATACTCTCGCCCATCTGGGGCATTACAATGTCTACGGCCATGATCGCTCTCCTCTTCTCTATGAAATCCTAATACCGCGCGAGTTCCTTCGCGGCGGAAAAAACCTTTTTCGCGTTTGGCAGAAAATGATCTTCCAGGGTCGGCGCATACGGCACCGGCGTATCCAGCGAGGTCACGCGCACGAGCGGCCCGTCGAGATCATGGAAGGCCTTTTCGAATAGTATGGCTGCGATTTCGCCTGCGATTCCGCCTGTCCTGGTGTCTTCATGGACGACCAGGCACTTGTTGGTCTTTTTCACCGAATTCAAAATTGTCTCTTCATCCAGCGGCAGCAGCGTCCGCAAATCGATCACTTCCGCTTCGACGCCTTCCTTCGCCAGCGCATCCGCCGCCTCGAGCGCAGTATGCATCATCGCCGCATAGGAAATAATCGTCAGATGCCTGCCTTCGCGCCGCACCACCGCTTTGCCAATGGGCACGGTGTAATCCCCGGCGGGAACTTCTCCCTTGATACGGCGGTAGAGGAACTTGTGCTCGAAGAAAAGCACCGGGTTATTGTCCCTCACGGCGGCTTTCAGCAAACCCTTGGCATCATAGGGCGTCGAGGGATAAATCACTTTCAACCCCGGCGTGTGCACGAAATACATTTCCGGATTCGCGGAGTGGAACGGCCCTCCATGCACGCCGCCTCCGGATGGCCCGCGAATCACGATCGGCGCAGGCGCATTCCATAGGTAATGCCCCTTAGCCACAAAATTCGTAATTTGATTGAACGCGCAAACGATGAAGTCGATGAATTGCATTTCGCAAATAGGGCGTAACCCGCAGTAGCTCATTCCACAAGCAGCGCCGATAATGGCGCTCTCGCTGATCGGAGTGTCAATCACGCGCTCCCAGCCAAAGCGCTCCAGCAGCCCCTCGCTGGTTTTGAACGCGCCGCCGTACACACCGACGTCTTCCCCCATCAAAATGACCGCCGGGTCGCGTTCCATCTCTTCAAACATCGCCTGCTTGATGGCTTCGAGAAAAGTGACTTGCGTTCCGTTGGACGCGCTGCCATTCGGCCCGGCTCCGTTTGCTTTGGGCATGGCTATCTCCGCGCCTTTCTCGAAGCGCTCGCTGTCTTAACTGTTTTCTTTGGCGCTGCTTTTGCTGCCATTTTCGCCGCCGGCTTTCCACCGTTCGCGGATTTCGTGTCATTCCCAACTCTATGCTGCGCGGCTTGCGTATCGCCGAAATGAATCGGCGCGTTTGCGCCGTCCGATGCTTTGCCCGATCCAAATCCGGGAACCGTCCAGACCGCCTTGACACTCGCTCTCGGCGGCGTCACCTCGGCAATCGGCCGCTCCCACTTCGCGCGGATCTTGTGGCAATCATCGCCAGTGCAGTAGACGCCAGTCTCCGCCAATTCCGACGGAGGCATCGGCGAATTTTCCGCAAACTCCCGTTCCGCGGCGAGCAGGGTGTCGATCTTGTCCTCGATCTCTTTCTTGCTCCTGGAATCAAGGATTTTTTCGCCCGACAAGAACTTTTCGCATAGGACGATGGGATCGCGCGCTTCCCAATACGCGCGCATCTCCTTCGGAACATACTCGGCCGGGTCGTGTTGGGCGTGACCCATGCGCCGGAAACTCTTTGCTTCAATCAGGATCGGCCCTTCCCCGGCACGCGCACGCTCCACTGCCTCTTTCGCCACCGAGTAGACCGCCACGACATCGTTGCCGTCCACAATGTAACTGTCGATTCCGTAGGCCTTCGCGCGGTCCGCTAAATTCTCCAGTGGCACCTGCTTGCGCACCGGCGTCGAATACGCCCACAAATTATTCTCCAGTATCAGAACGAACGGCGCCTTCTGCGTGGCAGCAAAATTCAGACCTTCATGAAACACTCCGGTCGAGCTGCCGCCGTCGCCGATCCAGGTCATCGCCACGGTTTTTTGTCCCAGGTATCGGCCGGCCATGGCCACGCCGGTCATCACCGGAATCAAATCGCCCAGCATGGAAATCGGTGAGACGATGTGCAGATCGTCCAAATCCCCGAAGTGGCTAGTGCCGTCCTTACCCTTCGTCGGCGAATCGTATTTCGCCATGTGCTGCATGAAAATGTCCCTTGGCCGTACACCCTTCACCAGCAGGGCCCCGATGTTGCGAATCATCGGCGCCAGCCAGTCCTTTTTCTCCAGCGCGTACGCGGTGCCCACGGAAATCGCTTCCTGGCCAAGGCTGGAGTAAAGCCCCCCGACAATCTTGTTTTGCCGGAACAGCTTCACCATCATGTCTTCAACGGCGCGGTTCAGCCGCATGTAGTAGTACAAGTCCAGGTACTGCTGCCGCGTCAATTCCTTCTTCATCCCCTGCTCCAATTCCTATGCGGAAACCACGACGGCCTGCTCCGCGTGCTCCAGTTTCTCCAGCAGTTCTTTTCTGGAGATTTCCTTCATCTCCAGCGCGAGCACTTCTCCCAGATGCTTCGCGATCCGTGGCGCGACTTCCTCTTTTTCGACGCTGCGGCCCAGCAATTTCTCCAGCGACGTAGCTTTGCACCCGGCGATCCCGCACGGCACGATCAAATCGAAATTCCGCAAGTCCGTGGACACGTTATAAGCAAATCCGTGCGAAGTAACCCAGCGGCTGATGTGTACGCCAATCGCCGCCAGCTTTTCCTCGGTATTCCCTGTGCGCACCCAGATTCCGGTCTTGCCGGCTAGGCGCTCGGACGTAACCCCGAACTCGGCGGTCGCCCGGATCATGGCTTCTTCCAAAGTCCGCACATACCAAACCACGTCGCGCCGGATCGCGCTCAGGTTCAGAATCGGATACCCGACAATCTGGCCCGGCCCGTGATAAGTAATGTCTCCGCCGCGGCTAGTCTCGTAATATTCCATGCCCTTCTGCCGCAGCACAGGCTCGGAGACTAGGAGGTGTTCGCGCTTTCCGTTTCGTCCCTGTGTAATGACGTGTGGATGCTCGCAGAGCAGGAGGACATCCTCGATCGCCTCGGCTTTGCGCGCCGCGACAATGCGCTTCTGCAACGCGTAAGCTTCCGCGTAGCCAATCAATCCCAGGTCGATAATCTGACATTTGCTCAACATGAGTCGAGTTTCTCTGTAGGTGCGCAGCATGCTGCGCACCTACAAGCAAGACATCAAACGTTAATCTGCAATCCCCTTACGCTTGCAAACGCGTCGCCCATCGCTTCCCACACCGTGGGATGCGCGTGCATCATGTTCATCATGTCGTCGATGGTTCCTTCCAGGTTCAACACCGTCGCGGCCTCCGCGAGAAGCTCCGTCGCCAGTGGTCCGATGATGTGAATCCCCAACACCTCGCCGTACGATTCATCGGAAACCACTTTGATGAATCCGCCGTGACTCCCCAGAATCGTCGCCTTGCTGTTGCCCACGAACGGAAACTTCCCGGTTTTCACATCGTATCCCGCGTCGCGCGCCTGCCTTTCCGTCAGCCCAATCGAGCCGATTTGCGGCTCGCAATACGTTGCGTTCGGAATCCTGGTCTTCACGATCTGGTGGGTGGGCTTCCCGGCGATGTGCGTTACCGCGATAATCCCTTCCATCATCGCCACATGCGCCAGTTGCGGCAGCCCGGCAACGATATCGCCGACGGCATACAGCCCTTTCTCGGCGGTCTCCATGTTATCGCCCACGTGGACGAATCCGCGCTCCACCTTGGCCTGCGATTTCTCCAGCCCGCATCCATCCGTCATGGCCTTGCGGCCCACGGCCAGGAGGAGCTTCTCCGCCTGCAGTGTCTGCGCCTTTCCGTCCTTGTCCTTGAACGCTACCGTGACGCCCTTGGCATCCTTCTTTACCGACTCCACGGCGCAACTGGTGAAAATCTGGATGCCTTTTTTCTGGAAGGCTTTGGTCAGCTCCGCGGATATCTCTTCGTCCTCGACCGGCACAACGCGCGGCAGCGCTTCCAGGATGGTCACCTGCGTCCCAAAGGAATTGTAGATGGACGCAAACTCCACGCCCACGGCGCCCGCGCCCACCACAATCAGGGTCTTCGGAATTTCTGGGAGCTGGAGAATCGAGCGGTTGGTGAGAATCGTTTTATGGTCCGGTTCGATGCCGGGGAGCGATTTGGCTTCTGATCCGCTCACCATCAGGATGTTGGCCGCCTCCATCTCGCTTTTCTTGCCGTCTTTCTCCACGCTCACACGACCAGGGCCTTCATACCTTCCCCAGCCCTGCACCCAGTCCACTTTGTTCTTCTTGAAGAGAAACTCGATGCCCTTGGAATGCTTCTTGACGATTTTATCTTTTCGGGCAAGGACATTGGCCCAGTTGATTTTCAGCCCGCTGACCTCGAAGCCCAGCTCCGCGCCGTTTTTGAACTGATCGTAAACGTCGGCATGATGCAGCAGCACCTTGGTGGGAATGCAGCCGACGTGCAGGCAGGTCCCGCCAAGATACGGATCCTTCTCCACAACCACTGTTTTCAGGCCAAGCTCGCCCGCCCGGATCGCCGCCACGTAGCCGCCCGGACCGCTCCCGATAATCGCCACATCATACTTTGCCACTCGTAGTCTCCCTTCCGCAGGGGCCAGAACCGGTGAGTCGCGTGCTTCCTCACCGCAGTCACACTCGAAAAAAGCTCGAGGGGAGTCAGGCCGGTAAGACGGGTCGCCGGACCTTCGTTTGCGAACGTCGTCCCAAACGGAGAAAAAGCCGCCCGCGCTTACGGCGCAGACGGCTGCGTCCCAGCAAACATTGAATTTTAGCAGCCACCCGTCCCCCTCGCAACCTCGGCCCGGCTGTGCCCGCCAACAGTTTGTTGGAGCGCTCCTGGGTTGGAGAAGCATCCTGTGAGCCGAAGCGGCGGCGAATTTTCACAGTTTTTTCCGCACAAGCCCCGTTCGCCTTTCCCCGGTACTAGATATGGACGTTACATACAATGAAACAGTCCTCTTGCTTTTCTGTTTACTTACGCTTACCGTAGCTCCTCGCACATTACAGGCGCCGTGGGCGATTGCCTTTGCGAGCATCCGATCGTTCTTCGGAAGGGAGGGCACAGGGCCATGGTCATGAAATCCGGAGAGCGCTGGCATTGCGTCAATCCAGTGTGGTTGCGCGGTTGTGGTGGAAGCCAGCGGGGAAATCGAGGGACAAAATCCACGATGCACCTGCGGCGGCGCTATGAAGAAGGATTATTCTCCGCCGGTCCTTGGCTACCTCGATTTCCTAAAATTCCCGGAGCCTGCACTCGCTCGCCGGAATGGCGCCAAGGATTGACCCCGGGGCCATCCATCACGCTTCGATTGAGCGTCTGCCCAGTTCGCGTCGGGCCCGCGCGCATCTTGGGGGGCCTTGCCGGATTCGTCGCCGTGACCTTTCTTTGCGGGGGCTCTACATTCTGGAAGATGCCTTCGCGCATCCTCTCAACGCCGGAGCGGCGGCGGTGATCTGCGCCGCGTTTATTATCGCCCCTGCGGCTATGCTGGTCTTCTACCTCATCAAGCCAACGAACGGACCTCGAACGGTGAGTCATGACCACGGCCCTGGTTCCGAAGCTCCTGCCGTGATGCCCGGTGCCGATCCGGCTACCGCGGCTACGCGCCGGGACAATTCCGGGAATACCTTGACGTATCAACGCTTCTACGTAGATCATTCCCGCATCCGGCCGCAGACCGGGTTGCTGGTTTACGCGCGTGGAATAGCCGGGAAGTAACGCTCCTCCAGGATGATGCGATGGTGAATCTGGTGGCCTGCGGTAATAAAAGCCAGAGCGCGCACCGTCACTTCCTTCTCATTGGCTTTACCGCGCCGCGGCCAGGCCTCTTGCTTGAACGAACGAAACAGGCCGATGCTCGCGCTGCGTACCGCGCCAAACTCCTCAGCAAGGTCCGCGAGTGTCCGTTCGCCAAACGCACCACTGCGCACGTAGTCATCCTGCTCGAATCCGGGGAGCGGCGTTTGATCGGCGCGCGCGAACCGCAATGCCCGGTAGGCAAAAATGCGCTCGGTATCCGAGATGTGCCCGAGGACTTCCTTCACCGTCCATTTTCCGGGCGCATACCGGAAGCTTCCGTCCCGCTCGCTCCGGCCAGCGAACAACTGAAGCATTTGTAATCGCTGCGATTCCAGAATGCTCACTACATCGGACCCCGGGACCTTAGAAATGTAGTTCGCATAGTATTCCGCGTATTCGGTCGCTTCGGGTCTCTTCATAATGGATGTTCTCTCCCTGGAAACGGGATTATACGCTTGGGGGAGCTTCCGCGCACAGACAGGCCGACCCGATGCGAAGTCGGGAAGCTTTTCCTGCCGCAGCGAAACTGTGCTTTTGGTTTTGCGCCCCTTATTGCAAGATAACGCCTGCCTATGAGCACATCCGATCGCAAGACCATGCGCGTGGCTTTTCAGGGCGAGCCCGGCGCATTCAGCGAAGCCGCCGCCGTCCAGCTTCTCGGCGACCGGATCACTACGATTCCATGTCCCACGTTTGAGGCCGCGTTCAGGGCCGTCCCTGAAGGCGCGGCCGACGCTCTTCTGGCTCCGGTGGAAAATTCGCTCGCCGGCTCCGTCGTGCGCGTGTTCGACCTGCTGAAGGAGAGCCGGCTTGCGATTGTCGCGGAGACGATTCTGCCGATTGAAATGCAACTCATCGGCGCTCCTGGCGCGTCGCTTGACGATATAAGGTCGGTCGCGTCTCATCCCATGGCCCTGGCACAATGCGAACGTTTTTTCGCCGCTCACCCTCAGTGGACACGCGTGCCCGCCGAAGACACCGCCGGCAGCGTGCGCGAAGCGCTCTCACACGGAGTCAAATCCTGTGCCGCCATCGCCGGACGACGCGCTGCCGAGCATTATCACGGAGTGATTCTTGCCGAGAGCATCCAGGACAACGCCGAAAATTTCACGCGCTTCGTGCTACTGTTTCCGGAAAGCGAAGCGGCGGCATGGATTTCTCCCGATGCGCGCAAGGTTTCTCTCGCCATGCGTCTCGCACACCGTCCCGGCGCGCTCCTCGCTTCACTGGAGCCGTTCGCCAGGCACGGTGTCAATCTGCTTAAGATTGAAAGCCGTCCGATTCACGGCCGCCCTTGGGAATATCAATTTTTCATTGATGTCGAAGCAGGCGACGTTTCCCGGCTCGATCAAGCGCTGAATGAAGTGCGGGCCGCCACCAGCGAACTTCGCGTCCTTGGCCGCTACGTTGCCGCATCCCGCTAACGTGCAGCTAGCAATTCCTTCGAATTGCGTCAAAAGAAAAAGGCCAGCGCTTCCGCTGACCTCTTTCGTTACTTCATTATTTCTTTGCGTCGATGATTCTTTCTTCAGCAGTAGCTGCACTCCGGATCCCCCATGCCTCCGGTCATGCCGTCCTTCATCCGCCGCAGACGCCGTCCCAGCCGCTCGGCGAGTTGCTGCCGCGCGCGCCACAGCCGCGCCTTCAGAGTGTTTTCCGTGACCCCCAGTTTCTTGGCGGCTTCACCCGTCGAAAATCCCTGCACTTCGCGCAGGACAAAGGCCGTCCGCAGGAGCGGCGAGAGTTCGTCAAGATTCTCGCTGATCATCTCGCGAATCTCCGTGCTCGCAAAAACCTGCTCGGGATTCGGCCCGTCATCCGCGAAGCGCTCCGAAGCAGGCAGTTCTTCCTCGCGCGGCGTTTCGTCCAGGGAAACCGCCGGACGCGCCTTCGCGCTCCGCCGCCTCATCAGCGCCGCGTTGATCACGATGCGCGTCAGCCACGTGGAAAACTGCGACCGCCCCTCAAACCGCTTCAGATTACGATACGCCGAGAGCAGCCCGTCCTGAAGCGCATCTTCCGCGTCTTCCGTGTTCCCGAGCACCCGCAGAGCCGTCTGAAACAACGGCCGCTGGTAACGCCTGAACAGCGCTTCGACCGCCTGCTCGTCCCCTCGCTGCCCCGCGCGGATCAACTTTTCTTCGTTCAGTTGTATTCCCACTGCCGCTTGAGTTGCCATCGTTCCCCCCAGTTGAATCAAAAACCTTGCGCGACCTAGGCGCAAAAACTTTCCCTCAATGGACCGGTACACCACCTGCCGGCGCTTTTGGCTTTCGCATCATCACCAACACCGGAATGACCGCGAAAAAAACCACACCGAGCATTTTGAAATTGTCGATAAACGACAGCATCACTGCCTGCCGCTGGATGGTCCCGTAAATCATTCCGTGCGCTTGCGCACTGGCGTGCGCCGCGGTCGAGCCGGCCGTGATCAGTTTCATCTGCATCCCGCTCAGCATGTTGTGATACGCCGCGCTGAAATCGTTGACGTGTTCCATCAGCCGCGATTGATGGAATTGCGTGCGCCGGTCCAGCATCGTCGTCACTGTGGCGATTCCCACGCTCGCCCCGATGTTGCGAGCCAGGTTGATGATCCCTGTGCCCATGTTGGTTTTTTCTTTGGGCACATACGCGAACGCCGCCACGTTGATCGGAATGAACAAGAACGCCAGCCCGAAGCTTTGCAGCATGCGCGCCCGCACCGCGTGCCCGTAATCCAAACCCAAATCCCATCCCGCCATCACAAACAGCGCCGAGGCCGACACGATGCATCCGAACGTAATCAGGATCCGCGTGTCCACCTTGGATACCAGGATTCCCACCACCGGCATCATGCACATGATCACCGCTCCGCCCGGCGACAACGCCATTCCCGCCAGTTGCGCCGTATACCCCAGCAGCTGTTGCAGGAATTGCGGGATCAGCACCGTGCTGGCGTACAGCACGAATCCGAGGAAAAACATCGCGGTCGTCGCGATTGCAAAGTTGCGGTCCTTCAACATCCGCAAGTCAACCACCGGCTCCTTCTCGCGCAACTCCCAGAGAATTCCGGCGATCAGCCCGAATAGCATCATTACGAAAAACACGCGAATGAAATTCGACGACAGCCAATCCTCGCGCTGGCCCTTGTCCAGAATGATCTGCATGCTCCCCAGGCCCAGGCTGATCAACCCGATCCCGATGTAGTCGATCCGGAATCCCGCTTTGACATTCGCTTTCTTCATGTACGGCGGATCGCTGACCAAAAAGCTCGTCAACAATAGAGAGATGATTCCCACGGGCACGTTGATGTAAAAAATCCATCTCCACGAAAAATTGTCGGTAATCCAGCCGCCCAGCCACGGCCCAATTGTCGGCGCCACAACCACCGCGAGCCCGTACACCGCGAACGCCATGCCGCGTTTCTCCAGTGGAAACGTGTCGTTCAAGATCGCTTGCTCGCTCGGCTGCAACCCGCCGCCGCCCACGCCCTGCAAAATCCGGAAAATCACCAGCACGCCCAGGCTCGGCGCCAGCCCGCACAAAAACGAACTCACCGTAAAAATGGCCACGCACGTCATGTAGAAACGCTTCCGCCCGATTAGCCCGGAAAACCACCCCGACAGCGGCAGCACGATCGCGTTCGAAACTAGATACGACGTCAGCACCCACGTCGATTCATCCGATCCCGCAGACAGGTTCCCCGCGATATGCGGCAGCGCCACGTTGGCAATGGACGTGTCCAGCACCTCCATGAACGTCGCCAGCGTCACCGTAATGGCGATCACCCAGGGGTTGATCGTCCCGTCCGGCATCCTCAGCTTGGCTAGAATCCTGCTTCGCATCGCGTCTGCTCTGTGCCTCTGATGTATCTACGTAAGACCGTTCGAATCCCTATCCTTATTCCCTGTTAATTCGTGACCACCGTGGCGTCCACGTTCATTCCGGGCCGCAGAACCGCCTTCTCCGAAGAAATCGGGTCCAGCACGATCTTCACGGGAATGCGCTGCACCACCTTCACGTAATTTCCCGTCGCGTTTTCCGGAGGCAGCAGGCTCAGCACGGACCCCGTCGCTCCCGCGATCGAATCCACTCGACCGCTGAAAGTTTTTCCGTACGTATCCACCTTCACTTCCGCTTTCTGCCCGGGCTTCATGTTTTTCAGTTGCGTCTCTTTGAAGTTCGCCGTCACCCACACGTTCTGCAGCGGCACGACCACCAGCAATCCTTGTCCCGCCTGCACGATCTGTCCCGGCTCCACTTGTTTGTGCGTCGCCACGCCATCGACGGGCGCGGTGATCTCCGTGTAGCTCAAGTTCAGCTCCGCCGCTTCCACCGCCGCCCGCGCTTGTTCCACCTTTGCGATTTTCGCCTGCGCATCGGCGGCCTTCATGTTTATTTGCTTAACGTCCGCATGCGCGGCCGCCACTCCCGCGCGCGCCTGCTCGACTCGCGCCTTCGCCGCATCCAATTGCGCCTTGGTCACATCCACGTTGCGCTGCGCCTGCGCCAGTTTTTCTTGATCTGCCTTCAGTGCGCTTGCGGTGGCATCCGCATTGGCTTTCGCGGCGTCGTACTGTTGCTTCGAAATCTCGCCCTTCTCCATTAGCGGCAAGTAACGCGCCAAGTCCGCCTTGGCCAGTTCGGCGTTCGCGCGGCTCTTTTCTACGTTGGCTTGGGCCCACGCCAAATCCGCCGTCTGCGCTTGCTCGTAAGTAGCCTGGCACGTGCCAAATCCGCCTGCGCGCCCAACAACTGCGCATCCGCGCTCGAATTTCCGCTCGCCACGTTTTCGCGCGTGCGCGGCACGTCCACTCCCGCGGAGCGCGCTTCGCTCTCTGCCAGCGCGAGCGACGCCTTGGCCTGATCCAACGCCGCCTGGTAATCCCGTGGATCAATCTTCGCCAGCACTTGTCCCGCCTTCACCGCCTGGTTGTCATCCACCAGAACTTGCGCCACGCGCCCGTAAACTTTCGACGCCATCGGCGTGATGTGCCCGTCCACTTGCGCATCGTCCGTCGTCTCGCGGTTATGGTAGTAGGCGAAGAGTCCTGCGACCGCCGCCAGCACCACGGCTCCGCCGCCGATCAGCAGCCGCCGCACTTTGGGATTCGCGAACCCCTTCGGCGGCTCTTCCAGCGACAGCTCTTCCAGGCCGCGCGGCATTCTTGTCGCATTCTCGAATCCAACTTCAATCTCGACGCTCATCGTTCCCCCCGGACTACTTTGCGTAAACCTTTTCCATCTGGCCCGTCGAACGTGCCAGGTCAGCGCGCGCTTGGTTGAAGCGGTACAGCGCCGCGATCTGGTTGTCGTTCGCGCGCGATAGAGAATCCTGCGCCTGAATCACTTCGATGTTGTTCGCCACTCCGGCTTTGAAGCGGTCGCGCGCCTGGTCCACTTCTTCTTTCGAAAGTTGCACGCCCAGGTTGGCCACTTGCACTTCGTTGCGCGCCGATTGCAAATTCAGTAGCGCCGTCTTCACGTCCAGCGCGATCTGGTTCCGCAGGTCATCCTTTTGTTGATCCAGTCTCCTGATCTCGAGGTCCGCACGAACGATCTCCGCGTGGATCCGTCCGCCGGTAAACAGCGGCATATTCACGCTCGCCTGGTAGGTATACGTCGGCAGCGTCGTGTTTCCCGACGTTCCCACGTACGCGAAATCGCCGTCGAACCGCAGCGAAGGCAGCCGCGAAGCCTGCGATGCTTTCTTCTGGAATTCCGCGGCCTTGATCTGCGCTTCGAGCGCTTTCCACTCCTGGCGCTCCGCCAGCGCGAATTCGATGCTTGGCTCCACTTCCGGCTGCGGTGTGTCGAAGAAACTCAGCGAGTCCGCCAGCTCGATGCTCTGCCGCGGATCGAGGTTCAATAGACGGCTCAAGGCGAAGAGCGACGTATCGCGATCTGTTCCCGCTTCAATGAGCCGCTGCTTCTCGTTCTGCAATTCCACGTTGGCGCGCAGCGTGTCGATGCCCGTGCCGACGCCTTCCTTCTGCAAGTCCGCCGCTTGGTCATACAGCGCTTGCGCCAGATTGACACGCGATTGTGAGGCTTCTACGTTTGCCACCGCGCGCAGCGTCCCGATGTATTGCGAAACCACCAGCAGAATCACTTGCTCCCGCGTCGAAAGGCTGCTGGCCTCGCTGGAATTTGCTGCATTCTGCGCCGCCTGATATCGCCGCCATAGTGTGAGGTCGAACACCGGCGCTCCGAAACTCGGGCCCGCGGAGAACACTTGATACGGTCCCAGCGTCTTGGGAAATCCGGGAAATGGCGTCCTTCCGCCGAACTGCGCGAGCAGGTTCACTTTCTGCGCTTCGTCGGAAATCTTGGCGTTGGCCTGTGGCAGCAATTCGGCCCGCGAAATGTTCTTGTCCTGCTCGCTTTGCGCTGCCTGCAAAATCGCGATTTGCGCTGTTGTGTTTTGTTTGAGTGCCAGGCCCACCGCCTGATCCAGCGTCAGGCGCAACCCCTGCGTGGGCGCATTCCCAGGCCACGAACTCGGCTTGTTTGTGCCTTGCGCGTGCGCAACTGTGGAACCAAGCACGAAACTGAAGAGCACCGTATAGAAGATAATGTGCGAGCCCTTGGATGGTTCCTTCGCACCCACGCTTTCACCTTTCTTCTCGCTGGCCACGATATCGTTCACGATGGCTTGATTCAGGCAGCCCTCAGCGACCAACTGCCCACCTTGCCGGTGAACTTCCTTCAGCAGCACCTTTCCAGCCGCATCGATGAAGCTCACGCCGCAAAGGTTCACGTGAAACTTTTCGCGTGGCGACGCCGCATGCAGCTCCCGCCAGCACTGCTCCAGTGTCGCCACCGAGGGCCCTGCCAGTTTGCCTTCGACGCTGAGGAATACCTTCCCGCGCCTCTTTTCGGTTGTTATTCTTAGCATTGATCCCGTCCTGTTGAGTGCTAGTAGATGCATGGTGCTCACCATCCGAGGCTAGATTTTTCTAATGTGTAACCTACAGAAATAAAATGACTTATTGGCATACCCATGGCGTGTTAGAAGCATTAGATGCCTATATAAGGGCATAACACTAAATGTGGGCAATATATATGTGCCCATATACGGCCACTGAAGTTACCTGCGGACTCTGGGTCAGCCAGGCCAACCCGGCGACTGGCTTGCCACCAGTTGCTCGGCCGCCGTAGCTGGACTGCAAAAGAGGAATATCACCAACGTTGCGCTCTACAATCCATGGACCAAGCTGCCGTTCACTTTCGGAAATAGTTTGCTGAGCCAGCAGCAGGCCAATAGCCTGTTCATGGAGACCAGTCTTGGCTGGGGCAACTACAACGCCGCGATCGTTTCGTTGACCGGTCAGAACTATAACGGTTTGACGGTTCGCTCTAACTTTGCCTGGAGCCGTTCGAGGGGTACGGGCGACACCACGCAGTCCTACTTGTCCATCTTCGTGGGGCGAAATCTCTTGCAGCAGCAGCCCGACGGCATGGGAGAACGCCGTTCTCACTTCACCGTACAGCGCGGGCCATTCCGCCCACTACGGCGTCACAGCTTCAAACGGCTTGGCTCTGCAGGCAACGCTCCGAAAGGCACCGGAATTAACCCCTTTGCAGATCCCGGAGCCGTCGCAGCACAGTTCCGGCCTTTGCTCCCTGGCATTGATACGAATGCTGGAGGCCACGGGGTTCTTCGGGGCCTGCCGGGCTGGAACGTGGACGCGACCATCGCCAAGGATTTGCTCTTCCGCGAGCGCTTCGGCGCTACATTCATGTTTCAGTTTTCAAATGTGTTGAACCACGTGCGCTTCGCGGATCCCACGCTAAGCCTTGCCAATCCCAGTACATTTGGAGTGATCACTCGCTCCGCGGCGGGTTCAGCCACCATACCGCTCTACACCCCGCGGCAACTGGAATTCGGCGTGCGGTTCCATTTCTAACCAGCGAAGCGCAATGAGGTTGGGAAACGGGACGCCAATGTCAATTCCGCGCCCCGTTTCTCTCCTCTAAGTTTCGACCCAATCGTTGATCTTCCTGTGAATCCCTTTTGCGTCCTGAAAGGTTGATCCCGTATTCCGACTTCCTAAAGAAAGATTCCCGCGTTGCTGATTACTTTTTCACCGCAATCGCCTGCAATTCGAAATGCCCGCCTCGCAACAGAGATCCAGCACCGATGAATTCCCGTGCAGGATAATCTTTGGTCGAGAAATATGACTTATAAATCGGGTTGAATTTCTCGAACAGCGACAGGTCCGTGCATGCAATCTGCACGTAAACCAAGTCGTCCATGGTCATGCCCCCTGCGGAAAGCACGTCTTTCTCGCTATCCAGCAAGATTTTGATTTCGTCCTCAATTTTTTCCGGTGCTTTCCCCGTCTTAGGATCCAATCCGAGTCTGCCCGCCAAATACAGCGTGTTCCCCGAGAGGATCGCATCGCTGAACGGCAGCTCTGTGGATTTGCCCGGAAGATTGATCACCTTCCTCGTGGGCTGTATGGTCACCTGTGAAAACGCTCCTCGCACGGTAAGAATTCCCCCCACCGCCAAAACCACTGCCAGAAAACCAATGCGACGATTCATGTTTCCCCTCCATTCGAATGGCCTGCCCAATACGCCGCGCGAGTGTAATACCCAATTCTCCCCTCGGCAAGCATCCCTGGCACAAGCGAAATTCCTCCCGCCAGTCAGGAGCCTGTAGTTCCGATCGAGAATCGGATTGCTCCTGCACAGATATAGTAGTCTACAAAAATAGGTATGGATCGAGAAACCTTCAATAATTGGCTGGCCTCTTATGGAAGCGCATGGACCAGCCGTGACCCCGAAGCGGCCACCTCCCTGTACGCAGACGATGCCACTTATCAAGTGACGCCGTTCGACGAACCCTTACGTGGCCGGGCCGCGATCTATGAATATTGGGCTGGCGTAGCAACAACCGAAGAAAAAATCCAGTTTGATTATGAGATTCTCGCGGTTACTCCAGAGCAGGGCATCGCCAGATGGCGGGCGTCCTTTGTCCGCGTGCCGCCTGGCCTGAAAACGAAATTGGATGGCATCTTTATGATCTCGTTGGATTCAGCGGGACGCTGCCGGTCCCTCCGCGAGTGGTGGCATAAACAACAATAGAGTGCCAGCAGTGCCTACTTGATCTGCTGGTCTGCCGGCAATGCCTGGTTGATGCTCTTTAATGTCTGGAATCCGTCTTTGACCACCGTTGCCTTGATGTTGTCCTTGGTCACCACCACGGGTTTCAGCATGATGGTAGGCACCTTCATCTTGCCATTGCTCATTGTCCCATCTGCGTGCGCCTTTTCGCCCTTTGCCAGGCGGACCGCTTCCTCGGCAGCCCGTTGCGCTTCAATTACGATGGGCTTGTAAACGGTCATACTCTGTGCGCCCTGGGCGATACATATAACAGCGGCCAAATCCGCATCTTGTCCGGAAACCGCCACTTTGCCGACGACATTATGTTCGCGGAGGGCTTGGATCGCCCCACCAGCCAATCCGTCATTGGAAGCGAGAACCGCAGCGATCTGGTCCGGGGCGGAATCGATGGCCTTCAACATGAAAAGGTACGCCTCGGAAGGCAGCCAGTCTTTGGTATACGCATCCGCGATCACCTTGATGTCGCCCCGATCAATATATGGCTGCAGAACGCTCATCTGTGCGTCGTGCAGAGTTTTCGCGCCCTCATCACGTGGAGAACCCGCGATCAGCACATAATTCCCTCTGGGAGCCAGCTTTACCAGATATTCCGCTTGCATTCTGCCGATCTCAAGCCGGTCAAAACTCACGTAGAGATCGACGTCGCTGTTCATGACCAGGCGATCGTAGCTGATGACCTTGACGTTGGCGGCCTTCGCGGCGTCCACCATCTGGCCCGCCTTTGTGGTATCGCGGGGCATTAAAACCAGCACTTTGATGCCTGCCTTGATCATGTCCTGCACTTGCTGGAACTGATGATCAGCGTCTCCACCAGCATCGCGGGAGATCACCTCCGCCCCTAACTGCTTAGCCCGCACCTCAAAGGAGCTCACGTCCGTCTGCCAACGCTCTCCCTTCATGTCTTCTATGGAAAACCCTATTCTTAGTTTGTTCGTGTCTTGCGCCTGCACAAGTTGCCCGATAAGAACGTTAAGGGCCACAACGAATGTGGCGGACAGAACCGTCAGCCTGCGTCGGGCTTTTATCAAGATATCTTCCTCCCTGTTTATACCGACCAGTATCCTTCCGGCTCTGTATCCAAGCAACAGTTCGACCCAAATCAGTCAACTCCCAATACGCCGCGTGTCCGGTTACCGCTCTTACCACGATTTGCGCTACAGCTTTGGAGCCGCCAATCCGGCTTAGGTCGGTTCCACTTGCGGTGCGGGCGCAGTAAAGCACAGGAGCCAGCCTGCGAGGGCACCGAAGACCAAGCTGAAGCCGAGCGTCTCCCAAAAATGGCTGCGCGCAACACTGGCGGGCATCAACGGATTCGGCAACAGCAAGACGGTTGTCCAGCAAGTCAAAGAGAGCGCCGCAGCCAAGGCCGACTCCCGCCGGGAAGTGTGGAGCATCCGAACGAGCGGGTACAGACACGCGATGTAAAGGAGAGCACGGAACGCGGCGAGAGCGTAAATCCAAAGGGAGGTTGTCCAGTTGTGGCTCAATGCCGCCCAGAAGGTTGCGAATTCCAACCCTGCGTAGAAACGCTGGAGTTCGGGGTTTCTCCAAGCGACGTAGTAGCCGAAGAACATGTACAGGAAGACGAAGACCGCGACGAGGATGGCGAGCCGCACGAGGATCGAAGCCAGCTTCAGCGGGGCAGCAGGTGACATAGGTGCGCGAATTGAAGCAGCGCGCCACTTGCCGAGCGCCAGGACAGCCAGAGGCGCGAACAAAGCCGAGGCCATCGCACCTTGGATGAAAATGGCCCGAATCATTCCTTGAGGCAATTTATTCGAGAGGAAGGCAATGGTGTCGAGCTGACTGCCGACGGTCGAGATGCCGTACATGCTCACGAAGATCGCGCCGACAAGCATCCAGCCATGCCAGCGAGACCTGAGGATGAGGTAGGAGAGAGTGCCGCCGACACAGATAGTAAAAACTAGAAAGCTGCGAAGAAAATTTTCAGGCATCGGGGGGACCTGCTGGTTGGCGGGCTGGGATGCGATCGACTGCTGAGCGATCTTGTCGAGTCCGGAAAACACACCGCCTATAGCAAAGCAGACCACCAACAGAAGACACACCGCCAGGATTCTCATGCCGGTGAGGAGAATTGTGCGGAGGGCCATCGTGCCTCCTAGACGCGAGAGAAGCAGCACGTGCGGGACCTAGACGCCCCCTTATACCATGACGCGGGGCTGCGCACATGTACGATTGGCGCGTTTATTTAGGGACTTTGGGGGCGGAAAATGATGCCTTTCGGCCAGATACACAACTTTGCCCCTAGGAAATCAGCGCGGCTCCGGGTGCCGGGGGAATGGGCGAAGCTTATCGCGCGCGTGACATACGCCTGGACCACAACATGGCCATTAAAATCCTTCCGCGCAACTTTTTCTGATCCCGTAAGCGGGCCGCGCTTCGAACGCGAAGCTAAAAAGATTTCCAGTCGGTCTTGTGCGACTTCTAAATGCGGAGAATTCCTCTCGGGCCTTGCGGCTACGGTGTTTTCTGGGCTTGCTTGGCGGATGCGGCTTCGACTTCCTCCTTGAATTTCTGAAAGAGAGGAAGATCGGGCATATCCAGGCCGTGATCGAGAGTGCGTCTCCACGCAGGGCCGCCCAAGGATCCGTCTTGGCTTTTTGGATAGACAAACAGGAGGTCATACAGGGGGCCGGTTTCGGCGCCGGCCACCGGGCCGCCTTCTGTTCCCTTCGGGTTACGCGTAACGCGGACTCCTCCATGGGCTGCCGCAATTCGCCCTGTGCGAACAACGAAGACTACATCCGCATCACTGCGCTTCAGAGTGAGTTTGTAGCGGCCCCAGATGCGAACGGCGTTTTCAACACTTGCAACCGCCCTGCGGTCTTCGGGTGAGATACGAGCATCGTTCGTGGTTGTATCAACTGGGCCATAAATAGTCTCGACGCAAACGTACTGTGCCGTTGTAAAAATTCCGGGAAGTTCTGGCTCTTTCTTGCGGGCGAATCCGGGGAGATCCAGCAACAGAACGATGATCGCAAAGCCCAGTTTCTTGTTCATGGCTGACCTCTTTTCGCGTTTCTGCAGCGACCCTCGCAAACCGCACACGATTGCGGGAAGCACCACCGGCCCTGTGTCCTGTTGATGCCGTAAGAGTGGACCGGGTTGTGCCAATGCTGGAGCACATGACGGAGGAGTGAAAGCGCTGAAAGCCACACCCTGAGTTCGAATTTGGTTGCTAAGGGAGACCCCGTTTGAATGCCTGATAAGTAGGGTAACCACAAGCTATCGACTTGACTGTCGTCTTCCCCAATGGTGCTAAGATGCCGTCTCTCTTCAGAGGTGCCGCGATGAAATACGCCTTTGGCATGCTGCTGTGTGGACTGGCAGTTTTAGGCAGGGCGACGCCGCTCCTTGCCCAGAACGATCTCGACCAACGCGTCGCCAGGGAGATGGATTCGCTCGTTGCCACCTACAAGCACCTTCATGAAAATCCCGAGCTTTCCACGCAGGAGAAGGAATCTTCGGCGCTTGTCGCCGCGGAACTGCGCAAGCTCGGTTATGACGTCACTGATCACTTCGGCCAGTACGATTCGCCCGGCCTCGTTTCCTATGGCGTCGTCGGCGTTCTCCGCAATGGCGCCGGTCCCACGGTATACGTCCGTACCGACATGGATGCGCTCCCCATCGTGGAAAACACTGGGCTGCCATACGCCAGCCAGGTGAAAGTAAAGCGCGGCGACGGCGCCGAAGTCGGCGTGATGCATGCCTGCGGTCACGACATTCATATGTCCGTTTTTCTGGGTACCGCGCGCGTGTTGGCGCAACTCAAGCAACAATGGAGCGGCACTCTCGTTATGCTAGGCCAGCCCGCCGAGGAAACCGTTGGCGGCGCGCACGCCATGCTTCGTGCCGGACTCTTTACAAAATTCCCCAAGCCCAACTACGTTTTGGCGCTTCACGACGGCTCGGATTTGCCCGCCGGAAAAGTAGGTTGGCACGAAGGAAGCATCCTCGCCGGTGCCGATTCCGTGGACATCACGGTCCGCGGCTATGGCGGCCATGGCGCCGCGCCGCAGAGAGCCAAAGATCCGATCCTCATGGCTTCGGAAATCGTTGTGGCTTTGCAGACCATCGTCAGCCGCGAAATGGACCCGCAGGTTCCTACCGTGGTCACCGTAGGCTCTTTCCACAGCGGCACCAAGCACAACATCATTCCCGATGAAGCGCATTTGCAACTTACGGTTCGGACCATGACTCCCGCGCAACGCGAAAAGGTTCTTGCCGCCATCAGCAGAATCACAAACGGCATCGCCGCTGCCTCCGGCGTTCCCGCCGACCGCGCTCCCATCATCGAAGTGGCCGCAGACCATGTGCCGGCCACCATCAATAATCCGGAATTGACCCGCCGCGTGGCTGCCGCCCTGGAACGCTCGCTCGGAACAGAAAATGTGCTTCCCGGTGAAGCGGCCATGGCCAGCGAGGATTTCAGTCTCTATGCCCTGGAAGATCCCCAGCCGCCGATTTGCATGTTTCAGCTCGGCGCCGCCGACCCCGCAAAATGGCAAGCCGCAAAGGAAAATGGCACTCGCTTGCCCGGCCCGCATTCCGCCGAATTCGCGCCGGTGCCGGAACCGACGATTCGAACCGGAGTCAAAGCCATGACCGGCGCCGTGCTGGAACTGCTGAAAAAATAATTCTCGTGGTCAGAGTCTTCTGCTGCGCTAGAAAGAGATGAAACCTGTTCGAATGAAATACAGCGAAGTCATTCCCACCGCAAGCCATAACAACACTCCGAGCAGCAGCGGCCGCCACCCCACCGTTTTCAGCGTGGCGCGGGAAATGCCGCTGCCGATCAGAAAAAGCGTTGCCGTCAATCCCAGCCGGCCGAGCGTGAAAAGTGATGGAGTGATGTGTTCGACCGTTCGAACGTACGTGTTCAGTACCGCCGCAAGGATAAAGAACAAAATAAACCACGGAATTTGGATTCGCGACTGATGGCGCTTGACCGCTGCGGCCCCGAGTGCCAAGGGAACAATCCATAGAGCACGGGCAAGTTTTACGGTCGTGCCGATGACCAGCGCTTCTGCGCCATATTTTGTGGCTGCACCGACTACAGAACTCGTGTCGTGAATCGCCAGCGCAGCCCACAATCCGAATTGTGATTGCGAGAGATGCAGCGCGTTTCCAATTGGCGGAAAAATCAGCAGCGCGACGGAATTCAAAATAAAAATTGTTCCGAGCGACACCGCCATTTCTTCTTCATCGGCTTGCAGAATCGGGCCGATGGCGGCGATGGCGCTGCCGCCGCAAATGGCCGTGCCTGTCGTAATCAGAAATGACGAATTACCACGCACCTGCAGGAATTTGCCGAGCACCAGGCCGGAGAGGAGTGCAAAGGAAATTCCCATCGCGGTGTAAATGAATCCGCTGCGCCCCGCTTTCAGGACTTCGTGCAGATTCATTCCGAAGCCGAGCGCGACGACGGAGCTTTGCAAAAGCATGCGCGCGATGCCGCGGCTTTCGTTGATGTACGGATGCGGAAAGCTGAGGCCGAAAACTATTCCCACGGTGAGTGCGATTGGCGGGGAAAGCAACCCCGTGAACGAAAGTGCGAGCGCCAGAGTAAAAATAATCTTCGGAACAGTGGGCATTGACCGGGAAGAGAGTATCAGGCTAGAAGCCGAACGGGCCAGCAAGAATGAGCTATACCGGCGAAAAGATGTTCGCCAGCCTTCGCTGAATTTCCAGCGAGCATCATTTCTCTTCTTCTTTTGGAGGAGGCATCGCGTGGGCGGGCTTTGCTGGAGCGGGTTTTGCGCTCGTAGGATGCGTCAGGGCGGCGATGATTTTGGACGTGGCGGCTTTGCTGATTTGGCAGTTGCGGTCGTAAATGCGGCACTGCGCGAGCGTGAAGGTGCATCCACAATTGCAGGTTTCCGCGTTGAATTTGTGGAGCGCGGAAATTTTTTGTTCCGGTGTCAGTTTCGAGAGGTCGACGCCGGGAAGTTCGGTGGCGCGTTCGGCATTCTTCAGGAAAATCTGGCCGGTATCCTCGAACGTTTCCACTTTGACGTTGCCGATGGGCAGTCCGAGGAGCGCGCGAATCTCCGTTTCGTAAAGGACGGGATCGCGAAGCCCTTCGTGTTTCTGAACGATGCGGCCTTCGGAGTCCAGGACAAAAGAAGTGGGAAGCGCGGGGATGCCGCCATACTGTAGTCGAATGTCGTTGGTCGCGAGAGCGACGGGATAGTTGATTCCGAATTTTCCCGCAAATTCCTTGATGACGTCCTGATCGTCGTCGTCCACGACGAGTCCGAGAATTTGCAGATGGTCTTTGTATTTTTTCTGCAGCTCGACGAGGTCGGGAATTTCGGCGCGGCACGGTCCGCACCAGGTGGCCCAGAAATTCAAAAGGATCACTTTGCCTTTAGCGCCGGCCAGCGTGACGGGCTTGCCGTCCAGGTCGGTGAGACTAAAGTCCGGCGCGGGATCAGGATTGCGCACGAAGCGGATGGTGGGCTGCCGGTCCTCGGCGGGAGAAGAGAATGGAAAGAAACACAGGAGCAGCAAAGTAACGAGAAAAGGAACGACGCGGCCGTGGGTGTTGGACTCCATGGTGGCATCTATAGGAAAGCACAGTGGACGCGCGACGCCAAGTGCCACATGCGTGCAGCGAGCGTCTTCGGCAAGGGTCTGTCCGCAGAGAGACACAAAGAATCATGAGTTCCATTGACGCAGTGGAAGGAGGGCGGCACAGTAAGGATAAGAGCAAAGGGGGGAATCCTCCATGGCGAAGTGTCCAGCTTGCGCGCACGAAATTGTTACCCCGTTTGTCCTCCATGAAGATGCTTGGAGGTGGCTCGTTTGTCCGCATTGCGCAGCAAGGCTGGAACGAAAGAATCCGCAAATTGTCGTTCCGCTATTGGGCTTCTGGGTCGCCCTGCTTGCACTCGGCAGGTTGGGTCATCGATTCGCGGTCATCGCCGAAGTGTTGATGGTTGCCATCTTCCTGGTGATCCTCGTGAAGTTTATGCGTCCTGAATTACAACTGCGGAAGCCTCTGCCAAAACCAGAAGTAGAATTAAAGATCAACAACCCATCGAACTAGCAAACGACCTGATCGCGGAATTGCATTGACAATGACAGCGTTAGGGCATACTGTCGGCGCACACTGGCCGGTGCCGCGGGCGCAAGCCCTATATATTTCAGGTTACCTCCACTAGATAGAACGCCGTATCCCTTCACCATCCGTGAAGTCCACGAGTGAGCGACGAGGAACGACCTTCCAACGTGTTGCACTGCGCGGCTGACTGGGCCAGCCCAAGGAGAGATGCATGAATAGACGAATGATTGGTGTGGCAGTGGGCCTGATTTTGGTGGCGCTCGTGGTAGTCAGTTCGCCGATTGCTTTTTCGCAGATGGAACCAACGCCAACGGTGTATACGTTTGTAAGCCAGTTCCAGGTGCCGCGGGCGAATTGGGCGGGATACTCTGAGGATACTGAGAAGACGGTCGTTCCGATCCTGGAAAAGTTGACGGCCGACGGGACCATCGCTAGCTGGTCCACCTTTGAGCAGGTCGTACATACAAACGATGGATATACGCACGGAGCAGCCTGGTCATCGACATCAATTTCGGGGCTGATGAAGGTGCTCGACGAAGTACGTAAGGCTGGTCCACGGCCGGGGCAGATCGCGGCCACCAAGCACGAAGACTTCTTAATGCAGACGTCGATGTATCGTGCAGGCAGCGGAACACCAGCGTACTTGCGCGTGGTGTGCTCGAATGCGAAGGCAGAGAAGCCGGAGAATTACACGGCAACGCTCAAGAAGCTCCTGGTGCCGACGTTTGACGAACAGGTCAAGAATGGCGTGGCTACGTACTACGGCGTCGACGAGCAGTACGTAAACACTTCGGCGCAGTCGACACGCTGCGTGGTCATCACCTACCCCAATGCCGAAGGCATGGACAAGTGGGCGGCAGCCATTAGAACGACGATGAGTAAGTGGAGTCCGGCGGAGCGCGCGGAATTCGCAGGTTCCACCGTGCTTGACAGCCGGCGCGACATCATGGCGCGGATCACGCACTCCGGCCATAAATAGCTGATTCGTAGCGGTTCCGTTAAGAGGAGGGGGCGAAGTTGGCTCCCTCTTTTTTTCGCGACAAGCGGTTCAAAGTTAAAAGCAAGGGCTCGGACGAAAGGTCAGACGAGATCGTCGATGGTCGGCTGCGCGGCGCCCTTCCAGTTGGCGTCAAACTGTTTGCGGACGAAACCGGCGTCGTAGCTCCTATCCATGGCCTTCAGGGCTTGCTCGAGACCGAAGAGCGAACGCGGGTTGCGGGGGTTGCGGTCGAGATCCGCGCGGAAGGTTTCTTCGGCTCCGGCATCATCACCGATTTTCAGCAGCACCGCGCCGAGGGATTCGCGCACGGGATAGAACCAATCTTGCGGCTCGTCGTACTTCAGCGAATCCTGAACGGCGACAGCAGCGCGCAATTGGTTCACCGTGGCGTCCATATCGTTTTTCGCGAGTGAGATTTTCGCTCCGAGCACATTTTCCGCGATTTTCAGAATGTCTTTGGTCTTGTTGTTGATGGGCATCTGGAAGATGGCATCTGGCGGCGTCTTCTCTTCCGCTTCGGCAACAAACTTGTGCTCGGCTTCCGCTTCCTCCAATTTTCCCGTGCCGGCAAGGGCCAGGCCGCGAGCGAAATGCCAGAACACCATGGCTGTGTGCATGGCGGGGTCCGGCTGCGGCGTTTTCAGAATTTCCTTCCACTTATGAAAGCGCACTTCGACGGCCAGCGGCACGGTCATAAAGCCCTCGAGCGGCGGCATGTCTTTTACGTGAGGGCCAACGTTGGCAGCGAGCAACTGCGCGCCGCGCCGGGACTCGGGATAGTTGCCGTTCATGGCTGCGGCCATGGCGATGAAATGCAGATTGTGACTGTAATACATCATGGAATAGATGCCCTGGGCTGCTCCGGCCTTGATGTAAGCCTGATCGGCAAGCGCGGCTTTCTGGTTGGTCTTCACCGCGGCTTCGTAATCACCGGTGCGGATGTAGATGTGCGCGGGCATGTGCACGACGTGTCCCGCGGCAGGCGCAAGTTGCGCCAAGCGATTCGCTCCCGCCAAAGCGCGTTCCGGCGATGAGGAGGCTTCCACGGAATGAATGTAATAGTGAATCGCGCCAAGATGATTGGGTTCGCGGCGAATCACAGATTCCAGCGTGGAGACAATTTCCTCCGTGCCCTCTTCCGGAGTGCCGTCCGGGCGCCAGAGCCCCCAGGGGTGCAAGTTCATTCCGGCCTCCGCGAAGAGCGTTGCGGCATCGAGATCGTCAGGGAAGCGCTTCACCACGTCGCGCATGGCATCGCGATACTGTTCCGCGGCGGCGTGCAAATCGGATTTGGGATCGGCGGGAAAACGCTTCGCAAGCGCAGTGATGTAAGCCTGGTCGCTCTCGGAAGCATCGGCGCCGAGCGTCTGCGCTTTCTCGATCGCGGCGTGGGCCTGCGCAAAACGGCCTTCGCTGGCGGGATCATTGTAGTTGGGGCCCACAGCTTCGGCGACGCCCCAGTACGCCATGGCCAGTTTGGGATCGAGATCGGCGGCGCGCTGGAAGGAGCGCATAGCTTCATCGTGATTGAAGGCATAGATGAGCCGCAGACCCTGATCGAAAAATGCTTGGGCCCGCGCGTTCTTCGTGGAGACCGGGTGATGCCAATCGCCGTAGCCGGTCATGAGCGTAGCCGGTTTTGCTTGGGCGCCCGCGGGATGCTCGGCATGCCCTTGGGAGAAAGCGGACTCACATAGCGTGAGAGTGGAGATGCCCAGCGTCAGCGCGATAGCGAGCAGGGTCACGACGCGGCGATACATTCGATGCCTCCGGTAAAGGAATGAAATGAGTGTTTGGCTGACGAATTGTATCACCGCCCACGGGGGTGTGTAGACATGTAAAAAATACCGGCGCGGCTGCGCCAATTGGGGCGTTTCCCACAACGTCTGCTCCTGCGTGTCAGGATGAGAACACTCGTAAGTCTTTTACAATCAAGCAAATGAACGGGAGTTACATAAAAGGGAAAGCTGGCAGCAAGAATGCTGTGTTAGGAAGGGTCCCCCCAAAAACCCAGTCCTGAATTTTACCTTATAAGAGGGTTCTGCGATGAGAGCCGCTCTGTTTGATATATTCAGGAAAGATCTTCTCGGCACGCCCGTTTGGATGGAAGCGGTCGAAAACATCGAAACGGCAAAGCGTCGCGTAACGGAACTGGCGGGCCGCTCGCCTGGCGAATACTTTGTTTTCTCACAGGAAACGGAAGAAATCGTAATCAATACGGTTCCGCGCTTGTATGAGTTGGTAGTCCCCGATCCCGCGTTCTCTCGAATCGGAGATCCAATCTCCATTCTTTTTGTCTGAACGTCCCCCCTCCTCCTACCCCTGTTTTTTCGTAAGTGTCATTTAGGGCCTGCGGCCCGCGAAACCTCATGAAAATCATTCAGAGGTAAGATCGCAACGGCCCGGAGCGGCGAGGTCGATGCAACAGTGGAAAAGTTGAGACCGTGTAAGTGTCTGATCCGGAGCG
>WNFT01001309.1_pt1 | contig 32979 bp, 29 predicted proteins | sample 5400191 | NCBI WGS metagenome assembly WNFT01 (sample SAMN13153359, study PRJNA577476) | soil metagenome | isolation source: 80 cm saprolite under Madrone tree | place: USA:California | collected 2016-06-14 | reverse complement strand
TTGTGAAAAACGAAAACGGGAACGCGCAGAACAAGTCTTTGAACACGTTCTCCCACGTATCCAGGTTCACGCACCGTCCAAAAAAGTCCATTAAGAAACGCATCGGCCGTGAGGTATCTCTGCGGGTCTTGAAAATGCTGAGGAATTTGGCGTCCCGTACGGGAGTCGAACCCGTGTCGCCGCCGTGAAAGAGAAGGGACCTATTGTAATTCAACGGAACTTAGCGGCATGGATAGCACTCTACCGCACTTCAAGGACTCACGGGAACGCTTATTGGACCTTTATTGGACGCGCGAATGTTATCTGAAAGACGCTAAAGTTTCGTTACTGGATCACGGATTTTGGTTTTCGCCAGATTGAGAACCCTTGCTAGACTTTGTCAGCAATTGATCTTGCGGACTTACCTTCCGGGTCTGGAAGCGCCAAGGTTGCGATTCAAGATTACCAGTGGCATCTGGGACTAACTTCGCTTCGTCCGAACCGAAGTTTCGCGACCAATTACCACACGGCTACACCGTCAATCGGAGTCTGTCAGTTAGTGACAAAAGCTCCAGGGATGAGAACTCTGGTTCACCGCAGCGGACTCACGTCGCTGCGCTCCCCCTGCTACCCGCGCATATGTTTCCAGCATCAAGGGGACGACGACGCGCGGGGAAAACAGAATTCGATAACGCTTGAGGGCCGCTTCGCCCATTTGCCGGCGTAGTTCAGGGTTTTTAGCGAGCACGATCATCGCCTTTGCCAGGGCTCGAGGATCGCCTGGTGGAACCAGAATGCCAGAGTCGTCATCGATCATGTCTGGAATCCCACCGACCGCAGAAGCAATGATTGGTTTCCCGTTGGCCATTGCTTCGACAATACTATTCGGGGTGCCTTCGGTAAACGATGGCAGCACAAAAACATCGAGGTCGTGCATGAATGAAGTTCTCTCTTCGGGCCGCTTGTAAACTCCGTTGTAATCATAATGAGCAGCGACGCCCAGGGATCGCGCCAGTGCAGCTACCTGTTTCCGCTGCGAACCTTCACCAGCAAGTTTCAAACGAACGTCCGGCACATGATCGCGAGTGGCGGCAAACGCCTCCATTAAAACGATGGGGCCTTTGAGTTCTTCCAGGCGCGCCGCGAACCCGAAGTTGATGTGCCCATTAGATCGGCGCGGTGCCCCGTTGCCGTTGATGATTTCGTCCGACATGATCGGCAACACCGAGAGCCGGCTCGAAATGGGTAATTTCTCGCGGCAGTACTCGACGAGTTTGGGTGAGAGTGCCGCTACCTCGCTGCAGAGCCTTAGCACGGTAGTGAACTCTCGATAGTAGGAAGCGAAGTCAGGGGGGTGATATGGCAAGCCGAGTTCCTGATAAATGACCGGCACACCCGCGTCGTGTGCGGCGCGAATCATGACCATTGCGCTTGGGTCGGGCGTGATGATGTGCATCAAGTCGGCATTCTGTCGCTTGAGATGATCCCGACACTGCTCGTAGTTGCGGCCAGCCAGACCGGTCACCATCCGCTGCCCGCCGTCTCGGATGAATTGTTTCGAAGCCGGGAATGCCCCAAGGAGCTGACGCCCGAGTTTGCGCGCGGTGCCCAAAGAGTTGTGCGCAAACTTCGATGCGATCCACGCTATGGGTACGCCGCTGTCCACCAGGCGTTGGGCATAAGGGTCGTTTTTCCCGGAACGGTACATCAGCAGCACCGAGACGGAATGTCCCGCTTTCTGAAGTTGAACAGCGTAGGTTACCAGGGTCTCATCCGCACCACTGATGGGACCAAGCACCTGACCTTTACAGAGCACTATGCGCATTATTTATCCGTAACCAGCGAAGCATTACCGCAGGACTCAAACGTAGTAGAGCGAAGAGATTTTTCGTTGCCTGGACTAGCTGACCATGTCGCAGCGCGCGCAGCACTTCGTAAGAAAGGTGCGCGCACATGTTCGCCGAAAAGCGCCGCCACGTCCGACGCTTCATTTCGTGCGAAGCACTCAAAACTCGGGGCAGACGTTCCCAACTCGCTTGGAACTGTTGAACACTCTTTAAGACTATCTGACCCGCGGCTGAAGTTCCTTGCTTCGACTCCGGGGTTGACCGGCGCCAACACATGACTGGTTCTGCTAGGGCCATGATTGAATAAAGTTCAGCGATACGCACCCAGAGATCCCAGTCGTCGATTCCCGCGAGGCTTTGATCCAGCAGTCCAACGCGGTCAAGACATGAACGACGAAATACCGCAGTGCCACAGGGAATGAAGTTTTGAACCAACAGTTCCCACAGGACATCGCCTTGATAACAGATACGCGGGTAGCTTTGATTCGTGGGCTCGCCGGATTGGCCGACCAAAATTGCGTGGCCATAAATCAGTCCAGCTTCCGAGTTTGTCTCAAGTAGTTTGATCTGTCTGTCGAGTGAGCCAGGTAAACGCACATCATCGTCGTCAAGAAACGTAATGTACTGCCCACTGCCGGCAAGCAAGCCGAGATTACGCGCTCCAGCCACACGTTGATTACGCTCGACGCGAACGTATTTGATTCCCGTCAATTCGCGACAGACCCTGGCCGTCTCGTCGGTTGACGCATCATCGACGACGATAACTTCTATGTTTGTTCCGGCGGCGAATGCACTCCCAACAGCGCGGCGCAGCAACGTTGGACGGTTATGCGTGGTGATGATGATACTAGTTAACGACATAGAATGAGGTCGGGCAGCGATAGTCCTAAGCTAGGCAGTCGGCGCCTTACCTGGATTGGAATTCCTGGCATTGACACGTTCGCTGAGTGTCTGTCCTATCCGCTGAGCAACTGTTGGACGCAGCGCGCGAAAAGGATTGAGGCGCAGGGCCGTCGCTATGTTGGCGGCGGCGAAGCCAAATTCTTTTTGCGGTAAACTTTTCCAGGCACTCCAGAGCAAAGTGTCAGCAACTCTATTAATCGTGCGGCGGCGAATCGCCCGGCGCTGCGACTGCGAAAGAGCTTTCACTCTTGGTAACTCGAAGAGCTGCAGCTGATGGATTGCCGCACGGGCAAGTTGGCCAGATTGAACTGATGATCCCTGTCCTGAGCAAGGTGCTGGTTGTCGGTAGATCCCCACGGGCTCTGCGCTGGTTATGACCGGAAACAACTCAGCGACGCGAACCAGAATGTCCCAATCGTCGATTCCCGGAATGCGACAATTCAATAAGCCAACGCTTAGAAAACATTGCTTTCGAATGACAACGCTCAACGGCATGACCGGAAAATCGAGCTCCAAGAGTTGCCAAAACGCATCGCCATCCTTTTCTGGCGGCGCCGAGACTTTGCCGGTCGGTCGAAAATCTTGATCAGCGATAAGCATCGCGCCACAAACGAATCCCGCTCCGGGGGCGGCGGCAAGCTTGGCCACCTGCAGATCGAGTGAACCGGGCAGACGCAAATCATCGTCGTCCAGAAAAGCGATAAACTCCGACGAGCTGGCCAGGATACCTACGTTTCGGGCGCCCGCCACGCCCTGATTGCGGTCGAGACGAATGTGTTTGATGCCGGAAAGCCGGGCGCAAACGGCAGCGGTTTCATCCTGCGAAGCATCATCGACGACGACAATTTCAACCTCGGTGCCGGCCGCCCGGGCACTCTCGACCGCGCGCGGCAAGAGTTGCGGCCGATTGCAGGTGGGAATGATGATGCTTACCGAGGGCATGTTGACAAAGACTGAATCAGGCTGACGGTAGCGCGGCTGATTCGTACGTGTTCGCTAGAAGCTTGCGTGATCTGCTTCGGCCGTCGCGACCTCGTCAAGGTATTCCGCAATCATGTTTTGTGGATTGGATCCTTCATAGAGCCGGCCCGACCGAATTAGGAGAACGCGCCCACACAAATTCCCGATCGCCTTCATGTCGTGACTAACAAAGAAAACGGTGCGACCATCGCGGCTCACCGACTTGATTTTGGCGCGGCACTTCTTTTGAAACGATTCATCGCCAACTGCCAACACTTCATCAAGCAACAAAACTTCCGGCTCAAGATGCGCGGCAATCGCGAACGCAAGACGCAAATACATTCCCGAAGAATAGTATTTGACGGCCGTGTCGAGAAATCGACCCACCTCGCTGAAGGACACGATTTCGTCAAAGTTGCGCCTGATCTCAATTGACTTCATGCCAAGAATTGCGCCATTGAGAAAGATGTTTTCACGGCCCGACAAATCGGGATGAAAGCCGGTGCCAACCTGCAACAAGCTGCCGACTCGACCATAGATGTCCACTTCTCCCGAGGTTGGCTTGACGATTCGCGCCAGTATTTTGAGTAACGTTGATTTGCCGGCACCATTGCGACCGATGATGCCGATGACCTCGCCTGGTTCGACATTAAAGGAAACGTCTTGCAGCGCGTTCAGCGTCGTGCCGTCGCCATGGCGGCGCGCTCGCAGAAAAGACACAGGAGAACCGAATGCGCCCACGAGGGCGTCGCGCAACGTCGGGTTGCTATTTCGCAGCTGACCAATATGATAGGTCTTGCTTAAGTTTCTGACTGCGACAATTGACTTCATCTGTAACCTAGACGACATCGGCAAATTCATCTTCCATACGCTTGAAAACGAAAGTCGAGTAAATGAGTAGCACCAGCGTAATACTTAGTGAGACGAGCAAACCGCGCCAGTCGAAACCAGCGTTAAGCAGAGCGGCGCGAAATCCACTGATAAGCCCGGTCAGAGGGTTCAAATCGTAAAGCGATTTCCACTTTGCCGGAACGAACGTGGCAGGATAGATCACCGGCGATGCGAACAGCCACAGTTGCAGTAACACTGGTAGAACCGTGCCGATGTCTCGATATTTCACATTCAATGCCGCGAACAACAGTCCGAGGCTCAATGCCAGCAATGTCAAGTGCAGCATAAGAAATGGCACAAGCAACATCGCGCTGGTAAAAGCGCGGCCATAGTAGACCATTAAGATGAACAGGATTACAGAGGCAGCAAGGAAGTCAGAGAGCCTGACCAGGACAGCCGCAAGAGGCACCAGCGAGCGAGGGAAGTAGACTTTCGTAATCATCTGCGCGCTTGCGATGAGGCTGTGGCTGCTGGTCGAAACAGCATTGGTAAAGAACGTCCATGGCAAGAGACCCGAATAAAGGAAGAGCATGTAAGGCACATTGCTCGAGGGCACGCGCGCAATCTTTCCCAGAAATAGAGCAAAGACCAGCGTCATGAGGATCGGTTGCAAGACAACCCAGGACACTCCAAATAGAGTTTGTTTATAACGTACTTTCAGATCGCGCCATATCAGAAAGTAAAGTAGTTCGCGGTGGGCCCAAATTTCCCGCAGATCAAGCGGCGTCCATCTTTTGCTGGCCCGAATCCTGATTACCGGTTTCGACGGTAACGGTAGCGATACCTGCTGGTCCGCGCTCTCAGAAAATTCGCCGCCAGATTCCGGTTGTCGAGACACACGCAGACTGACGTTTTCGCTAATGGACATAAAGCAGACTCTTTTAGGGAACTAATGCGAAATCGGGAGGGGCGTGATTAAATTCTGAAGCTGAAAACTCATTCACTTTGCCACTTGAACTATGGAACTACTCAGTCTAGAGGGCTTGTTCGAGTGCGTCAAGCCGGCTCTTAATGTCGAGTGTCTTGAAGGAGCAAATCTCTGGCTGGATCTTGATCGACCGTTCTTAATAAAGCTGACCGATGAAAATTGCAGTCTGGCATAACTTGCCCAGCGGCGGGGGGAAGCGCGCGCTCTATTACCACGTTCGTGGTTTGGTTGAGCGCGGACACCAGGTTTCGTGTTGGTGTCTGGATACAGCTGATCAATCATTTCTGCCGCTGTCAGAATTCGCTCCTGAGCGCGTGGTGGCCACCGAGCCTAGAAAACCTCGCGCCGGGCTTACGAATTGGTTGGCGCCGTGGTACAGCGAGGCGCTCGCGCGCATGCACGAATTCGATGAAGCATGCCGGCGGTGCGCAAAAGAGATCGCGGCGGGCCAATTCGATCTGCTCTTTGCAAACAGCGCGGCTGGCTACAATGTGCCCTACGTCTTGCGCCATCTGCGCATGAAAAAGGTGTTGTATCTTCAGGAGCCCAGGCGGTTCTTGTACGAGGCAGAGCCGATTTTGCCGTGGGTTTCCAGCGCCGCGAATGACTTAGATTCATCGTTATTCCACCCGCGGACAATCCTGGCGAATTATCCCAACTTGCAGACTCTGCGCCTGCAGGCAAAACAAGAATGGCTCAACGTGCACGCTTGCGATCGCGTCTTAGTTAACTCTTATTTTAGTCGCGAAAGCGTGCTGCGAGCTTACGGCGTCGAGGCGCGTGTTTGCTATCTTGGGGTCGACACGACGCTCTTTCGCGATCTCAACCTGGAGCGGGAGCGCTTCATCGTTGGCGTCGGCTCAGTTGATCGAATCAAACACATTGACCTGGCAATCAATGCCGTCGCTTTGCTTCCGCGGCCCCGACCGCCGCTTATTTGGATCGCGAATTCCGGCAGTCAAAGTTACCGCGATACAATAACTGAGTTGGCCCTTTCATCCGGCGTTGACCTTCGTATTCAAACTGCGATTTCGGATTCTGAACTCGTAAATATTTTGAACCGGGCAGCGCTGCTGCTTTGCACGGCGCGACTCGAACCATTCGGTTTTGCAGTGCTTGAGGCGAATGCCTGCGGACTGCCTGTGGTTGGTGTGGCTGAAGGCGGCCTGCGCGAAACAGTTGAGCATGGCAGCAATGGTGTTTTGGTTGATCCTGAACCAGGTAGCGTCGCCAGAGGAATCGAGCAACTGTTGGGCAATCCATCATTGGCGAGAAAAATGGGGAACACGGGCGAGGCTAACGTTGGGCGGAATTGGGCGCTTGAAAAAAGCGTCGATCGGCTTGAGACAAATCTGTTGGAAGTCGCAAATAGTTAAATGAGTGAACGCGTACTCTGCACCATCATTGCCAAGAACTACGTTGCGTTTGCGCGGACGCTGGCGCAGTCGTTTCTCTCCCAATACGGCAACGGCAAAGTATACGTGCTGATCGTCGATGATTTTGAAGGTTACATTAATCCGGCTGAAGAGTGTTTTGAGATAATCAAGCTCGCGGAGTTGGGCATTCCTAAACTTCCGGAGTTCTGTTTCAAATATCATCTGAAGGAATTGTGCACCGCCGCCAAGGCCAGCTTCCTCGAGTATCTGGTCCGCGATAAGTGCTGTGAGGCCTTGATCTATCTTGACCCGGACATCTTGATCACCGGATCGCTCGATGGACTTTACGATCGCCTTGGCAACCACGACATCACTCTCACACCCCACCTGGACTCAGACTATCCCGACGACGATCTGCTGCCGAATGACAGTCACATTCTACGGGCCGGACTGTTCAACCTTGGCTTTATTGCCATCAACTCGAGCGAAAATGCCGGCGCGTTTTTGCGTTGGTGGAAGTCAAAATTGTATGACCACTGCGTCATAGACGTCTCCAACGGTTACTTCGTCGATCAAAAATTTGTCGACTTTGTGCCGTTCTTCTTCGCGCGAGTGCTGATCGAAAAAGGTACTGGCTACAACGTCGGCTATTGGAACCTGCACAGCCGCCGCCTGAATCAAACGAATGGGAGCTGGGGTTGTAACGAAGGCCCGCTGTATTTTTTTCACTTCAGCGGCTATGACCCTGACGGTTCGGCCATCTCACGTCACATCCCCGAGAGCGTGGCGCGCTATCGTTTTGCGAACCGCTGCGATTTGACGAATTTGTTCACCGAGTACAAGCGTTTGCTCCTTCAGAACGGGCACAGCGAAGCAAGGCTTTGGCCGTATTCGTTTGACTGCTTCAACACCGGAGAGCGCGTGCCGGAGCAGTTGCGGGTTTACTACCGGAATCTTCCAAGCGCGAAACGCGCCGGCAATCCATTCGATTCCGAGGAACTAAAGCAACGAGTTGATCTCTATTCGCGATCCGCCGCGCGATTCGCCCTACGGGGCGAGGCGACGGCCGCGGCGCAACTGGACGCGATTCTAAATTCACGTGCGTGGCGTTGGGTGTCGCAGTACGGCCGCTTCAAGAATCGTTACCTAACGCGCGCAACGGAGCGTTTCGGACGTTTCTTTGGGTCGAAAAAGTGATCCTCGTTTCACATGGTCTAAACGCAGAAGTCCAGGAGGAGGGTTGATTGACCGCATTGCATCGCAGCTCATTTCGGTTGGTCATCATCGCCGATGTCGGTGGCGAGAAAAGGCGACATCTGGGCGATGAGGCGATGTTGGAGGCTAATCTCCAAGCCCTTCGCAGGTTGGCGCCGCAGGCTGCGTTCACTGTCGTGAGTTGTGATCCGGCGTGGACCGCGGAACGTTACGGCGTCGATTCCGTCCCCACTTTCGGATTCTCAAGCGATCCGTTGGCAGGCCGTGAGCGGGCCGCGATGCTCGACCGTCTCCTGGCTGAGGCTTCCAGTTACGTGCGCGCGAGCAGAGCTATCAATGCGCCGCTCTCCCTGACAAGTGCGACGGCAACGGCAATCGCCGGCGCGGATGGTCTTCTCGTCTCGGGTGGGGGGAACCTCTCGTCAACGTGGCCCGACCTGCTCTACGAACGCGTAGCGCTGCTTCGCCTCGCCCGCATGTTCGGAAAGCCTTCCGTCGTCGTTGGTCAGACTATCGGTCCGAGGTTAGCCGCCGACGAGTATCGTCTGCTGACCGAAGCACTTCCCTTGGCCCGTTTTCTGGGCGTTCGCGAACGACCCTCGGCCGCGCTCGCGCTGAAACTGGGCGTCCCGACAGAACGCGTCTGGTATCAAAACGACGACGCACTCTTTCTCGAAACGAATCCCGGGCCGGCGGGGTTTTGCTCGCTGGCTCGAGACGCCCTTGTCACTCCGCGCATCGCGGTCACTATCGACCCTCAGATACGAGGCGCAGGCGAAGTTGTCTTCGGCGCCCTCGTCGCCCAACTGCGCGAGATCTCTGTAACCACGGGTGCGCCGCTGCTTCTGATCCCGCATGCTTTCGGCAATGAGTCGGCGGCGGTGCAGTCAGATCTCACTGAGGCGCACTTGCTCGCCGAAGCGCTTGGACTCTCTTCAACCGTCGCGGCTGAAGGTCTCGACGCGCGGCAGGCTCTGCGAGTCACGGGGCAGGCAGCATTGATCATTACTAGCCGCTATCACCCAATCGTCTTCGGGCTCGCCGCCGGCGTTCCCTCACTCGGCATCTACGGCGACGACTATTGCCGCATCAAGCTTCAGGGAGCGTTGGAGCATGCGGGGCTTGAGCGTTGGACGCTTACCTATGAAGAAGTTACCCGGAGAGAGATGCTCCCGAAGGCGCTGGAACTTTGGCGTACCCGCGCGCCCGTCCGACGACAGATCGAATCGTGCCGCCAAGCGTGGCTCGAGGAATCTCGCCAGCGCTGGACTGCTGTCCTTCGTGCACTCGATTCCCAAACAACCGCATAGGACTTGAAGCTAAAGAACTCACGCGGGCCCGGGCATGCTGTTCTCGCTACCCAGTGAGCTTCATCCACCAACGTTGCCATCGACCCTCTGAATAGTCATGCAGCGGTGAGTTGTCGCCGGGCGGCCACATCGTGCTCACAGATCCCGGATGATAAAAAGTTGCGGTCAGACTGCGCCGTGAAAGACGACAGGTCTTTATCACCGGAGAGACTGCATGCCACGAGTCGTCAGAGCGTACCACTACTGCGGAGTTGCCAACGACCGGCGAAACCGTCGTGAAGATATCTTGCGGCTCCAGAGAACGCAGGATGGTCAGGCAGCCGCCGTCCGCGTCGTTCCACGACCGATTGAAATAGAGCACGTGCGTGACGATTTTGTCTGGCAGGTCAGCATGCGGTCCAAGCAAGCCTCCGGGAGGGTAATGGAACACGTTAACTTCGAGTGGCGTGATACTCAAATTGATTCCAGTTAGAGAAGACATCGCCTTACGATAAGCCGGCGAGAGAAAATCGTTCGCCAGCTCTCGCCAGGCACTGCTAAGGCAATCTCCTCTGGATATAGACCGTTCTCCCATGCCGATTAGCGCCCGGGCCGTGTACTCCGAATCCTTATCGCCGCCATAGTGTGATAGACGCTTGAAATGGTCGCGAGGAAAAGTGGCCGCCAGCTCGGCAGCGTCTTGCGGGGAGAACAGTCCGTCAATAGCAGCCCATCGATACGGTTCCGTTCCGAGATGCTTCGTCAAGATACAGTCAAGATTTATCATTGCGCTTCGCCCTAGCTCGCGTCGATTCGCGATTGATTGCAGCAGCCGAGCTGACAGAGGCGGCACAACTGGAAGGGATTCCAGCCTTGCTTCACCCTTGACGATTTGCTGGCCGGCGCCCTCCCTGTTCATCGGGCCAGCATTGCCATCCCGATGAACGCAAATAGCAGTCGATACCGTCGTTGCATCCATATCGCAGTCTCGAATCCCAGTCCCCGCCGCAGCGCTTGCAGAGACCAGACGACGTGCAAGAGCCATACGACAACGCTCCAGAGCAACAGCCTTGGCAGGATGCCCACCGCAGCTAAGGTGAAGACGACTGCATAAGCGGCAGTAAAGATGCATAGGCTCGCGAGAAACGTTCGGCGACAGCCGAACACTACGGCGCTGGTGCGAATCTCGTTGAGCAGATCGCCCTCGTAGTCACGTACCTCCTGGTTGAGATGTCCAGCAGCAAACACCAAGCCAAAGAAGAGACCAATCAAGACACCCCTTGCGTCAAAGGCATGACATAAGGAGTAACCGAGCAAGAAGTGGAGAGTGCCTCCGAGTAGATGATTGAACGACGCCGCGATAGGCATGGTCTTGCCGAAGCTCGGCGAACTCGAGTACAGCAAGCTGAGGGCTGCGATGCCGGCGCCTAGCAGAATGGCTCTACTGCCAATGGCAGCGAAGGCGACATTCGCCAGGATGAGGAGAGCGACGGCAACCTGCCCGACGTGCCGACGGTCTAGGCCCTGTCGATCAAATACGAGGTTTACCCGCTGCGGATCACGAAGGTCGTAAACATGACCCGCCCAATCATTAAAGACAAAGACGTGAGCTGTCAGCGCGAGGCTGCCGAGCAGTAATAATCCGGGACGGATTACGCCGCACTTTCCAACGCTGAAACCACTGAGGAGGATGCCCAGAATCGGAGAGGCTTGCAGCGTCAGGACCTCCAGCGCGCGGGTTGACTCAAAGTGGTGCATGACTCGCGCGTAATAGCGAATAGACGATTGAGAAGTCATAGAGATGATTAGTTACGCTTTCCGGTGTCGCCCTCGGACGCTTCGTAGAGTCGGACCCACAATGCGTAACCAAAATCCTCTGACCAGTAAAATCGTTTGACGGTAGCGCTCAGGTCGTTGTGGTAGAGCATTGGCGGCGAGCGACGAATCAAGGCAAAGTCGTCGCTGCCAAGACGCGCCAGCAGATCGCGAATGGCGAGTCGCACGTTCGCGTCCTGAGGCGATGCCGTCGACTCCACGAGTAGGCGCACTGCCTCGCTCCAGATCTCCTGCCCCGGAGCGGAACCCCGCAGTTGCTCCGGGGGCAGCGGAATCGCGCAACCAAGTTGCCGCAATTCGGCGCTGCGAAGGTAAGGAACCAGCGGAGCTTTGGCGTAGTAAATCCAGATTCCTTCGTCTCCATACGAGCGTTGCAGTGCAGTGCAAAGGTTTTGCGCGGCAGGCTTGTCAAATTCGCGCAGCATTAAATAGACGTGCATCTGAATAACGACGTCGGCCGGATTCGGATCAGTTCCGGGATCTATACACTGGTATTCCTTTTGTGGTGTGAGCCAGGTGCGGAAAAAACCTCTCGCGTCACGATAACGAGCGAGCTCTTGCAGCATGAGTTGCGCTCTCGCATCACCAGCGCCACGAGCGGCGATTCTCCAGGCTAAAGCAGTGTCATCTGCATCGGGAGTAATGACACATCCGAGCGTGCCAATGGTGGGACCGCCCGGCAAGCCGTGATAGCGCACTAAGCCGTCGCTTTCGATCTGGGCCGCGAGATGCCGTCGTCCATGGTCCACTACATCGTCGAGGCTTCGCTGGCGAGCGATCGGCGAGAGCAAATCCACTAGCATGGCAGTGAGGTACGTGTTCATTTCCTGTTGCGGAGCTTCATAACGAAGTCCCTGGGTATATGAGGTGAGCCAAAAGCCAGACTCGTTCTGCCGCTTCCGCAACAACAACGCTGCGTAATCGGCCATCGCATCCAACTTATCAGCCGGCGGCCTCTGCTCCATGGTGGCGCTCTCATTCGCATAGTCCTGAGCCATGACGAATACGCGTTTTTCTTTAACGATACGGATATCGCTGCCTGGCTCGATGACAACAGCGATCTGAAGCACGCGTTCCCCCGGTGAAACGCCACGCGTATCAGCAAATACGCGCCAGCCCGAGGGGGGAATTGTCGATAACGCTTCCTGGTCGTCACCTCGTGACACGAAGGTCTTAGTCGAGCCGATTATGATCCCGTCTATCAATACCATCAGCAGAGCAGGCGGGCGTCCGCAGGCCAGCGCCGATCCTTCAAGTACCGCGCCTAGTCTGAGGTCAGGCACATCTTGGCTGCCGGCAAGCTGTTTTGGACCCACACGATCAATTGAGGCGCTCGCGTCGCACTGAAGAACTCCGCGCGGGCGGGGATGACGCAACTCCAGAAGGAATGGCAGGCTACGCGGATTCCAGGCACCGCGCATGGATGTAGGGTTCCCAGCGAAGATGCGTTCGTCACTCGCCTTCGTGTAGGCAAATGCTCCTATCGTTTGCACAAGGACCGACCCCGCCATTGCCAGAATGAACAGCCGGCGAGCGTGTGAGCGCAGGACCAGCGGAGCGGGCGCGATCATCCAGACCAGAATCGGCAAAAGGTCGGTTAACCAACGGGGTCCCCATGAGACGCCGCCCCTCCAGTCAGCTTGTGAGTAAAGCAAGAATTGAACAATAACGGCGAGACTCAGCGCTATGGCAAGTCCTCTCGAACCTGGTGTGCGCAGCCGTTGCATCAGCCCCACTGGTACGAAAACAAGAAATGGAGTGAAGACGAGCAGGCCGCGAGCCGGGCTTATGAGCAAGCCCGCCATCCCCGACCAGCTCAGATGGAAGAACTCGTCGATAGGAACTTTAGCAAGGGCGTAGCCCCCGACAATGTTGCCGATAAAGTAAAGGTTGTAATAGAGCAGCGCCGCCAGCGGCACAACACCGCCCGCGAGAAGCCACAGAGCTGTGCGCCTGCGACTCCAAACAATGAAGAGCACAAGGGCACCGGCAATCAGCGCGTCTGGCGGGCGATTTGCCGCCATCAAAACGCACACCGCACCGAGTAGCGCAGTGCGCAACGGTGAGGCACTCGCGACGACTAGCAGCAATGCCAGAGCAATCAGGAGTTCTCCACCGCTGTGCTGCCAAAGGGCCTGGCTTGAGATCATCCAGGTATTGGTGCCTAAGGCGAAGACGAAGGCGAGCGGCAGGGCCCAGCGGATATTCTCGCGACGCAGCAGTAAAAACATTAAGACGCTTGCGATCGAAGCGAGAAACGATGCCGAGATCTTCTCCATTAGTTCCGCCACTCGGCCAATCTGCGGCTGCTCCCAACCGTGGTAGTCAAGCCAGGCCACGGCGGGCAGATAGAGTGGCGCCACGAGCAAAGGAGTCACAATTGGATATAAGGAAGCGAGTTGATGCTGGGGAGTTTGGGCGATCCAGTAAGCTGACGGCTCGAAGGAGGTGATCTTACTTTCAGCGCCCACAGTCCTTGGCTGGTCTGTAATCAGCGCATGGCCATGCGCAACCAGGCGCGCCTTCGCGTCGAGTCCGAGTGTGTGATCATGCCAGAGAATCAGCGGCAAATATCGGGCGGGCAGTGTGTCCCCTGCGCCAATCTGTCGCAGGTTTGCGTTGTAGACTAAGAAACAGATCAGTCCCAGGAGGATCGGAGCAGCCAAAGATTGCCGCTTAGTGCGGATCGCACCTCTAGGCGATGGTGAACTAGAAGCAGGCAATTTCAATCTCCTTTGTCAGGTATAATCTCGCGCTGCTTCAACACTTTCTTAATCGCGTCTGGAACGATAGCTCCACGCCCAAGCGATCCATTGTCGCGGAAAGTCGAAACCGTGTCGCCGCCGTGAAAGAGAAGCGACCTATTGTAATTCAACGGAACTTAGCGGCATGGATAGCGCTCTACCGCACTTCAAGGAATCACGTGAACGCTTATTGGACGTTTAATGGACGCGCGGTTTCCGTGGCTGTGGATTTCCTTCGGCAGTTAGTTGCGCGAAAGTGAAAGAGAAGCGAGTCACCAAAACAATCTTCACTTCTGTTAGTTTCTTTTTCTGCTTCTTTCTGTTGGGCGATTTTGTTTCCGGACCGATCACAATATCGTCTTGTAATGCTCCCACTGTTGCTTCTGCTTCGCCAGGAACGTGACGAACTTCTCATCCTGGCGCAGGCTATCCAAATTGGTGTCTCTCTCGAACAAGAGGTAGCACGGGAAACCGTCCTCAGCCGCCACCTCCAACCACTTTAATGCCAGCTCAGGTTTATTCATGAGCGCATAAGCGCAGGCGAGGTGATAAGCCGTGTGATGGAAGTGACCAAATCCTTTTCCCTTTTCAATCGCCGACTTAATTCTGTCTTCCGCCAAGCGTTCCTGACCGGCTGAAGCTGCCAGTACGGCCTGGATGCTGGTGAATACACCACCGGTGTCCTCTGGATGATCTTTCAAAAGCTGCTCAAGCAACGTGGACGCTTCTTCTTTTTTGCCCAGATTGAAAAGAGCCCAGGCAATCTGATGTCCGACCAGCGCGGGATTGGCGTCTCGCGGAATCGTGCGCAGAACCGAAAGTGCCTCGTCATACTTACCTTGAAAATTCAGCGTCTGACCGATTCGGAATTGGGCCAAGTTATTGTTGGGATTCGTAGCAAGAGCGAGTTGCGATTCCTGGAGTGCCTCGGCAAACGCGCCGATGTGACAATAGACAAGCGCCAGTTGATTGCGCGCCTCATCCAAACTTGGGTTCAGAGACAGTGCCTTTCGATATTCCATGATGGCTCGATCGTGAGGGAAGTGATTCGCCGGCGTCCAGAGTAGCCGCCCGCGCGCAAGGTAAGCGACGGCTGCATCAGGATCCAAAGCGAGCGCTTTCTCGACCGCCACGAAAGCTTTCTCTTCAAGCTGTTTCTCACCCGGCGCAAACAAGAAAAGTTTCCAGACGTAAGCCTGCGCGAGTTCCGCATAAGCCGCTGCAAAGTTCGGATCTTTCACCACGGCTTGCTCGAGGGCCGCGATCGCAGCTTCGTTGTCTTCTCTGGTTTGCCGATATAAATAAAACTTCCCGCGCAGATAATGATCGTAAGCTTCCGCGTTGACTGAAGTAACGTTGGCCTTGTCTTGCCGCGGCGGAGTTTTGAGGCCGATCTTTTCCGCAATGTCCCGTCTCACTTCGCCCTGTAACGTAAGGACATCGCGTAGGTCGCGGTCATAGTCCGCGGTCCATAGAGTTCGTCCTGTCGGCATATGGATCAATTGAAGCGTCGCCCGCACTCGATTACCCATGCGCGCGACCGAACCTGCAAGCACGGCATCTACTTTCAAATCATGACCAATCTCCGCGGCCGAGTTCTGCGCATCCTTGTAACGCATAACCGACGCTCGCGACATCACCCGTAGTGTATCGATCTTCGCGAGGTCGTTAATGAACGCGTCCGTGATGCCGTCAGCGAAGTAGTCCTGCGCAGCATCACCTGATACGTTACGGAGCGGCAACACCGCCAACGACTGAACTCGGATTGGATTGCGATTGCCAAACAGACGGTCGCGTAAACCGCCCGCATTCAGTGCGACGACCGCAACGACCAGCAATAGCAAACCGACAAACACAAAGGACCATTGCCGCAAAGCCATGCGCGAGCGTGGCGCAGTGGCTGGCATTACCGACGAAGGCTGTGTTTGTAGGTTAGCGACACGCTCGATTTTGCTGCTTTCACTCGCTGCGCTGGCGGCGATTGCCGCGCCGTTCTCCCATGTCTCTCTCACTTCTGCCACGAACCGGTAGCCGTGGCGCGGAACTGTTTCAACGTATTGATGATCTTCCGGGCCTTCACCTAATGCGCGCCGCAACGCAGACATATTCACCGACAGATTAGCTTCCTCGACGAAGCTATCCGGCCAGATTCTTTTCAGCAACTCATCATTTTTAATCAGATGGCCGCTGCTTTCGACCAACACGACCAGCAGGTCGAAAGTCTTCGGCGTGAGCGGCACCGGCTGGTCACCGCACAGAAGCTGCCGCTCTCCCGGTATCAATCGGAAGGGCCCGAATTCGTAGATAAGTTTGGGTTGTGCCGCCATGTTTCGGGGCGCTTGCTGATTCTTGGCGATCCTTTGGCCGAATTTTGGGGATTCTTAGGGACTTTCAAAACCCGTGCGAGTAATCCTCTTTGCCTCGGAACGATTTCATCTGAATCGAAAGGTGCTGCTCATTATAGTGGAGCGCCTGCTGGCAAACAACGAACTGGCTGAGTCTCAGCAACTGGATGAGCTCTGCTAGCTCAGTTTCACCCATGAACATTTCGAAACCTTGAGAGGAAGGACTTGAAGATGAAACTGAAAGGAATCAGCAAAGCTCTCGCGATCGTAGTCAGCCTCGGTGTCGGGCTTCTAGGCGTCACCGTCTATTCCGCCATACCCAACATTCTGGCCGAGGGTATGATCGCGAACTCAAAACTGTTTAACGGACCCGCCAAAGTTACGGTGCGAACACTGACTATCAAACCCGGCGAGGCGCTGGCGTGGCATTACCACCCGGGCTACGCCTTCAACGTGGTGAAGAGCGGCAATTTAACTGTGGAAGACGGATGCGGCGGAGAAGAGACACTCATCTCAGGCCAAGCTTTCGAAGAGATGGATGGCCGTGTGCATCGCGCGAAGAACCTCAGCGCAACGGAAGACGTCGTCGTTTACAACACCTTCATCATGCCGCAAGGCAAACCGACGACGGTGAACATCCCCGCTAATGAACGTCGCTGTGGTCCGCCGGAAGACGGCGACGAATGCAAAGATGACGGCTGGCTGAAGTTTACGCATCCACAGGGCTTCACCAATCAAGGCCAGTGCGTGAGCTTCGTTCGTCATTTTCCACGGAACACGATCCCCGTTCCCGAAGATCCTTTGAACTGAGGTATCGGCTTGGCACCGTTTCAAAATCAGGAGGCGCAATATGAGAAACAAGTCCAGGCGAGTACGAGTTCAAGGTGCTGTGGAATAACCGCCTGGCGCGCTCCATCAAGTTCATGGTCGGCCCTGCTAGGAGGTTCGCCAACGGCATCGCCACCACTAACAAACTCGGCAGCGACCGCGCCGTCGTGCCGGTGCAGGTCATAGGGGATCAGGACGGCCCGTGGGATCGCGCGGCGTGGAAGACCGAGGCCTTCTACGGAAATCCTTTGAACGGATTTGTGCCCCGCTAATGTAAAGCGGAGCGGTGACAACCGGGACCTGTTTTGCCAGAGGTCTGATCTAAACGAAGAGTTCTTTCGAACCATGCGGAAGTTGCTTTCATAAGAGGTGAATGCCATGAACACGCGTCGGTCTCACGCATCGTCACGCAACCGCCACGGTGGTCCGCGGTTGCTGAGTCTTGCTCTCGCCACCTTTCTTACACTTTCAGTTGCTGGTTTGGGCGTGTCGTGGGGTACAGACTCAACGCCAAACTTGATCGCTCATGCTGTCGCTGCGCCGCCGGCGCCTGCGGGGTTCACGTGGGTGGTCAACATGACGGGCGACGGCGCGGGCGGCGGCCCGCCCAGCGTCGGCTGTGACGTCGACCCTCTGACGCCCGGCCCGCAGTGCACTCTGAGAAGGGCACTGAATTTGACGAACAACGTGGCGGGCGAGGATACGATCACGTTCAATATCCTAATGACCCAACCGAACTGCGACGCTGCTACCGGCCGTTGCACGATCAACCTGACAGAGGCGCTGCCTGACATCACTGACGGCGTCAGCATCAACGGTCCCGGCGCGGACAAGCTGACGGTGCGGGGCACGGGCGACTCAGGCGCGGGCGTCGGCAGTGGCATCTTTGTTGTGCAGACCACGGGGACGGTAACTCTGTCCGGCATGACTGTCAGCAAAGGGTTGAACAATACCAGCGACGGCGGCGGCGCCATCCGCAATAACGGCGGCACGGTGAACGTCACTAACAGCACGTTCACCGATAATATCGCGTCCAGTTCTGGTGGCGGCATCTTTAATTTTGGCGGCGGCACGGTGAACATCACCAAAAGCACGCTCATGAATAATAGAGGCGGCTTTGGCGGTCACATTTACAACGGCGGTGGTACACTGAACGTCACCGACAGCACACTCAGCGGAGCCTCTGCTAGCCTTGGCGGGGGCATTTTCAACGCCGGCACGGCGAATATCACCAACAGCACGCTCAGCAATAACATCGCGAGCAGTACCGACGTTAGAGGGGGAGGCGGGGGGATCTACAATTTCGCTGTTGCCGGCATCATTGCGAACGTCACCAACAGCACGATCAGCGGTAACATCGCGTTCTCTAATGGCGGCGGTACTTACAACCCCGGCAACACGCCCACCATGCCCGGCGGCACAGTAAACGTCATCAACAGCACGATCACCAATAACACTGCCTCTGCCTTCGGTGGTATTAACACCGGTGACCCAGGTCTAGCGGCGGGCCCAGTGAATGTCAGGAGCACAATCATTGCCTTAAACGCCACTAGCAACGAAGCCCAAGATGTTGGAGGCGTTTTCACTTCAAGTGGTTTCAACCTAGTCGGCAAGACCGGTGGAAGCACGGGCTTCACGCAGCCCACGGACCAGACGGGCACCACCGCCCTCGCCGCTCGACCCAAAGCTTGACCCTGCCGGCCTGAAAGACAACGGCGGTGCCACCAAAACGGTCGCCTTACTCTTCGGCAGCCCGGCCATTGACAAGGGCAATGCTGGGTCTTCGCTGAGCCTAGCCGAAGATCAGCGCGGTGCAGGCTTCCCGCGCATCTTCGACGATCCGAATGTCCCGAATGCTTCGGGTGGCGATGGCACCGACATTGGAGCATTCGAAGTACAAACGGCCGCACCAACGCCAACTCCTACACCAACTCCTACACCAACTCCGACTCCAACACCAACACCGACTCCAACACCAACACCAAACGTGGTGCAATTCAGTTCGTCGAACTACAGTGTCCAGGAAGACTGCACCACCGTCACGATCACCGTGAATCGCATTGGCGATACTTCCGGCGTAGCGAGTGTGGACTGCAACACCTCCAATGTGACCGCCAGTGAGCGCCGCGATTACATTGCTGCGCTCGGTAAACTCAGCTTTGCTCCAAATGAAACTTCAAAGAGCTTCGTCGTGCTGATTAACGAAGACTCGTACGTCGAAGGGCCCGAGACTTTCAACGTGAACCTGACCAATCCTTCCGGCGTTACTTTGGGAGGACCATCAATCGCCACCGTGACCATCACCGACGACTCAAGCGAACCATCAACCAACGTCATCGATGATCCGCAAGGTTACGTCTGCCAGCACTATCATGACTTTCTCAACCGCCAACCGGATGGCCCGGGACTGGCCTTCTGGACTAACGAGATAACCTCATGTGGCGCAAATCAGCCGTGCATTGAACTGAAACGCATCAACGTCTCGGCGGCCTTTTTCCTGTCGATTGAATTTCAGAATACTGGTTATCTGGTGGAGCGAATTTACAAAGCTGCTTACGCCGACGCTAATGGCGCGTCGACTCTGGGCGGCGCGCATCAACTCACGGTGCCCATTGTTCGGCTGAATGAATTTCTGCCGGACACGCAACAGATTGGACAGGGTGTAGTAGTCGGACAAGGCAACTGGGAGCAGCTGCTGGAGAATAACAAGCAAGCTTTCACGGCGGAGTTCGTGCAGCGCGCGCGCTTCACCACGGCGTTTCCAACCTCAATGACACCGGCGCAGTTCGTGGACAAGCTGAACTCGAACGCCGGTAATCCGTTGTCGAACGCCGAACGAAATCAACTGGTGAATGACCTCGCGACCAACGCAAAGACGCGCGCGCAGGTTCTGCGAGCAGTAGCGGAAGATTCAGACCTGAACAGCGCTGAATTCAATCGTGCGTTTGTGCTGATGCAATACGTTGGTTACTTGCGCCGCAATCCAAACGATCCGCAGGACACGGACTACACGGGGTATGAGTTCTGGTTGACGAAGCTCAATCAGTTCAACGGAAGTTTTATCAATGCCGAGATGGTCAAGGCGTTTATTACGTCCGCTGAATATCGACAGCGTTTCGGACCTTGAGCCGAGGATGAACGAAAACGAATTGAGTCCACTGACAATGATAGAAGTGCGCGCGACCGGAGTAAGTATTATTTTATGAGCCGAGCAGGACTCGAACCTGCGACCAACTGGCTGCGTTCAAGGCGACGGGTGGATACTTCACTTACGCGTCTCGGTTTAGCAATCAAGTCGACTGCGCCCAGATGTGCCAACCGACGGCTGAATCCCAGTCGGATCTTGAAAATGCTGAGGAAGCTGGCGTCCCGTACGGGAGTCGAACCCGTGTCGCCGCCGTGAAAGGGCGGTGTCCTAGGCCACTAGACGAACGGGACGCACGTGGTGAGAAATTGCTGCTGGCCGTAAGCGAATTAACTTACCGTAGCCATTTATTACTGTCAAACAGCCCAGAAAAATTCATTTGCCAGATTGTTAAGGGAGGATCGATCGAAGAATTCGTTAGCGAGATTAATACTTTTGTGCGGTAGGCGTCGCTGGGCTGCTCGTTCCTTTATCCGCGAAGCCGCCCGCGAATGTGATCACACACATCGACGGCGATTTTGTCGGCGGACTCAACGCCAGGCCGATAACATACCTGCCATAACGACTTATGCGATCTTCCGTGATGCTGCCATCAGAACCGCGGTGTCCACTTTGTCCTGTCTTTGCAAGATCGTTAACGTGGTCCTTCGCGCTGAGAATCATGCCCTGGCGAAGTTCGAGTGGCGGCAATGGCTTCAGCGAACGCACGAAAGCGATCGCTTCTTCAAGCGCGCTAACTCCCTCATTCGTAACCAGCGTCGATCCGTCGGCGTACTTTATTTCTTTGCCGTGATAGCAGGGCATGAAATCTTCGAGATAGCGAAGGTACTGTGCCGGATTGGTTCGGGCTAGATTGATCTCGGCCAGAATTTCTTTTTCTTGTGGAGAGCCGAGCAGGTCAAGCTGCGCCACGTCCACCTTGGCTGGTTTCGAATCCACCGGCGGTGGTTTGACCGGTTTCTTTTTCCCCGGGCCTGTACCCATGGCCGCGGAGCCAACTGAGACGAGAATAGCAATCGCGAAGAGTAGGGTGATTGAGCGGGGGTACCTCATGACGCCGCTTAAATTAGTTCATCAGTTTGCCCCAAGTCAATCTCGTTTGAGCAAACTGCAAACTGCAAACAGTGAACAGCGAACAGCGAATAGCAAATGGCCCTGAAAGATTAGCCCAGCCCGTAACTTTTCCCCACCAGACGGTAATAGTAATAGAGGGTTTGAAACCGTGTTGAAGTGTGCGAGGCCGATCCAGTTAATTGATTAAAGATCTATTCGCAAGCTATCGGATGAGACTCATGGCGCATCAATATTGGTAGTCAACTGCAAGGTCTCCCTCTTTTAGCGTTCTATCCGCAGAACAATCGGGAACAGAGGCTGAGGTCAAGGTATTTAATTGACCTCAAGAATCATTTTTACTTTTTGTCGCACCCAGTGTGGCGACATGCTTCTCGAAGTGTGCCTGCATCAATGAGGAGGAGATATGCATCGTAAATTCTTTCTAAGTCTGCTCGCCGTACTGGCCACTTCAGCGGCGCTCTCGCTGGCCCTGGCGGGATTCGGCGGTTCACAGACAACGGCAGCGCCAGTGGCAACGGAAACCCAGGGCAATTTGCAGGTGCTTGATCCCAACGGCAAGCCAAAAGGCAAATGCCCGCTCAAGCATACGGATGTAAAGGCTGAAATCACCGGCTTTTTATCGCGCGTTACGCTCACCCAAGAGTTTGAGAATCCCTTCAAAGAAAAAATTGAGGCGGTCTACGTTTTCCCATTGCCGCAAAATGCTGCCGTGGATGACATGACCATGGTTGTCGGCGATCGCACAGTGCGCGGAAAAATTCTGCGTCGCGAAGAGGCGCAGGCGGTTTATGAAGCCGCAAAGACCGGCGGTCAGGTTGCCAGCTTGCTTGATCAGGAACGCCCCAACATCTTCACTCAATCGGTTGCCAATATCCTGCCGGGTGAAAAGATCACGATTATGATCAGTTACGTCGAGACTTTGAAATATGAAGATGGAGCTTACGAATTTGTCTTTCCGATGGTTGTTGGGCCTCGTTACATTCCGGGCGCTGCGACCGGCCAAAAGGTGAACGGATTCTCAGCGGACACCGATAAGGTTCCGGATGCATCGCGCATGACGCCCAATCCAGTGGTGGAGGGAATGCGCGCCGGCAATGACGTATCGCTCGACATAATGGTGGATGCGGGCGTGCCGATTGATGGCATTGACGCGAAGACTCACGAAATTGAACTGGAACGCCTCAACGCGCACAGCGCCCACGTCCGGTTGAAGAATCGCGCGGCGATCCCAAACAAGGATTTCATTCTCAAGTACGAGGTTGCGGGAAAAAGTGTTCAGGATGCGCTTCTGACTCATCGATCCGGTAAGAGTGGCTATTTCACTATGATTCTTCAGCCGCCCGAGCGAGTGACGGCGGAGGACGTAACTCCCAAAGAACTCGTCTTCGTGCTCGATACTTCCGGCTCGATGAGTGGGTTTCCAATTGAGAAGGCCAAAGAAACCATGAAGCTCGCGCTCGACGGTCTCTATGCGGCCGACACATTCAATCTCATAACCTTTGCCGGTGACACTCGGATTCTATTTCCGGCGCCGGTGCCGGCAACGCCCGCGAATCTCGAAAAGGCCCAGGCGTTTCTTTCCGGCACCTCGGGCAGTGGTGGAACCGAGATGATGACAGCTATCAGGGCTGCACTGGAGCCCACCGATTCACAGGACCACGTGCGCATCGTCTGTTTCATGACCGACGGATACGTGGGTAACGATATGGCGATCATCTCTGAAGTGCAGAAGCATCCCAACGCGCGCGTGTTTGGGTTTGGAATTGGCAGTTCTGTAAACAGGTTCCTGCTCGACAAGATGTCGGAACAAGGTCGCGGTGAAGTCGAGTATGTCGGACTTAACGATGATGGCTCTGCTGCCGCGCGCCGCTTTCATGAGCGCGTGCGCAACCCTTTGCTCACGGACATCTCAGTTGATTGGAACGGTCTTCCCGTTTCCGATGTTTATCCACAGCGCATTCCGGACTTTTTCGGCGCCAAGCCGGTGATTCTTACCGGACGCTATACAGCCGCGGGAAGCGGCGTGATTCGGTTGAAAGGAAAGATGTCAGGCCAGGAGTTTGTGCGCGAGATCGCGGTAAATTTTCCCGAGTCGGAATCACTGCACAACGTGCTGACGTCGCTCTGGGCACGTTCGCGCATCGACGATCTGATGGGCCAGGACTTTAACGGCGCTCAGCAAGGCGTGATGAAACCTGAATTGAAAGAAACCATTACAAACCTCGGGCTCGAGTATCGCTTGATGACGCAGTTCACTTCATTTGTGGCTGTAGAAGAAATGATTGTTACTGATGGCGGTCAACCGCGGCGGATTGATGTACCGGTGGAAGTGCCGGAAGGCGTCAATCGCCAGGCAGTTTTCGGCGATGAGCAGGGATCTGGGTTCGGAACCGCAACCAATTACGCGATGCTTCAAACCGCGTCGGCCACGTTAGGCAGGTCTGACAGGAAAGCACGCCGCTCCACGATGGGCTCTGGGCGCGGTGGAAACATCGGAGGTGGCGATGTGCATAGCGGTGGTGGAGGCGCCGGAGGTGGCGGCGGAATTGATGGCAGTGCTCCGAAACCTGCGCCTTCAGTTTCCGAGACCGTGACAGTTGCGGCTGCGGATGACAGCGTCGCGTTCAAGCAGTTTTCTCCAGCAGAGGAGAAACGCCAGCAGCTAGTCGCGAAGGTTGATCATGCAATACTGGCGCTTATCGATCGCTTGAAAGTCAGGCAGGGTCTACCAGGCCCTGACGAAGGCAGGTTCGTCCACAACGGCAAGGCTGAAGTTCAGGTATGGTTGATTGACAAGTCACCGGAAACTGTCAACAAGCTTAAAGAACTCGGATTTGAAGTAGTGCTCGATCCGAAGAGTGCCAAGCTGATCATCGGCCGTGTGCCGCTTGAGAAACTTGAGGCGCTTGCGCGATTGAAGTTTGTTCGTTATGTAACTCCGCGAATTGCCGCTAACTAATAAGCGAAGGGGGGCGGGAAATGTCCCGCCCCCGTATCTAACAGCAGTAATCCGAAGTCTTGTTCACTGGTTCACGATACTGCAAAACCTAACGGCCAGCCGCGAGCAACTTCATTCGAATGCGATCGTGCGCTTCGTTCATGTTCATGAAACGCTGCGCTACAACTTCGCGCAGTTCGTGATCCGGCGTCACATCCGTGCTTGCGAACCAGGTTTTCCCTGGCGACGTGCCACGGACATTGCGCCGGCGAGTTCGGCGCACGCGCGAGCGAGCGTTGAGGACGAAGCTATTGTCACGCGAAAAAGCGTTGCGGACGTTCATTGTTTGGCCTCCCCAGTGTTCGAACTAAATTCCCAGCACGACAAACAGTTGGCGTCTTTGCCCAGTGGAAAGCAACGGCCGTACCAATTGCGGCTTGTTTAACTGCTCGCGATTTTGTTCGATCTTTTAAAGGACTTGTGGGATCAAACTTGGCGAGAACTGCATGACAACGCGTCGCTATAAACTCTCGATCGCGGTCCTCTGTGCGGAATCAAATCAGTGGGAAAAACTGAATCCGCGCAGCGAGGCAACACTGAGTCCCTGCCTAAACCTCGTCTTGTTTCCAGAAGTAATACAACGCAGTCATGCTCAATGCTATCCAGGCAAGACCTTCGGCCATCGCGCCCAACACATCGCTGAGATAATGGGCGCCAAGATAGACCCGGCTAAACGCAACTAAAGCAATCAACGTTAGTGCCATAACCGCGGCAAGTATTCGCCTTTCTTGAAAAGTTTCTCCGCGGTACGCTGCCTGCTCGTGATTGGCTTGAAACTGACGAACCTGATCTTGATGCCTGGTAGCCCCCGAATTTCAAAGAAGGACTCCAGGAGGAGGCTATGAAGTGGTCTCTGTTTCAGAAAATATTTTAGGCGGCTACGACGCAAACGAGGAGATGCAACGCGATCCTCCAATCAAAAATTCAGCTCATTCTCTCACGGCGTCAATACGTCGCGGGAAATTTACTCCTAAAAATGCTCTTGTGCGGAATTAAGTCACTAAAAATGGAGACCCAGAAAGGCAGTTGTCCAAACGGAGCAGAGGCGCAAAAGGAAACTTACAGACCCGTGGCTTTAGAAGGGCATTCGCAGTTTCGAAAAATTATTATGCTGTCAAACTTGAAGCGCGTATCATGTGGCAATTCGATTATTGGCAATGCCGGTCGGCAAGGAGGCAATAAGATGGGCCGCTTATCTATAGACTGTTGTGAGTTATTCGCGTTTCAAACGCGCACGATTCTCGTGGTGCTGTTGTTTGCGGTTCCGCTCGTAGCTCAGCGGCCGGAGGGGCCGCCCGGCAGTCCGGCGAGCGATCCCAACGATCCCGTGAACCAGGACAGAGCTAACAAGGCCGACATGAGAACTCGTGAATGGATTATGGAAAATAGCCGCAAGCCGATCCGAAGAGCGGGGTTTGGTCCGACGCCCGCGGCCATGCCGCAAATCAAGGAAGACTTCGAACGAATTCAATTAGTGAACAAAGAGTTGATGACAGCGGTGTTTGCAAATAACGTTTTGGATCATAAGCAGATTATGAAAGCGACCGCGGACATTGAGAAGCGCGCGGCTCGACTGATAAACAATCTGGCCTACCCGGAGCCCCTTGATACACCAAAACCAAATGTCGCAACTCAGGAAAAGCCTGACATGCGCTTGAACCTTTCAAGGCTCGACAGCGCAATCATGAGTTTTGTAAACAATCCGATCTTTCAGACAGATCGTCAGGTCGTTAACACCGAACTGGCTATGAAGGTAAGCAAAGATCTCAAGACCGTGGTGAAGCTCAGCCAGTCTATCCGAAGAGAAACCGAAGCTTTAGCAAGGACACAAAGACAACCCTAGCCTTTTCGGCAGCAGCCACATTAGTGGCCGCAAAAAATCAGAACAACTTACCTCAAATAACCATGGTGGTGATGACGGATTTTTGCCACGGCGCGTCACCTGCGATTGACTTGCCCTACGAGAAATTGTATTGGCAAATCTAAAAAATTGGATCAATGGTCCACAAAACGTAGTCTGCCCGATCAAACTGCCGCCAAAAGCAGCCATTCTCGAACAAGACTACCGGCGACAAGTTTGCTGCTCAGTGGAACATGAATTGCTCGTTTCAGATTGAAAACTTAAAAGGGGTCCAAAGCCCACTCACTATTAGTCGAGGGCGCTACTAATTCTTAAACGTACCCGAGATGATTCCTGCTTCCAACGAAAGCAAAAAAAAGGAGCATTCCAATGACTAGTCAGCGTTTCCCAGCAAGGCGTCGGTGTAATGCGATCATCATAGGTCTGTGCATGTTATTGGGTTCGTGTTTGGTCGTGATCGCGCAAGAGGGGACAGGACGTGTAATCGGCACTGTAATGGATGAAAAAGGAGCGGTCGTACCAGGTGCCAACGTTAGCGTCACAAACGTGGACACTCATGTTTCGCGGAATACTGCTACCAATAACGAAGGGAACTTTGAAGTACTTTTGCTTCGAATCGGAAACTATCAAGTGACCACTGAACAGCCTGGCTTCAAGAAGGCCGTCAGCGAGGTGGAGAAACTTCAGATAAACCAGGCGCTGCGTTTCGACATCAAGTTGGAAGTAGGAGCTCCTACGGAAAGCGTGACCGTTACCTCGCAGGCAGCCGGAGTAGAAACAGTCAGCCCTATTTTGGGACAGACTGTTCAGACCAGGCAGATCGTGAATTTGCCGCTGAACGGGCGTAATGTCCTGAACCTCGCCTTGCTCCAACCAGGAGTTTCAGAGAATAACCCGGGCGATGGTAGCGCCGGATTTTTCAACATCGCCGGTGGCCGCTCGGACTCAGTTACATTCCTCCTCGATGGCGGCGTAAACAACAACCTCCTGAATAATGGAGTCGTCTACAATCCCAATCCCGATACCATTGCCGAGTTTCGTTTGCTGACCAGTAACTACACCGCCGAATACGGACGCAACGGCGGCGGAATCATCAGTGTCGTAACGAAGTCTGGCACCAATAGGTTCCATGGCAGCGGCTTTGAGTTTTTGCGTAACAACGCGCTGAATGCCAATCGGTTCTTCAACAACAAGAATGGCCTCCCGAAAGAGATTTTGAAACGCAATCAGTTTGGCTTTACAGTCGGCGGGCCGATTACGATCCCCAAGGTCGTCAATGGCAAAGACCGGTTCTTTTTCTTTGTTGGCTATCAGGGACAACGGCAGGTTCAGCAACAAACGACCGCCTCCGTTACCACTTTTACACCTGCTGAACTGACTGGCGACTTTTCGCACTCCGGTCCCGGCGGCACGCCCGAGCCCAATGTCGCCGCTTTCCTGCTTGCGAATCCCATCTATCAGCCAAACGCGGCGTTAGCCGCGCAGGCTAAGATTGGCAGGATCGATCCGGTGGCCCAGAAATACATTGCTGCCGGGCTGATCCCAACCTCTGCGAGCGGTCAAATAATCTCGCAGGGAGGCGCAACAGATAACCGAGACGAGTTAACGTTGAGGTTTGACGCTAACGTTACTCCAAAAAGCATTTTCGTCGTAACCTTGGGAACTTCTCGCAATCCCAACATTCTGCCTTTTGGCAATGCGACCGCCACCACATCCAATGTTAGTGGCTTTCCCATCTCTGGCAACCAGCTGCGGCGTTTTGCCAACATCTCCTTTACGAAGATCTTCTCACCAGCGCTCATTAACGATTTTCGTTTTACCGCGCAGCGCAGCGTCACGAACCAGGCGATCCCGGCAAAAAAGTTGCCGACAGCTGCCCAACTGGGGATCGCCATCACACCAGACAATCCTACCGGTCCTCCGCGGCTGGGCTTTCTCAGCGGCATGAACGTCGGATTTAGTCCGCAAGGTCCCACGACCCTGGTGAACAACACCTTCTCCGCGACTGATGCGCTTTCCTGGACCAAGGGCAAACACGGCTGGAAGTTTGGTGGCGGCTATACGCCTTATCAAAACAACACCGTGTTTGACTTTTTCGTGAACGGCGAATTCTTCTTTGATGGTCCTTTTGGCATTGGCTCCAACAATGAATTCGCAGACTTCGTACTGGGTCTTCCTGATGAATACCTGCAATTCGGCGAAGCGCCTTCCGACATTCGTAGTCACAACGTCTATGGTTTTGTCCAGGATGAGTGGCGGGCCAGGAAGAATCTGACGCTGACTCTCGGGATGCGTTACGAATATAGCTCGCCTAAAGAAGACACACGCGGACGTGCATTCTCGTTGAAATTTGGGCAACAGTCTACGGTCTTCCCGAATGCCCCCAAGGGTCTGCTGTTTCCGGGCGACGCGGGAGCGCCCTTCGGCGCAAACTTCCCGGATAGAAACGACTGGGCTCCCCGTTTCGGTTTTGCCTGGGATCCTTTCAAGGACGGACGGACCAGCGTGCGCGGCGGCTTCGGAGTCTTTTACGATATTCTGAAGGGCGAGGATAACCTCCAGTTTAACGGGCAAGCGCCATTCTTTGGATTCGCCGATTTATTCATGAATCCAGGACTGGACGCCTTTAGTGCCCCATTCGCAAACACCGGCCAGTTCAATTCCTTTCCCTCTAGACCGCCCGCAAAGAACATAGATTTTGACGCTAACGGCTTCTTGCCGTTTGGCGGCGGCGGCGTGTTCTTCGTAGATCCAAAGCTTCGCACTCCGTATACGTATCAATACAATCTTAGCCTGCAACGTGAGCTCATCAAAAACTACACCGTGGAAGCCAGCTACGTTGGCAGCGCATCCCACAAGCTCACGACGTTGGTGGACGCGAATCCATTCGTGCTGGGAACAAGTCACCGGCTCTTCAATACTCAGCCCGGTAACAACGACGGTAGTTTCAGTTACTTGCTTGAGTTTAGGAATGCAGGGAAGGCCAACTACAATAGCTTGCAGCTAAGTTTGAATAAGCAGTATTCAAGCGAAGGCTTCCTGGGCCACTCCTACTTTACTCTGGCCTATACGTGGGCCCACTCGATCGATAACTCGTCGGGTTTTCGCAACCGTAACAGCCAAGTCCCCGCCTACAACTCCGATCAGTTCAAGGCCAGCTCGGATTATGACATTCGGCATCGCATAACTTTTAGCGGTGGCTGGGACCTGCCCTTAGATCACGCCTGGTCCTCCGGACCAACTCGGCTGACCCAGGGTTGGAGTCTGTACCCAATCTTCACCTGGCGCACGGGCTTTCCGCTCGACATCTTTGCTCCCCTCAGCGCTTCCAGAACAAACGCAGGACCTTCTGGTGCGGGTGATCGCCAAATCGTCCGTGCCAATTACGTCGGCAGTGGACCAGTCCCGGTCTTTAGCGATCCCAGATCCCATTCGGGAACTACAGGGCTTTTCTACTTCACTCCGAGCAACTTTGTAGGCTGCACTCGGTCAATAGCGACTGGCCTATGTACTGGAAGTTTTGCTGGAAACCCAAATGGATTACCTGGAGGGCCAGAGGCCATCGGCAATCCTGCGGTCCGCACCTATGGTTCGTTGCCACGCAACTCTTTCCGTGGCCCAGGTCGCACCAATCTTGACTTGGCGATTGGCAAGATGACTCCGATTTTCCGAGAAAAATTGAATATGGAATTCCGCGCGGAATTCTTCAACATATTCAATCATGCGGAATTCGCCAATCCGTCAACGAATATTTCGAGCGCGCTCTTCGGACAAATCACCACGACGTTTGATCCGCGGATCATTCAGTTCGGAGTGAAGTTCCTCTTTTAGAGAACCCGCTGCGAATTTTGGAGAAGGCTGGATCGTAACTGGTCCAGCCTTTTTCGTTTGATCCGCGGGAAAGAGAACCTAGATCAGACGAGCCGTGCGCCTTGGTTAAGCAGTTATTACAACGCTTTCCTTTCGCCGTCGTTTCCAACGGAGTACACCAGGGTCAAACACAGCGACAGCCAGGCCAGCCCTTCCGCCAGCGCCCCCAGCACATCACTCAAGTAATGAGCGCCGAGGTATATCCGGCTAAAACCGACCAGCAGGATCAGGAAACTTGCCGACAAGACAATCAGCACCCGCCGACGCCAGTCAGGAGTTTTTGCAAAGAGGTATGCAGCAATGACTCCATAGAGAACCGCCGCCATCATCGTGTGCCCGCTGGGGAAGCTGTAACTGGTTAGCGTCTGAATCGCATCGCGAAAGTGAGGTCGCGCTCGATGAAAAACTAATTTAAGGATTTTGTTAAGCAGTAAGCCGCCAAAAACCGAGAGCCAAAACGCCGCTACCCAGTAGCGCTCCCGTCGTCGCCAGAGATAAAGACCGACTAGCACTGCCACCGTACAAACGACCACTGAAGCGTGGAGCGAAGTGATGATCCACATTGCCTTCGTCAAAGGCGCTGAGGCGTGGCTGTGCAACCAGTTACTGAAGCGAACATCAGTTATGGTCAGCGGCTCGCCGTTGCGGACGTCTTCGGCTATCTCGCCCAGGGTGAGCGTCATCACCGAGAAGACAAGCAGTCCGGCAATCAGATGCAGAGCGCGAACTTGTTTCGATGAACGTTGATTGGTCACGAAAGCTTTGCCTCAAGAGTAATGGACCATGTCAGCTTCGGCTTTGCCGCCTGATGTGCGGCGGTGGCTATGCCCCGCCGACAACAGCCAGATTAATGCCCGGGCTGCGCCCTTGGTTCGGGCTTAGCAACTCGGATTTGTTGAGCCAAAGGCACCAAGGGCATAGCCCAAAAGATAAGCACGTCTACGGCGGGGCATAGCCACCGCCGCACATCGGGCGGCAAAGCCGAAGCCAAACCAGCGAAGACCTCTTAAGGCCAAGCCAAGTACGGATGTTCTTAAGTTTCCTCAACGCGGATCCAGCCGTCGGGCGTGTGACGAAAGTTTTCAGTTTCAGCCGTTACAAACGAGCCGTGCTCGGGCTGCCATTCCAATCGCTCGATAGAGATATTTGGGCGCTCGACGCGAATGACATTGAACGAGTTTGCTTCACCGCGTCCCCGACCCGACGTTGCGGTTCCAGCCTGCACCACGAGGGCCGAGTGCCCCTTAATTTTGTAACGCCGGGCGCTGTGCGTAGTGTGGCTAACGTGCAGGTGGCCCGCCAGAAAAACGTCGGCGCCACAGCTTGCCAGGCGCTCCATCGCCATGCGCGCGCGTCCCACCAGGTTGCGTTCGTTGTGACCCTCCGGCAGATCGAATGGATGATGAGTAACAACGATCTTGACGACTTCAGGATCAAAAACACAGAGCCGGTCCCTCATCCAATCAACCTGTTGCTGATTTATTCGCCCGCCTTTAATCGTGAACGAGCGTGCCGTGTTAACGCCCAGTACCGCAATCTCTGCGTCATAGTGGAAAGGTCGTAAGTCGCTGGTGATGTAGCGGCGATATTTCCGGAACGGCTGCGCAAACCGCGCTAACACATTGTGCAGCGGAACATCGTGATTCCCGGGAACGACAATCTGCGGCCGTGGCAGTGAATCGAGAAAAGCGCGTGCCTCCTTGAACTGATGCGAGCGAGCGCGCTGCGTTAAGTCTCCAGAAACAGCCACCACATCAGGCGCGATTTGATTGATCGCTTCAATCAATGGACCAACCACCGCCGCATCGACGCGACCGAAATGAATATCAGAAAGGTGGACGATGGATCGCATCATTCTTCGCGCGCGGGTGGTTGACTATTTACCGGCGCCAGGACACGCAGCCTGCCCGGCAAAACTCGATAACGAAGCGGTGGCTCCATGATCGTGACCTCGCCGTCAAGCGCCACGCGCAGTCGCTTGTGTTTCGTGCCTATCCAAATCTCTTTGGTACGCAGCGCCAGAAAATCTTTCTCCTGACGCAGGCCGCCAAACAGTGCGCGCAGTGCCAGCCGAATCAGGCCCAGGCGGCCGGTTCTATTAGTGAGGTAAAGACTAAGCTCGCCGGCATCGAGACACGAACGGCCGCCAATGTTCAGAGTCTCCATCTCATATTCGTTGTTCCCGATGAAGACAAAAGGTGTGCGACGCGAAAACGCTTTTCCATCGATGTCCAAGCGAATATCGAGAAAGGGATACCGGCGCAGCACCGCAACCGCGGCCCAAACGTACGCCGGCCATTTACCCCAACCCAACCTTTGCTGCCTCTCGCGTTCGCGAACGATGCTGGGGTAAAGGCCGAGGCTCGAATTGTTGACGAAGACGTGTCCATTAACTTCGCCGAGATCGACGTTTGCTATGTGACCATCGATGATTGTTTCAACCGCGGCCTCAAGCTCGAGCGGTATGTGCAGGTCCTTGGCGAAATGATTCATCGTCCCCAAAGGTAAAACGCCCAGCGTCTTTTTTGTATTGAGAAGTTGTGAAATGACAGAGTTGATTGTGCCGTCGCCGCCACCGGCGACAACTACGTCCGCATCGCCAAGCGCAGCTTGCCTGGCAAGTTCGATTATTGCGTGACCACGTTCCGCCAGCGCAACATGCGCAACCAGGCCGTCGCGATCAAACAGTTCCTTCAGACGTTCTGCGAGCGCGCGATTTTCTCCAGTGCCTGAGCTGGCGTTGACGATCAGTTCAATCTTCACGGGCGTTCATGGTAGTCGAAAGCACCGGAAACGAATAGCGGTCGCCGGGTTGTTTTCGGTTGAGAAGCCTTCACAAGATCTTTCGGCTATACTTCCCGAATCCATGAGTAAACAATTTGCGCACCAC
>WNFT01000468.1_pt1 | contig 33003 bp, 27 predicted proteins | sample 5400191 | NCBI WGS metagenome assembly WNFT01 (sample SAMN13153359, study PRJNA577476) | soil metagenome | isolation source: 80 cm saprolite under Madrone tree | place: USA:California | collected 2016-06-14 | reverse complement strand
GACGTCTCGGCCCGGGCGGGAATCCTCGGCCCGCCGCCCTCCTACGGCTTCACCCCCCTGGTGCTGGACTACGACAACGACGGATGGCCCGACGTGTACGTGGCCAACGACTCGATGGCCTCCTTCCTCTTCCACAACAACCGCGACGGGACCTTCAAGGAGATCGGCCTCCTGGCGGGCGCCGGCCTCACCGCCGACGGGCGGGCCCAGGCGGGCATGGGGGTGAGCGCCGCCGACTACGACCGCGACGGCCGGCTCGACGTCGTCAAGACGAACTTCGACGACGACACCAGCACTCTCTACCGGAACCTGGGCAACGGGCTCTTCGAGGACGCGACGTTTGGCTCCGGCCTCGGCCTCCTCAACCGCTACCTGGGCTGGGGCGTGGGTTTCCTCGACTTCGACCTCGACGGCTGGCCGGACGTCTTCATGGTCAACGGGCACGTGTATCCCGAGGCGGACCGGGCGGGCTCGCGGTACAGCTACGAGCAGCCCAGGGTCCTCTACCGGAACCGGGGCGACGGACGTTTCGAGGACGTGTCGCTCCGGGCCGGTCCGGGCGTCCTCGCCCGCAAGAACTCGCGCGGCGCGGCCTTCGGCGACCTCTTCAACACCGGGCGCCTCGAGGTCGTGGTCAACAACATGAACGACGCGCCGAGCCTCCTCTACGACTGCACCCCGAGGAGCGAGCACGCCCTGCTCCTGCGGCTCGTCGGCACGCGCTCGAACCGGAGCGCCATCGGGGCGCGGGTGACGGTCCAGGTCGGCAAGCGCCGGCTGATCGACGAGGTGCGCAGCGGGGGGAGCTTCTGCTCACAGAGCGACCTGCGCCTGCATTTCGGCCTGGGGACGAGCGCGGCGGTGGACCGGGTCGAGGTCGACTGGCCCTCCGGGGGGAAGGACGTCGTCTCCGGCCTCGGCGCCGACCAGGTCGTGGTCATCCGCGAGGGAGCGGGCCTGGCGGGGGCGGAGGCTTTACGGACGCTAGTACCCCAGGCCTGCCGGGTCGAGACGGGCGTAGAATCCCGGCCGTGAAGCTCGCGGCCCCCTTCTCCGCCCTCGCTCTCCTCGTGTTCATCGCCGCCTCGACGGGCACGCAGGGAGGCGCGTCCAACCCGGCCCCAGCGGAGTGGCGCTCGTGGGGGGGAGACCCCGGCGGAAGCCGCTTCTCGAGCCTCGCGGACATCGATCGGAGCAACGTCTCTCGCCTCCGCCGGCTCTGGACCTACCACACGGGCGACCGGCAGGAAGCAACGCGCCTGATCGCCCTGGAGTGCACCCCCCTGCTGGTGGGGGGCGTCCTCTACCTGTCGACCCCGTCCAACCGCGTGATCGCGCTCGACGGCGACACGGGAGCCGAGCTCTGGCGCTTCGATCCGCACGCCGCCGCGCCGAAGCGCCGATTCCAGGCGCACCGGGGCGTCGCCTACTGGGAGGGGACCACCGCCTCCGGGGAGCGGCAGCGGCGCATCCTGAGCGGGACCTACGACGGGAGGCTCTTCGCGCTCGATGCGGAGACGGGGCGCCCGGCGAGCGATTTCGGAGACGGCGGCTCGATCGACCTGCGCCCGGGCGTCGCCGAGCGCTGGCCCGCGTCCGAGTACGCAGTGACCTCGCCCCCGGCCGTGTATCGTGATTTGGTCATCACGGGGGCCGCCGTCCCCGAGGGACCGGGCCTGGGTCCGAGCGGCGCCGTGCGCGCCTTCGACGTGCGCACCGGCCGGCAGGTGTGGCGCTTCGACACGGTGCCCGGACCCGGCGAGGTGGGGCACGATACCTGGGAAGGGGACTCGTGGCGCGACCGGACGGGGGTGAACGTCTGGTCGATCATGAGCGTCGATCCGGAGCGCGGCCTCGTCTTCCTCCCCATCGGATCGCCGGCGTACGACTTCTACGGAGGGGACCGGCGGGGGGCGAACCTGTTCGGCAACTCGCTGGTCGCCCTGGACGCCGCCACGGGAAAGAGGGTCTGGCATTTCCAGATGGTCCACCACGATATCTGGGACTATGACCTCCCGGCCCAGCCGGTGCTGGTCGACCTCGATCGCGGAGGACGGAGGACCGCCGCCGTCGCCCAGGTGACGAAGATGGGGCTGGTCTTCGTCCTGGACCGGAAGACGGGCAAGCCCGTCTTCCCGGTCGAGGAGCGGCCGGTGCCCCGCTCGCCGGTGGCGGGCGAGACCACCTGGCCGACCCAGCCCATCCCCACCGCCCCGCCCCCGCTCTCGCGCCAGACCGTCACGCGCGCGGAGCTGAGCCGGGTCACTCCTGAAGCAGCGCAGGAATGCGCCGCGCTCTTCGACCAGCTCAAGCACGGCCCCGCCTACACCCCGTACGGCCTCGACCTGACCCTCGTGCTCCCGGGGACCCTCGGCGGCGCCACCTGGTCGGGGGCCTCGTTCGATCCCGCGACGGGTTACCTCTACGTCAACACCAACGAGACGGGCGCCGTCGGCCGGATCGCCGAGCAGCCCGCGGGCTCCCGAACTCTCTTCCACCGCACCAGCCCGGCGGGGGAGTACGCGCGCTTCTGGGACAGCCGGCGCTGGCCCTGCGTGGCCCCGCCCTGGGGCCTGCTCCACGCCATCGATCTGAAGCGGGGGACGATCGCCTGGCAGGTGCCGCTCGGAATCGTCGAGGATCTCGAGGCGAGGGGTGTGCCCCCGACCGGCACCTCCAACCTGGGAGGCTCGATCGTGACGGCCGGGGGCCTGGTCTTCATCGCCGCTACCAACGACCGCCGCTTCCGCGCCTTCGACAAGCTCACCGGCAAGGAGCTCTGGGTGACGCTCCTCGAGGCCAGCGGCCACGCCACCCCGATCACCTACCGGTCGCGCAGCGGCAGGCAGGTCGTGGTGATCGCCGCCGGCGGCGGCGGCTACTTCAGCGACACGGCGTCGGACGTCGTGGCCGCCTACGCGCTCCCGGACTGAGGCCCCCGTGAACGGCTGAGGCCGAATTCCGGGAAGGCCCCATACCGATTTCAGGGTTTCCCCGATTGCCTTTGCGGTTCGGGAGAGGGACGCTCCCGCGCAAGGAATTCCGGACAGGGTCACCTCCCGGTCTCATTCGCCGAGGCATCCCCGATGCCTCGTTGGAACGCAGGAGGGTAGCCATGGAACGCAGAAACGCTCTCGTCATCCTCCTGCTCGCCGCGGGAGCCGTGACGAGGCTGGAGGCCCAGGTCCTCTACGGCTCCATCGTCGGGAGCGCGCGCGACTCGAGCGGCGCGGGCGTGCCAGGGGCCGGGGTCAGCATCACGCACCTGGAGACCAGGCTGTCCCGGGAGACCGTCACCGACGCCGCGGGCGCCTATGCCTTCTCGACGGTTCCCACCGGCACTTATGCGCTGAAGGTGAGCCTCCCCGGCTTCAAGACCTTCAGCCGGCCGAACGTCCCCGTGACCCTCAACCGCGTCACCCGCGTCGACGCCGCGCTGCAGGTGGGCCAGGTGACCGAGGACCTGGAGGTCACGGCGGAGCGGCCGCTGCTCCAGGCGGACCGGGCCGAGGTCCGGGTGGACCTCGACCGCCACGAGCTGCGCGACCTGCCCGTCCCCCTGGGCCGGAACTACCAGCAGCTCTTCAAGACCCTCCCCGGCTTCACGCCGCCCCAGGACGCCCACTCCGTCCCCTCCAACCCCTCCCGCTCGCTGGTGTTCAACGTGAACGGGGCCAGCCGAAGCTCCAACAACACGCGCATCGACGGGGTCAGCTCCACGAACGTGTGGCTCCCCCACGTCTCGGCCTACGTGCCGGCCCTGGAGTCGATCGAGACGGTCAACGTCGTGACCAACAGCTTCGACGCCGAGCAGGGGCTGGCGGGGGGCTCCGCCATCAACGTGCAGATCAAGAGCGGGACCAACGACTTCCACGGGTCGCTCTTCGAATACCACCACAACCAGCACCTGCGGGCCCGGAGCTTCTTCCTCCCCCCCGAGAAGGACAAGGGGAAGTTCATCTACAACCAGTTCGGGGCGACGCTCGGCGGCCCATCCTCCGGGACAAGCTGTTCTTCTTCGCGAGCTACGAGGGGACGAGGGACCGGGAGAACGTGAACCGCATCGTGTCGGTGCCGACGGAGGCGCTGCGGAAGGGCGACCTGTCGGCCTCCGTCAACCCCATCTACGACCCCCTCACGGGGAATGCCGACGGCTCGGGACGGACGGCGTTCCCGGGAAACGTCATCCCCCCCGGCCGCATCGACCCCATCGTGCAGAAGATCCTCCCCCTGATCCCGCTCCCGAACCTGCGCAACCCCGACGGCACGATCCCCGAGCTGAACAACTACTTCATCTCCGCCCCCTTCCTCTTCGACCGGTGGACCCTCGACACCAAGATCAACTGGAACGTGACGTCGAAGCTCACGGTTTTCGGGCGGTACAGCGTCCTGGACTTCTACACGTTCAACGAGACCGTGTTCGGGGATCGGCTCCAGGGGGAGCCGATCGGAGGCGGCAATCCGGGCACGGGCCAGGGCAAGACCCACAACGTTTCCCTGGGCGGCACCTATACCGTGACCCCGAACCTGGTGATCGACGCCAACTTCGGCTTCGTCCGGATGAACACGGGGGTCGAGCACTCGGACATCGACCAGAACGTGGGGCGCGACCTCCTGGGCATCCCCGGCACCAACGGGACGCGGCGCTTCGAGGGCGGCTTCCCCCTGTTCGACGTGACGAGCTATCACCGCTATGGCGTGACCGAGACCTACATGCCGTACTACCGCAGCGACGACCAGTACCAGTACGTGGTGAACGCCACCTGGATCAAGGGCAAGCACAACGTCCGTTTCGGAAGCGACCTCTACCATCAGGCCCTCAACCACACCCAGCCCGAGTTCACCGGCACCAGCCAGGGCGCGCGGGGCGGCTTCGTGTTCGGCACCGGACCCACCCAGATCCGGGGCGGGCCCTCGGGAACGAACTTCAACAGCTGGGCCACGTTCCTGCTCGGCCTTCCCACCCAGGCCGGGCGGCTCCTGGAGACCGAAGACCCGTACAGCACCCGCAACTGGCAGTACAGCTTCTACGCCCGCGACCAGTGGCAGGTCAGCTCCAAGCTCACCCTCTCCCTCGGGACGCGCTGGGAGTACTTCCCCATCCCGACGCGCAAGGACCGGGGCCTCGAACGCTACAACGTCGCCACCAACAAGATGGAGATCGGCGGGATCGGCTCCGTGCCGAAGGACCTGGGGGTCAAGGTCAGCAAGACGCTCTTCGCACCCCGCGTCGGCGTGGCCTATCGCGCCACCCCCACGTTCGTGATCCGCGCCGGCTACGGGATCACGAACGATCCCTACGCCCTCGCCCGGCCCCTGCGGACGAACCATCCCGTCCTGCTCAACCTCAACGTGCAGGCGCCCAACGCGCTTGGCTTCGCCAGCCGGCTCGCCGATGGGATCCCACCGATCGTCGCGCCCGGTCTCGGCAACGGGATCATCGACGTGCCGGGGAACGTGGCCGTCATCACCCTGCCCGACCGCTTCGACCGCGGCTACGTCCAGTCCTGGAACCTGACCATGCAGAAGGAGCTCCCGGGAGGGTTCGTGGGCGAGGTCGGCTACGTCGGCACGCGCCAGATCCGCCAACTCGGCTTCCGGGAGCTGAACTGGTCGCCCATCGGCGGCGGAAGGGCGGGACGCCAGCTCTTCGGGCCATTCGGGCGGGACGCCCAGACCCGCATGGTGGCGCCCGCGGGGGACAGCCGTTACGACTCGCTGCAGACCCGGCTGGAGCGACGCTTTTCGGGGGGCCTTCAGCTCGCGATCCACTACACGTGGTCGAAGTCCATGGGGATCGCCGGCAACGACGACAGCGACGGCATCGCCCGGATCAAGATCCCGGATTTGTATTACCTCAACCGGGCGCTCAGCGGCTTCGACCGCACCCACAACCTGCAGATCACCAGCCTGATCGAGCTCCCCTTCGGCAAGAACAAGCGGTGGCTGAACCGGGGCGGGTTCCTCGCCGCGGTGCTCGGAGGGTGGCAGGTCAACAACCTCGTGAGCTTCTACAGCGGCACCCCGTTCAGCGTCACCGCCTCGGGCACCTCGCTCAACGCCCCCGAGAGCGACCAGCGGGCCGACCTCGTCAAGTCCAACGTCCAGATCCTGGGCGGGATCGGCAGGGGGAACCCCTACTTCGACCCCTTCGCCTTCCGCCCCGTCACCGAGCCGCGCTTCGGCACCGCGAGCTTCAACATCCTGCGCGGCCCCGGGTACGCGAACTGGGACCTCGGGTTGTTCCGCGAGCTCCGTATCCGGGAGAAGCTCAGCCTGCAGCTCCGCCTGGAGGTCTTCAACGTCACCAACACCCCGCACTTCAACAACCCGGGCAGCAGCAACAACACGAACGTGTCGAACATGCAGCTCAACCCGGACGGCTCCATCCGGAATCTCAACGGTTACGCGGAGGTGACCAGCGCCTACGGCGAGCGGCAGATGCGGGTGGGTATGCGGCTGGGCTTCTAGGCGGTCGCCGGGCGGTCCCGGACCGCCAGCCACCCGGCCATCGCGGCGGCGACCTCGGGCAGGGCTGCCTCCGCGGGCAGGAGAGGCCCTGCGCCGGCAGCGTCCGGCCGGATGGCCAGCATCTCGTCCACTCCTTCCGCCAGCAGCAGGTAGAGCGTCTTCCCGCGGTAGGCGGGGCTCTTCTCGGCGTTGAGCCACACGTAGTAGGAGAGCTGCTCGACGTCGACGAACGACCCCAGGGGATCCTCCAGGGTCGGGATCTGGTCCGTGGACCGGGGGCTCGAGAAGAGGAGCAGGCTGGAGAACGGCTTCATCTTGTCGCGCACGCCGAAGCGCGCCACCAGCAGGCGCGGCTCCGCGCGCTTCAAGGCCTGGACCGCGGCCCACTCGACGAAGGTGTTGCTCACGAGCAGGGTCCCGTTCCCGCCCAGGAAGACGTCGCGGACGAAGGCCCGCACGACCTCGTCGGCAGCAATGAGCGTGCCTTGCGGCGGCCGAATGTCCAGGCCCCGGGCGTAGTCGGCGAGCTCCTGGGGGCTCGATACCCCGGCCAGCACCCTCCGATAGAGCGAGCGGTTCAGCTCCTCCCGGTAGCCGCGCAGCCGGGCGTAGCTGAGGCCGACCGCGCGGGCGGAGCCCGGCGCGCGTTTCTCCTCGCAGAGGGCGTGGAGCGTGTCGCCCGCTTCCACGATCCAGGCCTCGCGGGGGTCGAGCCCGGCGGAGTCGCCGAGGGAGGAGAAGAGCCCGGCGAAGAGCGTCCGGAGGAACGGCTCGGAGGCCTCCGCCCCCTCGAGCCGGAGCGGGACCCGCGTCCCGATGGCCCGGAGCTGCCGCCAGAGCTGGTCGCGTTGGATGGCGATCCCCTGCCCGTACAGGACGACCACCAGGCGGCGCGGAGAGCCCTTCGGGTAGAGCCGCTCCTCGACCTGGGGCTGCAGTCGCTGGAAGACCTGGTCGACCTCGCGCCGCCAGGGAGGCAACAGGCCCTTCCGGCGGAGCAGGGCCTGTGTCCTCTCCTGCACCTGCCGGGGCTCGCCTCCCCGCACTTCGGCGCAGCCGGCCTCGGTCTCCACGCGCCTCAAGCCGGCGAAGGTCTCCGCGAGCTCCGGCCCGGGGAGACCGGCCAGCCTCTCCAGGAGCGCGCGCAGGTACGCCTTCTCGGGGGCGAAGAGGGTCGGCCATCTCTCGATCTCGGACCCGAGGTAGGCGCGGAACGTCACGGGGAGCCGCCCCAGGAGGTCGCGGTGCTCGCGCAGCAGGCTCTCCGCTTCGAGGGTGGCCCCGAGCCTCATGGTCCTCAGTAGGCCAGCTCGCGGAGGGCCTGGCCCTCCCCGGGCGGCAGGGTGAAGCCCAGCACCCGCCCCAGGGTCGGGGCCACGTCGGTGGTTCGGATCGGCCGCTCCGAGATGAGCCCTCGGGGGATGCCCGGCCCCAGCGCGAGCAGCCACAGACGGCGGCACGAATCGTCTCCGCTGCGATGGTTCTGGAAGCCGTTGCCGCTCGCGTCGCCGTCCCGGCCCATCTCCGGGGCCACGATCAGGGTGGTGCGCTCGCGGTATTGGGGCAGCGACTGCGCGTGCTGCCACAGGCCGTGGACCAGGCGGTCCGTCCGCCGGATCGCCTCGAGGTGGAGCGAGTACGCGCCGAAGTGCGCGATGTCGACGTCCCAGAAGTTGACGACCAGGAGCGAGGGAGCGAGCCGGCTCATGATCTCCTTGGTCATGAAGAAGGTCAGCTCGTCGCCGCTGGTGGGGACCATGGGGTCGTCGAAGTACTCGAGGAGCGAGCGGGCCAGGGTGGTCTTGAGATCCCTCGCCAGCACCCGGCCGGACTCGAAGACCCTCCAGCCGAAGCCCTCGTAGCCCTCGTCCAGGGCGGAGACCATGCGCTCGGCGAGGGCCTGACGGTCTTCGACTCCGGGCCCGGCCGAAGTGCTCACCGCCGACTTGATGCTCTCGACGAGGAACTGCTTGGGCAGGATCACGTTGGCCGACCAGGGGTCGCCGTAGTCCCGAAGCCTGCTCCCGCCCAGCAACCCGAAGCTCTTGTTGCTGGCGACCACCCAGGCCTCCTCGGGGGCCAGGCCTCGCTGCTTGCGGAAGCACTCGAACACGGTGGGCGTGGTGGGGGCCTCGCCGCCGTAGGCGTCCACGTTCTGCAGACAGCCCGTGACCAGGGCGCCCGTGGCGTTGAAGTGGCCGGTGAGACCCTCGTAGCGCGCCTCGGGGTAGAAGAGCCCCTGCGGTACGAGGTCGGACACGAGGTGGGGGATGTTGGGCCAGCCCTCGGGGGCGAAGGTCTCCTCCCAGCGCACGCCGCCGCCGAAGGTCACCACGATGGCGCGCCGTTCCGGCTTGGGCCGCTCGCGGGCCTCCTGGGCCGCGGCGCCGCGGGGCAGCAGGGCGTCCGCGAGCAGGGCGGCCGCCCCGCGAAGGAGATCGCGTCGCCCCCCGCTCGGTCCTTGCATCCGATGGCGCCTCGAGGCTCAGTACTCGACGATCTCGCCGCCCTTGATCTTCCGGGCCTCCCCCGGGAAGTCGAAGGGGTGGTCCACTCCGGGAAGGATGTCGGCCTTCGGGGAGTAGTAGGGCGAGGCGTCGGCCACGACGCCCTGGCCGCCCTTGTCCGTGAGGGTCAGCCGGGTGATCAGCTTGGACGAGCGATAGCCGTACTTGAACGGCATCACGAGCCGCAGGGGGGCCCCGTGCTCGGGGGTGAGGGGCGCCCCGCCCATCCCCAGGGCGAACAGGCTGCGCGGGTGCAGGAAGTCCTCGAAGCTCACGTAGTCGTAGTAGCGATCGGCGCAGTCGATCCGAACGAAGGCCGCCTCGGGCTTCGGCTCGGCCAGCTTGAGCAGCTCACCACAGCGAAAGCCCTCCCACCGCACGCGCCCGGACCAGCATTGCACGCACTTCAGGCGGCTGCTCTGGCCGACCGGGGGCAGCCGCTCGAGGTCGGCGCGCTTCAGGCGGAGGGGATTGCCGGCCAGCCCCTCGATGCGGAGCTCCCAGCGGGCCAGGTCGGGCACCGGGATGGGGTTCCACTCCATCACCTTCAGCCCGAAGCGGTCCGGAGTGTCGGTGGGCAGGATCCACTTGCGGCCCGAGGCCTCCGAAGCCGCTCTGGCACTTCCGACCGCCGCCGCGCCGGCGAGGAAGGCGGACTCCAGGAACCCCCTCCTCTCAATGCTCGCCATCATCACCACTCGGTCGCGTGAGCGTCAGCGGCACTAGACCACCGGGCGCGGGGAGTGTCAAGGTCGACGGGCACCCGGAGCGCCTCCCCGCTTGCGGGGTTTGGCACGGGCGCGAGCGTACTTGAGGGCGATCAGGCCTCTCGAGAAGGTCTTGTTTTCGAGCAAGGAAAACTCGCGCTGCGGAAAGCCGCTCGGAAACAGCGGGATGCCTTCGCCGATCAGGACCGGAACGATCCCGATACAAAGCTCGTCGGCCAGGTCGTCTTTGAGGAACTCGCGGGCAAGCTCCCCTCCACCCATGAGCCAAATGTCCTTGCCGGGGCTCTTGCGGAGCGTCTCGATCAGGCTTCTCGGGGATTCGTTGACGAAGGTGAGGCCGCCGCGCTCGCCGGGCGGCTGGGAGTGGGAGAAGACGTAATTCTTTGTTTTCGAGTCGCTGAAGCCTCCACCCATCTTGAGAGCAGCGTCGTAGGTCTTGCGTCCCATGACCATCGTATCGATGGTCGCGAAGAAGGGCCCCATGGAATAGTCCTTGGGCATGAAGAGAAAATCGACGGATCCATCGGGGCGGGCGATGTAGCCGTCGAGGCTGATGCCCAGGCCAAGGACGACCTTGCGCATGAGAGGCTCGTGCACACGCCGTGTCAAGGTTCGGCCTGCAACAGGCGCCGCGCTTCTGCCGTCGCCTCCTCCACGGTCGTGACCGCGCCGTCGAGCTGGCGCTCGTAGACGGCCTCGAGGACCCGCCCCATGGCCGGACCCGGGGCCACGCCGAGGGCCAAGAGGTCGCGGCCGCGCAGCAGGGGCGCGGGCGGCCGCACCGCCACCTCGAGCTGCCGGACCCTCTCGCGGAACCATTCCATGGCCACCGGCTCGAACCGCCCCGGGCGCCGGCCCAGGCAGTCGGCCCGGGCCACGCGGTAGAGCAGGTCGGGCTCGCACTTGCGGGCCAGGCGGCTGATCGCGCCATCCCCGACCCGCTCCCGCTCCTTGTACAGCTCTCCCGGCTTCAGGTGGTCGCGCACGAGCGTCGCCACCTGCCCGCGCACGTCGTAGCCGAGGAGGGTATGCACGTTCCAGCGGTCGAGGAGCGACAGGGTGGGCGCGACTCCCGCCTCCTCGTGGCCGGGGGAGCGGATGCGGCCGTTCTCGTGCTTCGTGGTCGCGGGCTTGCCGAGGTCGTGGCACAGCGCGGCCAGCATCACCGTGAGAGCTCGCGGCCGGTCCTCGGCGAAGCCCTCGATGAGACCCGCGGCCTCGTCGATCACCTGCAGCGTGTGCGTCCACACGTCGCCCTCCGGGTGCCATTCCGGGTCCTGTGGAGTCTCCGCGAGGGACAGCAGCTCGGGCCCCACGACCGGCAACATCCCCCACTCCTTCATCAGGGCAAAGCCGATCGAGGGCCGCCGGGCCTTCAGCAGGAGCTTCTCGATCTCGCCGAAGACCCGCTCGGCGGGAAGCTCGACGAGCGGCATCCCCGCGCAGAGGGCGGCCGTCGCGGGATCCACGGTCAGCTCGAACCGGGACGCGAGCTGGACCGCTCGCAGAGCGCGCAGCGGATCCTCGCCGAACGTGTCGGGGTCTACCGCCCGCAAGATCCTGGACTCGAGGTCCCGTCGGCCACCGTGGGGATCGATCAGCTCTTCCCGGAAGGGGTCGTACAGCAGAGCGTTGATCGTGAAATCGCGCCGGCGCGCCGCCTCCTCGAGCGGCAGGTCCGGGTCCCCGACCACCGCGATGCCCCGGTGGCCCGGTCCCACCTTCGAGTCGCGGCGCGGGAGCGAGACGTCCACCGCTCCTCGGACGTCGGGGAGGCCCGATAGCTTGTAGACCGTGAAGGCCTGGCCGGCCGCGTCCACCTTGCCCACCGTGCTCAGCACCCCGGCCAGCCGCTCGGCGGGCAGGCCGAAGACCTCGACGTCGAAATCGGCAAGGGGCAGGCCGAGGAGCGCGTCGCGCACGGCCCCTCCCACCACGTAGGGCCGGCCGCCGGCCGCGCGCAGGGCCTCGGCCAGCCGGCGCAGGCCGGCGGGCAGCGCCAGCTTGGGGGCGTCCGTGGCCACGGCTGAGGGTAGCACGTCCTTGACAATCCAGTGCATCGGTGTATTGTTACTGTGATACACATATGAGCCGCCTGCTCCGCGTCGAACCCGCGCTCGCCACCCCGATCTGGAGCCAGATCGAGGAGGGGATGCGCCGGCTCGTGGCCTCGGGCGCGCTGGGGCCGGGGCAGGCCGTCCCCTCGGTGCGCGACTTCGCCCGCGAGCTCCGGGTCAACCCGGCCACCGTGTCCAAGGCCTACCAGCGCCTGGCCGAGCAGGGCGTGCTGGAGGTCCGGCGCGGCGAGGGGACGTTCGTGTCCGGCGCCCCCCCCGCCATGGGCCGGGCGGAGCGGGCGCGCCTGGTGCGCGACGGGGCCGCCCGCTACGCGAGCATCGGCCTGACCCTGGGGGCGAGCCGGGAGGAGGCGCTCGACGAGCTGAGGGCGGCCTGGACGGAGCTGGGGCGGCGAGGAAAAGGAGAAGACCGATGAGCGGCGACGTCACTCCCGAGGTCCTGGCGGTGCGCGACCTGACCGTGCGCTACGGCCGCCAGGTGGCGCTCGACGCCGTGTCCCTGGCGGTTCCCCGGGGCGCGGTCTACGCCCTCCTGGGACGCAATGGCGCCGGCAAGTCCTCGCTGATCCGCTGCCTCCTCGGCCAGCAGCACCCGGCCCGCGGCCGGCTGAGCCTGTTCGGTCTCGACCCCTGGAGGAACCGGCCGGCGCTCATGGCCCGGGTGGGTGTGGTGCCGGAGACGCCCGACGCGCCACCCGAGCTGTCGGCCGATCAGCTCTCGGCCCTGTGCGGCCGGCTGAATCGGCAGTGGGACCGAGCAGGCGTCGCCGAGCGGCTCCGCCGCTTCGACGTCCCGGTGCGAACCCCGTTCCAGCGCCTGTCGAAGGGGCAGAAGGGCGCGGTCATGCTGGCCCTCGCTCTCGGCCACGGGCCGGAGCTGCTGGTCCTGGACGACCCGACCCTGGGCCTCGACGTGGTGGCGCGCAACGCGGTCTTCGGTGAAGTGATCGGCGAGCTGGCGGACCGGGGGACGACGGTCTTTGTCACCACCCACGATCTCGCGGGGATCGAGGGCCTGGCCGACCGCGTGGCCATCCTCTCGGGAGGCCGGATCGTGGTGGAGGAAGAGATGGACGCGCTGAAGGCGCGCTGGGCCCGGCCGCTCGAGGAGATCTTCACCGCGGTCGCCGGCGAGAAGGGGGCGGCGTGAGCCTGCACGGCATGAAGGCCCTGGTCGCGATCGCCGGCCGGGAGCTGCGGCGGCGCTGGATGATCCTGCCCGCGGCGCTGGTCGTGGGGTTCTTCCCGCTCGTGGCCCCTCGACTGGGCTGGAAGGCGGCCGGAGACCCCGTGGTCGGCCTGTTCGGCTGTCTGGCGCTCGGCCTCGTCGCCGCCCTCGCCACCGGCCACAGCGTGATCGGGGGCGAGCTGGCGGCCGGGCGCCTCGGGTTCTTCTTTTCCCGGCCGGTACCGTGGTGGTCGATCTGGGGCGGGAAGCTGTCGGCGAGCATTATCCTCACCGCCCTCACGGGCGTGCTGGCGGCCGTGCCCTGGCTGGCCACCCACGGCGCCCAGCCTTTGAGCGTTGCGTCCCTCCTGGACCTCTCGGGCTCGTTCTTCGTAGCGGGCCTCATTCTTCTCGCGGTGGGCCTCGCGCACGCGGCGAGCATCGCCCATGGCTCTCGGTCCGGGCTCGTGGCCGCCGACCTCGCCCTTCTCGTGGCCTGGCTCTGGGGGCTGTGGGCCGCCGGTCCGCTGATAATTCTCGGCGCCATGTGGGTGCTGTTCCTCGATCGTTCGCCTCACAACTACCTCCAATGGCCCCTCGCGCTCGCCCTCCTCGCCGCGAGCGCAGTCCAGGTGTACACGGGCCGCACCGACGCCCGCCGCGGCCATCTCGCGCTGTCCGCGACCTTGTGGAGCCTGCTCTTCGCGGGCCTGGGCCTGGTCTCCGCGGTCGGCTGGCGGCAGCTCCAGGCCACGCCCAGGGATCTCGGCGACGTCCTGTGGGCCGCGGGCGCGCCGCGAGGCGACTGGATGTACGTGGTCGGCCACGTGCGGGGACGGATCGGATCCTGGTTTGCCCCGGTGTTCCTGTACCAGGCGGGGAGCGGCCGCTTCGTCCGGCTTGGCATCGAGGGCCAGGCCACGCCTCCTGCTTTCTCCGAAGACGGGCGACAGGCCGCCGTGCTGAAGGTGGAAGACTGGGGAGCTGAGGGTTGGTCGGGCGCACGGCTGTACCTCGCCGACCTGGCCTCGGATCCTCCGTCCCTGCGGGCCGTCCCCCTCGGCATTCCTCCGCTGCCCAAGACGGAGCCGACCCTGGCTTTCTGCCCTGGCGGCGACTGCCTGCTGCTCGCCCAGGACGAGGCCTTGACCCTCTACGACCTTCCGTCCGGGAAGAGCCGCTGGACAGCCCCACCTTTGCGCGGGCGGTGGATCGAGCCGGTCGTTTTCCTCGACCGCGAGATCCTGCGGGCGTACCGGCGAACCGGCGACCTCACGACGCCCACGATCGAGATCGTGACCGTCCGACTCCGGGACGGATCGCAGCAGCCGACGGGCCGCCTCGAAGCTCCGGAAGGCACCTGGCTGCGCTCGAGCGCGTCGGGAGAGCGGCTGCTGGTCCTGCACCACCGCATATCCGGAGACCCGGCACAGGCGAGGCCGCTCAGGAAGGCGACGCTCCACGACGGGGTAACGGGCGCTCTTCTCCGAACCCTGGCCGAGAACGTGGCGGACGTCGACGCCGACTTCCTGGCCGACGGGCGCATCCCGCTGGCCGAGATCCGGGAAGCCGAGGGGCGCCTGCGGGTGCTGGGAAGAGACGGCACGGAGGGGCGCTCCATCGACCTGGGTCCGTTGCAGCGTGCGTCGCTGGAAGGCGAGCCGGAGCCGGGGCGCCTTTTCCTCGGCCTGGGCGCGTGCCCGATGTTCCTGCCGGTGGACTGCGAGGCCGCCCTCGTCGACGTCGAGTCCGGGCAGGTCACTCGCGAGCCTGGTGTCTCTCCTGCGCGTTCCTTCTGGCACCCCCGCCTCGGCCTGCGGCATCTCCGACCCGAACCTGGGTCGCTGGGGGCCACACTCTTCCGGAGCTTCGACGGCCAGCTCGTACGACTCGACCCGAAGAGCGGGACCCGACACGTCTTGCTCGGAGGCGCCCACCCGCAGTAACGGATCGATAGGGCGGTCGACCTCCTAACCCACAGACAACAAGTGCTTTGGCATCCTAACTCAGAGCCGGAGCGCGCCCTCACCGTCTTTAATTAAATTAATATTGACTTAAGTAAAAATAAGAGTAGAATTGATATCGACTTTAACTTAAGTGGAGCGTTCCGTTGGAAAGTGCCGTAGCAGCAAAGCGCTGGATCGACCTGCTGGGCGAGGAGGACCTCGCTTTCCTGAAGAGGTTCGTCCTGGCCTCGGGCTCGCTGAAGGAGCTGGCCCAAGCATACGGGATCAGCTACCCGACGGTGCGCCTGCGCCTGGACCGGCTCATCGAGAAGATCAAGGTCCTCGACAGCCAGGAGATCACGAGCGCTTTCGAGCGGACGCTGAGGGCGCAGTTTGCCGAAGGCAGGATCGACGAAGACACGCTCAGGGTCCTGCTGGCCGCGCATCGAGCGGAGATCGGAGGATCGTCGTGAAGCGTCTATTCGGGACGATGTGCTTGTGCGTGCTGGCCCCTGCTGCTCCGGCGGCTGAAATCGCTCGAGATCTCTCCTGGGCGAGCCTGAGGCAGCAAGGCGCCCTCCTGGCGGGCGAGCTCCGCCCCGCGGACAGCTCCGCGGCGTTCGAGCATCTGGAGGTGCGGAACCCCAAGCCGGACCCGCGGACCCTCAACCTGCTCAAGCTCGAGCGTCCCGGCATCTCGAAGGCGCGGTATGCCATCGTCGGAGACCTCCGGTACGAAGGAGTGGAAGGGACGGGGTACCTCGAGATGTGGAGCATCTTCGCGCAGAAGGGGAGCTTCTTCACCCGGACGCTGGCGCCGTCGGGTCCGATGCAGAGCCTGACCGGTTCCTCCCCCTGGCGTCCCTTTGCCTTGCCGTTCGACGCCACGGGGGCAACCGCTCCTCCGCAGACACTCTTGGTCAACCTGTTCCTTCCCGGTCGCGGGACCGTGCACGTGGGCCCGCTCCGCCTCGTCGAGTACACCGAAGACGTGCCTCCAGGGACGGCGGGCGGAGCCTGGTGGGGCCCCCGGACGGCTGGACGGGCGGGGGGCGTCGTGGGCTCCCTCGTCGGGTGCCTCGGTGGCGTCATCGGCCTGCTCGCCGGTCGGGGGAAGGGCCGCGCCCTCGCCATGGGGCTCGTGAAGGGAATGCTCGGGTTGGGAGCGATCTCGCTGGTCTTCGGCGTGGTCGCCCTCTTCCGCTCGCAGCCGTACGCGGTCTTCTATCCCCTCCTGCTGGGCGGGGTCCTCGGCATCGGCTTGCCGTTATTCCTCATCCCGACCCTGCGCCGCCGTTACGAGGAGCTCGAGCTGCGAAAGATGAAGGCGCGGGACCTCTCGGCGGGCCACCCGGCTTAGCCGCGCCCGGGCCGCCGCCTCTTCAGCCGCGCTCCAGGGTCTGGATCATCACGTCCAGGCAGCGCTCCGACGCCTCGACCAGCAGCGCGCAGAGCGGCTCGGTGTCGAAGTGGAACCCTGCCTGGAGGCAGGCGGCGAGCCGGGGGCCGTCCCCCGCGGCCATGATCGGCGGGCGCAGCCCTCCGCGCACCATGAGATGGGACGCGGCGAGGCGGGAGACCCGGCCGTTGCCGTCCTCGAAGGGGAGGATCTCGACCAGGCGCGCGAGGGCCAACGCCCCCTGTTGCACCGGCTTCAAGTCTCGCCCGCTCTCGCTGTTGATCCATTCCTCGAAGATGGAGAGTCGCCCCGGGATCAGATCCGGGGGCGCCGGGGCCACTCCCTCCCGCGCGCGCGCGCGGCTGCGCCAGCCCGCCTCGGCTCCGAAAAGCGCGGTGTGCCAGGCGCGCAGGGCGTCGAGGGTGAGCGGGGCCTTCGCGTCGACGGCCGCCCGCGCTCGCCGCAAGGACCGGATGGGCTCGCGGCCCGAGCTGCCGTGCGACGCCACCATTTCCTCCCAGGTCACCCGCTGGCCGGAAAGCTCGAGGCTGCCCAGGAGCTGCGCGTCCTCGACCGCCTCCAAGAGGGCGGGCTCGGCGGGATCTCGTCCCTTCAGCAGGGCCAGGAGCCGCTTCTCCTTGAGGGCTGCGCTGGCGGAGACACGCAGGCCCCGCACCTCGCTCATTCGTCGACCCCCCACCCAATCCGCACTTTCGTCCGCATTCTAGGCGCGGGGCCGGCGACGGTCTACAATGCTTCCGGGCTCGTCGAGGAGGCAAGGTGGCGATGATCCGAACCGTTCTGGCCGTCCTGCTCGCCCTGGGCCTCGCCTCGGCAGGCGGGGCGGCAGACAAGAAGAGCGACGAAGCGAAAAAGAGCGAAGAGGGCAAGAAGGGCAAGCGGCCCGCCCTCGAGATGCGCGCCCTGCCCCGCTTCGCGTTCTCGCCCGCGAGCATCCATTTCACCGCCGAGCTGACCGGGGGCGACGACGTCGAGGAGCTTTACTGCCCGGACGTGGAGTGGGAGTGGGGCGACGGCGGCAAGAGCCAGCAGGAGTCGGATTGCGCCCCCTTCGAGCCGGGGACCAAGATCGACCGCCACTTCACCGCGGAGCACATCTACCAGCTCGCGGGACGGTACCTGGTCAAGGTGACGCTGCGCCGGGCCGGCAAGAGCATGGCCGCCCAGACCCTCCAGCTGACCGTCCGCCCCGGCCTGGGCGACCGGACGAACGAGCCGAACTAGGGCCCGCCACCTCCTCAATGCACACGGAGGCGGTCCTCGAAACCGCGGCCCGGGTCATGGCTCCCTACCTGGGAGAGAACATGGCGCGGGCTTCGGCCCGTGCCCACTGCCAGAAGCTGGGCATCGAGGGGGGCCAGGTGACGCGGGAAAAGGCGGAAGCCCTGCTCACCAAGCTGGCCACCGGCCTCTCGGTCTTCGTGGGGCGCGAGAAGGCGGCGGCCATCGTGGAAGAGATCCGCCAGGCGCTGGCCGGGGCGTCGTGACGAGCTCCTCCCGGCAGCGGGACCTGATCGTCGGCCTGGTGGGCGTGGCCAGCGTGGCCGCCTTCGTGCCCAAGCCGTTCTGGCGGGAGTCCGCGCTCTATCAGGGCTTCCTCACCGAGGAGGTCCTGGCCTACGGGGGGGGCATCGTCAAGCTGGTGTTCCTGTTCCTGAGCGGCCTGTTCGCGGTGCGGTCTGCCCGTCGTCTCGAAGCGGGCAACCCGGCCCGCCGGCCGTGGGCACTGCTGGGCGGGGGCTTCCTGTCCTTCTTCCTGGGGCAGGCCATTCTCGGCTTCCACGTGATGGTGCTGCGACAGCCGAGCCCGTTCCCCTCGTGGGGCGACTTCTTTTTCGTGGCCGCCTACCCGATGCTCATCGGCGCCCTGGTGGAGTTCATCCGTGCCTATCGCGCGGTGGGCCTCGCGGTGGGGACGGTCTCCGAGCACGCCGGCCTCGCCGCCGCAGCGGTGGCCGTCGTCGGGGTCGTCGACTTCACGCTCCTGGGGCCCATCCTGGCCTCGCCCGCCCCGGTCCTGGAGCGCTACCTGAACGCCGCCTACCCCACCCTGGACTTCGCCCTCCTGGTCCCGATCATGGTGCTCATCCGGATCACCTCGAGGTTCCAGGGGGGGCGAGTGGCCTTCGTCTGGACCATGCTGCTCACGGGTTGCATCTGCCTTTGCGCCGGCGACATCGCCTTCGCCTACTTCTCGACCATGGGCAAGCAGGGCCTCGACCCCCTGGCGGACGTCCTGTTCCTGCTCGCCTACCTGTTCATCGCCCGAGGGACGATGGCCCAGCACGAGCTGCTGACGAGCTGACCTCCCCCGCCGGGCTTTCCGCCTGAACATCCCAGACGAAGTGCACAGGCGGGCTCAAGTACGACTTGAAGCAACTCGCCCCGGGGCGAGTCAAGCCGTTTTCACGGCCTGCTACCCGCCGCTCGACATGCTCTCCAGGAATTCCTTGTTGCTCTTGGTCTTTCCCAGGCGCTCCAGGAGGAGCTCCATGGCCTCGACCGCGGAGAGCGCGGAGAGCACCTTGCGCAGGATCCAGACGCGGTTGAGCTCCTCCTTGGGGATGAGCAGCTCCTCCTTGCGGGTGCCGCTCCGGAGGATGTCGATGGAGGGGAAGATCCGCTTGTCGGTGAGCTTGCGGTCGAGGACGATCTCGGCGTTGCCCGTCCCCTTGAACTCCTCGAAGATCACGTCGTCCATGCGCGACCCCGTCTCCACCAGGGCGGAGGCGATGATGGTGAGGCTCCCCCCCTCCTCGACGTTGCGGGCCGCCCCGAAGAAGCGCTTGGGCCGCTGGAGCGCGTTCGAGTCCACGCCCCCCGAGAGCACCTTGCCCGAGGGGGGGACGATCGTGTTGTAGGCCCGGGCCAGGCGGGTGATCGAGTCGAGCAGGATCACCACGTCCTTCTTGTGCTCCACCAGCCGCTTCGCCTTCTCCAGCACCATCTCCGCCACCTGCACGTGGCGGTCCGCCGGCTCGTCGAAGGTCGAGGAGATGACCTCGCCGTGGACGGAGCGCTGCATGTCCGTCACCTCCTCGGGCCGCTCGTCGATGAGCAGCACGATGAGGACGATCTCGGGGTGGTTGGCGGTGATCGCGTTGGCGATCGCCTGCAGGAGCATGGTCTTGCCCGTGCGGGGGGCGGCCACGATGAGGGCGCGCTGCCCCTTGCCCAGGGGATCCATGAGGTCGAGCACGCGGGTGGACAGGGCCTCGGGGATGGTCTCCAGCCGGATCCGGTCCTGGGGGTAGAGGGGGGTCAGGTTGTCGAAGAAGATCTTCTCCTTCGCCTTGTCCGGGGGCTCGAAGTTGACCGCGTCGACCTTGATGAGGGCGAAGTAGCGCTCGTCCTCCTTGGGGGGGCGGATCTGGCCGCTGATGGTGTCCCCCGTGCGGAGGTCGAACTTCCGGATCTGGGAGGGCGAGACGTAGATGTCGTCGGGGCCCGGCAGGTAGCAGTACTCGGGGGCGCGCAGGAAGCCGAAGCCGTCGGGCAGGATCTCGAGCACCCCCTCGGAGAAGATCAGCCCTTCCTTCTCGGCCTGCGCGCGCAGGATCTGGAAGACCAGCTCCTGCTTCTTCATGGTGGCCGCGCCCGGGATCTCCAGGCCCTTGGCCACCTGGGCGAGCTTGGTGATGCTCATCTCCTTGAGCGCGGCCAGGTCCAGACGGTTGCGCTCCGCGTCCGCCGAGGGCGGGGGAACGGGGGCGGGGCCCACGCCCTCGGGGCGGGCCTCCGCTACCGTGTCGGCGCCTTCGAGCTCCGCGGTGGCGACCGCCGCTTCGGGGGCCGCGTCCTCGGAGGGCGCGGCTCCCTGGCTGGAGTCCTGATCGCCCCTGGACTTCGGGGGTCGCCCGCGCCGCTGGGCATTGCCGGCGGGCTTGGGCGGTTGCGGAGGTGCGTCGTCGTTCGCCATGAGGTCTCTCGGTGGAATCGGAATGGGGGGAGCGGGCGCTTTGCCGCGTGCTCAAGGTGACTGGATGAGCAAACGATAGTGGAAGCGACGCGCGGATGTCAACTGCGGGGCCGATCGTTCATCGACCACCACCCCATCCCGCCTAGCTCCGCTCGATGACCAGGGCTACACCCTGCCCGCCGCCGATGCAGAGGCCGGCCAGCCCCCGCTTCAGGCCGCGGGCCTCCAGGGCGTGGAGCAGCGTGACCAGGATGCGGGCCCCGGAGGCGCCGATGGGATGCCCGAGGGCGATCGCCCCCCCGTTGACGTTCACCCGCCCCGCGTCGAGCTTCAGCTCGCGCACCACGGCCAGGCTCTGGGCGGCGAAGGCCTCGTTCAGCTCGAAGAGGTCGATGGCGCCCGCGGCGAGCCCGGCCTTCTCGAGGGCTTTCCTGACCGCGGGGACGGGGCCGATGCCCATCACCTTCGGGTCCACGGCGGCCGACGCGTAGCTCACGATGCGGGCGCGGGGCTTCACCCCCAGCCCCTTGGCCCGCTCCGCGCTCGCCACCACCAGGGCGGCCGCCCCGTCGTTGAGGCCGCTCGCGTTGCCCGCGGTGACCGTCCCGTCCTTCTTGAAGGCGGGCTTCAGCCGGGCGAGGGACTCCCGCGTCGCGTCCGCCCGCGGATGCTCGTCGGTATCGATCCGCTTCGGCTCGCCCTTCTTCTGCGCGATCTCCACCGGCACGATCTCGGCCCGGAAGCGCCCCTCCCGGAGGGCCGCCCCTGCCCGGGCCTGGCTCTCCGCCGCGAACGCGTCCTGGTCCTCGCGCGTGATCCCGTAGCGCTCGACCAGGTTCTCGGCGGTGATGCCCATGTGGATGTCGTGGAAGGCGTCGGTCAGGCCCTCGAGGATCATGTGGTCGAGGACGGCGCCGTGGCCCAGCCGCTCGCCCCAGCGCGCTCCCGGCAGGAGGAAGGGGGCCCGGCTCATGCTCTCGATGCCGCCCGCCGCCACGACCTCGGCGTCGCCCGTCCGGATGGCCTGGGCCGCCAGCATCACGGCCTTGAGGCCCGAACCGCAGACCTTGTTCACGGTGTGGGCGGGGACCGTCTCCGGCAGGCCGGCCTTGATCGCGACCTGGCGCGCGGGGTTCATGCCCTGCCCGGCCTGCAGGACGCAGCCGAGGACCACCTCGTCCACCTGGTCGGGCCGGATCCCGGCGCGCTTGACCGCCTCGCGCAGGACCACCGCCCCCAGCTCGGGGGCGGGCACGTCTTTGAGCGCCCCGCCGAAGGTGCCGATGGCGGTGCGGCACCCGGAGAGGATGACGGCGTCGGGCATCATCGGCGAGTTCCTCCTGCCTACCTCATCATACGCGTCCCGGAACGGGGCCGAATACAGGTAGCATGGAGGTCTATGGCGCCCAGCCGCGATGACGTGCTGCGCCTTCTCGACGAATACGCGCGCCGACCAAAGGCCTCGGGCCCCGTCGCTCGGGACTATGCTCTCTTCCTTCCGCCTGACCCCGAGAACGCACTCCGGGCCTGGCGGGCTGCCGACGCGGCCGGGCTCGACCCCTTCTGTGGCGACCGGCCCACGCCGAGGCCTTGAAGTCACTTATCGAAGAGGGCGACTGAAGCCTACGGCTAGGATACTGAGGGACGACATGCCCGCACACGTCGGAATCGTGGCCTGCAGCACCGAGGGGGCGGCGCTCTGCTACCGTACGCTCTCCCTCTACGGCAGCGAGCGGCTGGGCCGACACGCCCACCCCGAGGTGAGCCTGCACTCGCATTGCCTGGCCGAGTACATGGAGGCGATCCATCGGGATGACTGGCAGGGGGTGGCCCGCCTGATGCTCTCCTCGGCTCGCAAGCTCCACGCCCTGGGCGCCGACTTCCTGATCTGCCCCGACAACACCATCCACATCGCGTTCCCCTGGGTGGCGAAGGCGACGCCGCTCCCCTGGCTGCACATCGCGGAGGTGGTGGCCACGGAGGCGAAGGCGAAGGGCTTCCGCCGGATCGGCGTCCTGGGGACCCGCTACACGATGGAGGGACCGGTCTACCCGGAGAAGCTGGGGGCGGTGGGACTCGACCAGCGGGCTCCGAACGCGGGCGAGCGCGACCGGCTCGATCGCATCATCATGGACGAGCTGGTGTACGGACGCTTCACGGAGGAGTCCCTGGCCGCGTTCCAGGCCGTGATCCGGAGGCTGGCCAGGGAGGAAGGCTGTGACGCCGTGGTGCTGGGCTGCACGGAGATCCCGCTCCTCGTGACCCCCGACCGCTCGCCGCTGCCCACCCTCGACTCCACGCGCCTGCTGGCCATGGCCGCGGTGGACCACGCGATCGCGCTCAAGCCGTCGTCGTGAGGTCTGGGCGTCAGAGACCCTACTTCTTCTTCGCCGTCCAGGATCCGCTCTCCACCACCGAACCCTGGGTTCGGTCGAGGACGTCATACGTGCCCTTGCACTCCGCGCCCTCCACGGTGCCGGCCATGGTGACGCCCACCTCGCCGTCCGGCGGGCGGAACGCGGCCGTCAGCTTCCCGTTCTCCACGGCCACGGACTGGAACGACGACGTGTAGGTCGCGCCGTTCTCGGGGCTGGGCGTGATGCTCCCCGAGAGCTTTCCGGTCGCGTCCCGGGAGATGGTCATCTCGAAGCGGCCGGCGCTGCCCCCGGTCCAGGTGCCGGACCAGGTGCCAAGGTAGGCGCTGTCGTCCTGGCCCAGGGCGGCCGCCGCCACGAGCATCACGACCGGGAGCAGTCTGCGCATCGTTCCTCCTTGGCCGGAGCGCTCGCGCTCAAGCCTCCATCGCCTCGAGATCGCCGGCCACGATCAGCTCGGCGCCCGTGGCCTTCTTCACCGCCTCCAGCGACGTGTCGGGCGCGACCTCGCGCAGGAGCAGCCCCTCCGGCACGACCTCGATCACCGCCATGTCGGTGACGATCAGGTGGACGCAGCGCCGGCCGGTGAGGGGTAGCGTGCAGTGCTCCAGGATCTTCGGAGAGCCGTCCTTGGCGGTGTGCTCCATGGTCACGACCACCCGCTTCGCCCCCGAGACCAGGTCCATGGCGCCCCCCATCCCCTTCACCATCTTGCCGGGGATCATCCAGTTCGCGAGGCTGCCCTCCCGGTCGACCTGGAGGGCGCCCAGGATCGTGAGGTCGACGTGGCCCCCGCGCACCATGGCGAAGGAGTCCGCGCTCGAGAAGTAGGAGGTGCCGGGCAGCTCGGTGACCGTCTCCTTGCCGGCGTTGATGAGGTCGGGGTCCTCCTGTCCGGGCTCCGGGTAGGGGCCCACCCCGAGCATGCCGTTCTCGGAGTGCAGGACGATGGAGATCCCGGGGGGAAGGTAGTTCGAGGCGAGGGTGGGCATGCCGATCCCGAGGTTGACGTAGTACCCGTCCTTCATCTCCCTGGCCGCCCGGCGCACGATCCGCTCGCGCCGGGGGTCGGCCTCCACTCCCGCCTGTCCGCGCAGGGTCCGCTTCTCGATGCGCTTCTCGTAGCGCGCCCCCTGGAACAGGCGCTTCACGAAGATCCCGGGGGTGGTGACGCGGTCGGGGTCGATCGCCCCCGCGGGCACGAGCTGCTCCACTTCCGCGATCGTGGTCCGCGCCGCCATGGCCATCACGGGCGCGAAGTTCCGGGTGGTGCGCCGGAAGAGCAGGTTGCCCAGGGGGTCGCCCTTCCAGGCCTTCACGAACGCGTAGTCCGCCCGGAGCGCGCTCTCCAGGACGTGCGGCCGCCCGGAGAACCACCGCACCTCCTTCCCTTCCGCGACCAGGGTGCCGTAGCTCGTGGGGGTGAAGAAGGCGGGGATGCCCGCTCCTCCCGCCCGCATCCGCTCCGCGAAGGTGCCTTGCGGGCAGAGCTCCACTTCGATCTCCCCCGCGAGGGCCATCTTCTCGAAGACCTTGTTCTCGCCCACGTAGGTCGCGATCATCTTCCTGACCTGCCCGCCCTGGAGCAGGAAGGTGATCCCGAAGTCGTTCGTCCCCGCGTTGTTGCTGATGACGGTCAGCCCCTTCGCCCCCTGGTCGCGGAGGGCCCGGATCAGGTTCTCGGGGATCCCGCAAAGGCCGAAGCCGGAAACCATGATGGTGGCGCCATCGGAAATGTCACGCACCGCCTCCGCGGCGTCCTTCACGAGCTTGTTCATCGCGTCACGACCTCCGGACTCGGAGCCATTCTACTTCCGGGCTCCCGAGGAGCCACGCCGCAGCTCGCGGATGAAGGCGCCCAGGGAGCGGGACACCTCCGCGTCGTTCTGGGCCAGGATCTCCTTCCAGAGCGCGCGCGGGCTGCGCGCGAGACGGGTCATGTCGTGGAAGCCGGGCCCGGCCAGGGAGAGCCAGCGGCCCGCCTTCGCATCGCCCCGCGCGGCCGCGGCGAGCGCCCAGGCCACCACCTGCGGGAGGTGGCTCAGGAAGGCCACCGCGCGGTCGTGCACCGCCGCCTCGACTTCGACCGGCCGCGCTCCCGCGGCGCGCGCGAGCCCGCGCACGCGCCGCACCGCCGCCGCGTTCCGGGCGGGGGTGACCACCCAGGGCCGGCCGAGGAAGAGGTCGGGGGAGGAGGCGAGAAAGCCCGCGCCCTCCGTCCCCGCCATGGGATGGCCGCCGACGAACCCACGCAGACCGAGGAGCGCGGCTTCCCGGACGATCGGCCCCTTCACGCTCCCCACGTCGGTGATCACGAGCCCGGGGCGGGCCACCCGCGCGAGTCGCCGCAGCAGGCGCAGGTTGGCCTCGGGGGGCGCGGCCAGCACCAGGATGTCCACGCCCGCGGCGGCTTCCACCGTGCCCGTGGTCCCCGCCACCGCTCCCGCCCGCACCGCCCGCCGCCGCACGCTGTCGCGGTCCACGCCGATCACCCCGTATCCGGCCCGGGTCAGCGCGCGGGCGAGCGAGCCCCCGATGAGCCCGAGTCCCACGATCGCGACCGTCGGCTTATTCATTCATCGACCCCCCCTCCTAACCTCCCCCACGTAGGGGGGAGGGAATGCCGCCCCCCGTACGGCGCCGCGATTCATTCTTCGCCGAGCACGCGGGCCAGGATCTCGGGCTCGCGCCGGGAGAAGAGGCGGGCCGCCCCCGCCACCATCATCGCGTAGACCGCCGCCGCGCCCGCGAGGGCCGTGGGCAGGGTCAGGACCGACAGCCACGGGTTCTCGAAGAGCCAGGGCAGCCAGGCCAGGAACACGAGGGGCCCCGAGACCGCGAGGGCCAGGAAGAGCAGGACCATCGACACCGCGGCCGCCCCGAGGCCGCGGCCGCCGGAGGCGGAGCCGTAGGGGTTGCGGCCGGGCTCGGGTACGGGCACCGGGAAGAGCACCGCGACGAAGTCGTCCGCCCCGGCGCAGGTGAGGGCGGTGACGATCCCGACCGTGAGGACGGCCAGGGCGGCGGCCGGGGAGAGGAGGAACGCGGCGGCCCCCGCGAGAAACAGGGTCGCGGGCAGGCGCAGGAGGATCGCCACCAGGTTCTTGGCCAGGAGGATCTGCCAGCGGGGGAATGGGAAGCCGAGGAGGAGAAGCAGGCCGCGGCGCTCCATGCCGAGGGCGTTCGCACCGTAGACCCCCAGGCCGGTGGCCGAGGCGAGCAGGAGGAAGAGCCCGGGGCGCGGAGCCTGTCCGGCGCCCCTCAGGAAGAAGAGCAGGAGCAGGGGGCCGAAGAAGCCCGTGAAGAGCACGGCCTTGAGTCGCGGATCGCGCCAGGTCAGCCGCAGGTCCTTCTCCAGGAGGGCGCCCAGCGGGCCCCCGAAGAGCATGCGCGCCTCGAGGGCCGAGGCGCCGGCGGGGGGCCCGCCCAGGTCCACCTCCCCCCGGTAGATGCGCCCGGCGAGCGCCGACGAGAGCCCGACCACGCCCAGCACCGCGGCCGCCGCCGCCGCCGCGAGGACCACGAACGCACCGAGCTCACCGCGCCCGGCGTGGACGGCCGCCCGGGCTCCCCAGGCGAACGGCGAGAAGGCGAAGACGTCCCGCTCCACGACGAAGCGCAGCATGCCGCGGGCGGCGGTGCCGCCGCCCGCCATGAAGAAGACCGGAAGCAGGCTGAGCAGGAAGCCCAGGCCGAGGCTCAGGAAGAGGAAGCGGTCCTGGGTCCGGCGGTTGCGGGCCAGGGCCAGGAAGACGAGGCCCACCATCTGGGTGGCCGCGAGGGTGAACGCGAAGGCGAGGCCGACCCCGGCCGTCGCGAGCGCGAACTCCAGCGGACCGGAGACGAGGGCGGCCGCGAGGGCGAGAAGGAGCGGCAGCTTGGCCAGCACGAGCGGCTCCGCCAGGTTCGCGAGGAGGGACGAAGCCAGGAGGGTGGGGAGGGACGCCGGGAAGTGGAGGAGGCGCGACAGGTCGTGGGTCTCGCTGAAGGCGAGGCCGGCCAGGAGCGGGGAGAGCGCCCAGAACACCCCCACCAGGGTGGCCGCCGCGGAGAGGAGGGGCAGGACCCACTCGGGGTGCGCTCGCTCGAGAGCATGCACCCCCATGAAGATGACGGCCGCGGCCAGGAGCGAGCCCAGGACCAGGGTGGGGACGAGCAGGGCGAGGCCGAGCATGCGCTCGCGGGCCCCGAAGAGCGCCCGGAGGTCCATGCGCCAGCGCAGGCCGACCAGGGCGATCAGGCGGTCCACGCCGGCTTCCCTCGGCTCACGATCCGATCCACGTCAGGTCCTCGCGCCGCACGTCCGCCGAGATCAGCTTCAGGAACACGTCTTCCAGGCTCGCGTCCTGGCCGACCTCCCGCTGGGTCCGGATGTCGTCGATCGTCCCCTGGGCCACGATCCTCCCCCGGTCGATCACCGCCACCTCGTCGCAGAGCCGCTCCACCACGTCGAGCACGTGGGTGGTGAAGAAGAGGGTCACCCCCTTGGCGGTCATGCGCCGGAGGAGGTCCGTCACCACCCGGCCCGACACGGGGTCGATCCCGTTGAGCGGCTCGTCCAGGAAGAGCACCCGCGGGTTGTGGATGAGGGCCGCGGCCAGGGCCAGCTTCTTCTTCATCCCCTGCGAGTAGTCGGCGATCAGCTTCCCCCGGTCGTCGGCCAGGGTGAGGAACTCGAGGAGCTCGGACGCGCGCCGTCCGGTCTCCGCCCGCGGCAGCCCATACATCCGCCCCGCGAATTGCAGGTACTCCTCGCCGGTGAGCCGCTCGTAGAGCGGGAGCTCCTCGGGCAGGATCCCGATCACGCGCTTCACCCCCAGCAGGTCCTGGCTGAGCCGCACTCCCTCGACCACCGCGTCGCCCGCGGTGGGCCGGAGCAGGCCGGTCAGCATCTTGATCGTGGTGCTCTTGCCCGCCCCGTTCGGACCCAGGAAGCCGAAGAAGCGGCCGCGGGCCACCCGGAACGAGAGATGGTCGACCGCGGTCTGCCCGCGGAAGACCTTGGTGAGGCCCTCCAGCACGAGGGCATCGCCGCCTTCGGGTCTCATGCCCGGCAGGTTAACCGATTTCGACCCCGCGACCGGGTGCTGTTGTTCTACCGGGTGCCCTCCCACGCCTGGCGGCAGGGTTGAGCGGGGTTGGAAACTCCGCGCCGGCGATTTCGACACGGCCCGCACGTCAGCCCTACGTCGAGGCGGACAGGACGTGGGCCTACGCTTGAACTAGATCGTGGTGTGAGCGGCGTCACGCGTGACGATAGGTCTCGGTGTACGATTCGCACACGTATCCCGCAGGATCGGGATTCGCCAGCTTCGTCCATTCGCGCAGCGGCAGCAGCGGACCGGGCAGTCGGCGTGGAGGTAGACGAGACCGTGCGCCTCCGTTCCGATCCGCGCAATGAAGAAGACGCGCGCGGCGGGTATCTGCACATAGCTGCTGCCACCCGCCTTCATGGGCGGGCGTGGGACAGCTGGCTTTCGTGTCAGGCAAGCGGGGCTCCAGGTGGTGTATTGGCCGAGAGGAGGCGCAGGGTGCAACGAGTTCCACGCCGGCGGAGGGTAGCTTGCCGGTTCGCTTGGGCGAGCGTGCTAGTTCTCGGGACGGTAGTGCCCCTATCGGCGGAGCCGCCGTCTTATGCGATCGAGCAGATCGTGTTGAGCACGGACCCGGCGCCGGGGACAGGCGGGATGTTCCAGTTGCTGGGAGCGCCGAGCATCAACGCGCATGACGCGATCGCGTTCAACGACGGTTTCGGTTTCGGCATCTTCACGACTGCGGACGGCAGGGGCGTAGGCCCTCTCGTGCGGGCGGTCGGCAGTGGTGACGTTCCGCCCGGCATCCTGGGGCCGTTCGGGGGCGTTGCCGAACCGTCGCTCAACGATGACGGGACGTTTGCCTTCCGCGGCTTCGGTACCGACAGCTGGGACCGGGGGATCTACCTGCGCCTCGGTTCGGGCGGCCTCAGGTTGGTCGCCGATGCGTCGATCGTACCTCCAGGGAGTTCGGAGCCGTTCCTCAGAACCGCGCCCGGAATTCCCCTTTTGAACGACGGCAACCACGTCCTGTTCAGCCACGCCACGGCCTCCACACGTGGTGTCTATCGGGCCGACTTCGTCGGGTCGACAGGTGCGACCTCCCTGGCTCCACCCGTGATTCTCGACAGCGGGTTCCTGCAATCGCCAGGCTCCGAGAGCCCTCTTGATTACTCGATGAACGACCCGGGAAGCGCGGTCATGGTACTGCTCCGGGCAGACTTCACGCGCGCCCTGTATGCGGCACAGCCGGACGGGTCGCTGGTGGTGCTCGTTGCGGCAGGGGATCCGGCACCCGGCGGAGGGAGCTTTACCTCGAATCTCGGCGCCCCCTCGATCAACCGCCGGGGTGACGTTGCTTTCCAGGGTGATGCCGGATCGGGGAGCACCATATTCATCCGCAACGCCGGCGGAACGCTCGCCAAGGTGGTCGACGGCGCGGTCGAGGTGCCGAATCATCCCGGGGCGACGTTCTGGGCATTCCGCGACGTGAGTCTCGCCGACGATGGGACGGTCGTCTTCCTGGCGGCCTATCGGCTCGACGGAGTCGAGTACCAAGGGATCTACAGGACGGCCGCCGCGGGCCTGAAGGTCGTTTTCGATCAGTTCGATGGCATCGTCGTCAACGGCCAGCCGGTGTCCCTCGTCCGCAACGACTTCGGGTTCCCGTTCGTGCTGCCCCTGTTCCTGGCCCCGCGTTTCGTCAACGACTCCTTCGACGTGGCCTTCCTCCAGCAACTGCCTCCCGACAATCCGTTCGGTCCACCGAAGGCCGGGATCTTCATCGCCAGGGCACCGGCGGAGCCGGTGTTCCCCGTCACGATCGACATCAAGCCCGGAACCTCCCCCAACAGGATCAACCTGAGGTCCAACGGCACGCTACCTGTCGCCGTCCTCAGCACGGCCACATTCGATGCCGCAGCCGTCGACCCGCGAACCGTCACTTTGGCGGATGCTCTCGTAAAGCTGGGCGGCAGCGGCGCGCCCATGGCTTCTCTGCAAGACGTGAACGAGGATGGCCTCCTTGACCTTCTCGTCCATATTGGCATCCAGGGCCTAGAGATGAGCCCGGGCGACACGCAGGCCATTCTGAAGGGCAAGACCTTCAGCGGTGTCACCATCCAGGGCGTGGACAGTGTCGAGCTGACCCCGTAGCGCGCGACAGGGTGATGCGCGACCGGGTGCGACCCCGGTGCTTGACCCCCCTCCGCCCGCGCCTTACGCTGGCCGTGGCCTCCCATGGGATCTCCGCGGACGAAGCAAACGACGGCGGCCGCAGCGATCCTCCTCGGGCTCATGGTCGCCTCCCCGCCCCTCGCCGAGACGCAGCGCGCGATCGAGCCCCCGGTCCGCAGCGGCCCGCCCTCCTGGGTCGCGGACGCGGTGTTCTACGAGGTCTTCCCCGAGCGGTTCCGCAACGGGGACCCGCGCAACGACCCGAAGCCCACGGACATGCGCGGCGCCTGGCCGCAGGAGGCCGTGCGCGGGTGGCAGGTCACGCCCTGGACCGCGGACTGGTATCGCCTCCAGCCCTGGGAGAAGGCAACCGGCAAGGACTTCTACTGGAACGCCCAGACCCGGCGCTACGGCGGCGACCTGCAGGGCCTCCTCGAGCGCCTCGACTATCTCCAGAGCCTCGGGGTGAACGCGATCTGCCTGAACCCGATCTTCGAGGCGCCCTCCCTCCACAAGTACGACCCGACCTACCTCCACCACGTCGACAACAACTTCGGCCCCGATCCCGAGGGCGACCGGGTCATCTGGGCCACCGAGAACCCGAACGACCCCACGACCTGGAAGTGGACCAGCGCCGACCGCCTGTTCCTGAGGCTGGTGCAGGAGTGTCATCGCCGGCAGATCAAGATCGTGCTGGACGGCACGTTCAACCACGTGGGGGCCACGTTCTGGGCCTTCCGGGACGTGCGGGCGCGCGGGGCCTCGTCGCGCTACGCGGGCTGGTTCGCGATCAAGGCCTTCGACGACCCCAAGACCCCGGCCGACGAGTTCGACTACCACGGTTTCGGGGCCCTGCGCGAGCTGCCCGAGCTGCGCAAGGAAGGCGGGACCCTGGCCGCTCCCGTGCGCGACCACCTGCGGGCGGTGGTGCGGCGCTGGGGCGACCCGAACGGCGACGGCGACCCCTCGGACGGCATCGACGGCTGGCGCCTCGAGGCCGCCGACCGCGTCCCCCACGGGTTCTGGAAGGAGTTCCGGCGCACCGTGCTCGGCATCAACCACGAGGCCTACCTCGTGGGCGAGGTGTTCTGGGAGGACTGGGACTTCAACAAGATGTGGGACCCGGCGCCCTGGCTGAAGGGCGACGAGCTCGACGCGGTGATGAACTACCGCCTCGCGGCCGCGGCCCGCGCCTTCTTCCTCGACCGCCAGAACGCGATCGCGGCCAGCGAGCTCGATGCGCGGCTCGCCGCCCTCGCCCCCGGTCGGAAGGAGACGGCCCTCGCCATGCTGAACCTCCTCGACACCCACGACACCGACCGCCTGGCCTCGCAAGCCGTGAACCCGGACCGCGCCTACGACCACATGGGGGGACCGGTGGAAGACCCGAAGTACGACGTGCGGGCGCCCCGGGCCGAGGAATGGAAGCGCGCCCGCCTTCTCGCCGTCTTCCAGTTCGCCTGGCCGGGGGCCCCCATCGTCTATTACGGCACCGAAGCCGGCATGTGGGGCGCCGACGACCCCGACTGCCGCAAGCCGATGCTCTGGAAGGAGCTGCGCTACGAGGACGAGGCCAACCACCCCCTCGGCCAGAAGCGGCGGTCCGACCCCGTGCGCTTCGACGAGGAGCAGTTCGCCTTCTACCAGGCGCTGGCCCAGGCGCGGGCCCAGCAGCCGGCGTTGCGGCGCGGCACCGTGGAGACCGTCATGGCCGACGACGCGCGACGCCTGTACGCGTTCGCGCGGGCTCTCGAGGAGGACCGGGTGGTGGCCGCCTTCAACGCCTCCGACCGCGAGCAGACCGCCGAGCTGCCGATGGGAGGACCCGTGCGCGACCTGCTCTCCGGCCGCCGGTTCAAGCCGCGGGACGGCAGGACCAGCGTGACCCTCTCGTCCCTCTCCGCCGTGCTGCTGGCCGCCGACCGCCGTTAGCCCTGGTCAGGGCGGCGCCGACGGTCGAGCGCCCTCACTTGAACAGCCCTTTCACCATGGCGCCGACGTCGGTGTTGCGCACGGCGTTGCCCAGACCAGGGTCCATCAGGTCGATCATGAAGTCGGCCAGCTCGATGGGCGTCAGTCCACCCTTTGCTTCTCCCACCCCCGAGAGCTCGATGTCCTTCACGGGGACGGTGATCCGCGCCCCGAAGGGGCCGGGGGCGCTCGCATGCCCGCCCCGGAACACGAGGCGGCCGATCACGACCCGCCGCGACGACCGGGGCGGGCGGCCGAGCGCTTCGTGCACGCGGCCGCGCAGGGCCTCGAGGTTGGTGCGCCCGCCCGCGCTCTCCACGCGCAGGACGAAGCCGTCGACCGCCACCTCGGGCACCCGGATCGTCCCGCGAACGATGGAGGCCGGGTCCACGCGAACGCTGATCCGCTCCGCCGCGAGCATCCGCTCGTCTCCGAAGCCGGGCGGGTTCCCCAGGGCGAAGCCCTCGAGCCGGAGGCGGGGTCCCACGAGCCCCACCCGGGCCCGGTCGACGGTCACCCGCATGGCCAGGGCCCGGGATCCCTCGCGCGCCACCAGCCACTGCACCGCCGGGCCCGACCCCAGCCAGGCGAGGAGGCCAAAGGTGGCGAGGCCGGCCAAGAGCCTCCCCCTCCGGCGGCGTGCGCGCGGGGCCGCCCGCTTCATGCTCAGAGAAAGGCCTTCAGCCGCTGGTAGCCGGCCCGGCTCACGGGCAGCCGCGAGCCGTCGGTCAGGATCGCGGTCCGGGTGTCGGAGCCGTCCGGCTCGATGCGGGCGAGGCGCTCCAGGTTCAGCAGGTACGAGCGGTGGATGCGCACGAAGCGGTCCTTGGGCAGGCTCGCCTCCAGCTCCGCGAGGGTCTGCTGCTTCAGGTATTCCTTGCCCCCGGAGCGCAGGCTCACGTAATCGTCCTGGGCCTCCGCGTAGTCGAGGGCGTCGATCGCGATCACGTGGACCCTCGGACCCTGGCGCACCAGGATGCGCTCCAAGGGAGCGCCCGCGGGCCGCCCGGCCGAGACCAGCTCGGGAACGGGAAGGGGCTGGCGCGCGCGCAGGCGCTCGCGGGAACGGGCGAGGGCGGCCGTGAAGCGTTCGGCGCTCACCGGCTTCAGCAGGTAGTCGACCGCGTTCACCTCGAAGGCTTTCACCGCGTGCTCGTCGAAAGCGGTCACGAAGACCACCGCCACCTCGCGGCCGATCAGCTCGAGGACCTC
>WNFT01000467.1_pt1 | contig 33011 bp, 29 predicted proteins | sample 5400191 | NCBI WGS metagenome assembly WNFT01 (sample SAMN13153359, study PRJNA577476) | soil metagenome | isolation source: 80 cm saprolite under Madrone tree | place: USA:California | collected 2016-06-14 | reverse complement strand
AGCCGTGGAGGGTTCGACAGAAACTCGCCCCTAAGCATCGCGCTCTCACCCCTGTTAACTTCGAGAAAACATGATCCAGTTCCGTCCCAGATCTTTCGCTCCCCTTTCCCTGTGATCGACATTGCGATGTTATTCGCGACAACATCAGCCTGACCTAGCGCGAATGATCCTGACTTTGGCAGAAAAGGCACATGAGCATGCGGGGTCTCGATAGCTGTTACATCTCCAATCGCGTAGACCCTCTCGAACCTGGTGGCCAGGGTTTGCGGGCTCACTGGGACCCAGCCGGACGAGTCGGTCAGCCCAGCCTCAATAACCGCGCTCGGACACTTGTGAGGTGGAACTACGACCAACAGATCGTATGGGAGTTCTGTCTTTCCCTCAAACACCACCTTTTCTTTTTCCACCTTGGAGAGCTTGATCTTCGGGCGAAACGCGATTCCCTTGGCTGCAAGGAGCCTCTCCACTTGTTTACCTATTACAGGACCAGCAGCTGGCGCGGGATGAGGCTCCGGGGTGAAAAACTCAATCGAGACTTTCTTTTTCTCTCTTGCGAAATGATCCTGTAAGAGCAAAGCCAAACCATAGGGCGCGACGGGACACTTGATAGGCAATCGCGAAATCCCGATTAGTAGTCTTCCATCTTCAAAATTCTCCAGGGTATCGCGCAGTTTCATTGCCGATTCAAAATCGTAAAACTGGTGAGCGTATTTCTCTAGACCTGGAACGTCACCAGGTGAGTAGTCAACTCCCATCGAAACGACTAGATGATCATAATGCAACTCTTTCGATCCCGTCTTAACCGTCTTCGATGAAGTCTCAATCGAATTGACCCGGTCGTTCACCAGCCTGACCGTCCGCTTCCTTGGGACAGAGAGGGGGCGGCGGATTTTTCCGGGTTCGCGCCGACCCATCGCCAGCAGTGGGAAAGAAGGTGGGAACTCGAAGATCTTCTTTTGTTCCACGATCGTAATCGACGCTTTGGGAGCGCGCTCGGCCAAAAGACTTGAGACCGCCAGACCTCCCATTCCACAACCGAGAACAACGACTCTATCGTTAGATGACAAATTTTGGCTGACAAAGCATTGCGATTTGAACCGCAATAACCCTTTGTGGAGGAATTCGCTAAGGACCCCGACCATAGGCTGCGCTACTGGAAGCGTTCAAGTCTGTGCTTCGACGAGGTTGTGTTTTGGCTAAGATGCTGCTTCTATGGGATAGTCTCCGCGGTTTCGGACTATCCGGAGGAGGCGTAGTTGTTTCCTCGCTTCCTCGTAGCAGAAGTCGCATAATCGTACAGATTTCTCTCCCGGCTCAGCCATGAACCAGGTCGTCTCTGAAGCTGGTTTGGAATCCTTGCAGTACGCGCACTCGACTTGCTCCCTCTGCAAGAGACTTGTCGCGCTCATGTTGAGGGTAGACTTAGGGTCCCACTCAAAGATAAGCCTAGCTGAAATTCAACACGCTCATCCTGAATAGGGCCCTATTCGCTAAAGGTAGAGCGCGAGATAGCGCCCATCGAGAGGCTGAAGAAATCGGCTCCCAGAACTGGACTCTTGGCGACCGTTCTCTCGGGAATATTATTTGGCACAAGCGTGCCCACAATCAAGCTCGGGCTAGGTCTCCTTCCCGCAGATCTCTTCGTCGCTCTCCGATTTACACTAGCTTCGGCAGTTGTCCTGTTGCTTCTACGTCGAAGAGGATGGATTGACTGGACACTTCTCCGAGCAAGACCAATCTGGGTTGTTGGATTCGTTAACGCTCTTGGATACGTGCTGCAGTTTCAGGGACAGCGGTTAACCACATCCTCGGATGCGGCTTTGATCATAGGCACGGCAGCGTTGATGATTCCAGTTCTATCATGGGTCCGTGGGAGCGAAAAGATAGCTGCGAAGAGTGGTCTCGGAGTTTTGTCAGGGTTCCTTGGAGCAAGCCTGGTAGTGACCCGAGGCCAATTTGTGAGCTTAGGTCAGACCCAGTTTCTAGGAGATGTTCTGATACTTGGAACGGCGGTTACCATAGCGTTGGTTTTCATCTACTCCAAAGACCTCGCTGTCCAGAAAGGAGGACGAGCAGTCACGGGCGGCTTGATTCTCATCACAAGTTTTCTACTTGTTCTAGCGGTTCCCCTAGACCAAAGTTCCTCCGTCAACCTTGGCTGGGAAGCGTTCTTCTACATTACTTTCCTAGCAGTGGTTGCAACGGTGGCAGCTTACTACTTTCTCATGAAAGGACTGGAAACCGTGTCTCCTATTGTATCCTCGATCGTTCTACCCATAGAAGTGATTGTTGCTGTCGCCCTGTCAGTGATAATATTCGGGGACCCGTTCAACCTCTACTCAGGAACAGGCGCAGTTCTCATACTCGCCGGTGTCCTACTAGTATCGTCCTCGTCCTAGAACGAGCGGCTAGGATCTTATTGGTGGGCGCCGCATGTAGGACAGTTAGTCGCGTTCGAGTCCATCAGTCCGGTGCAGTACTTGCAGCGGACCTTCACGGAAGATGCCTGTTGTTGCTGTGGCGGTGGAACACCGTAGCCTGGCTGACCATACCCTTGGTAGGGCGGCATTCCATAGCCGGGGTTTGGCTGATAGCCAGGGTTCGGTCCGTAGCCTGCGGGCATAGGTCCCGGTCCATATCCTGTATTCATCGGCATGGAACCATAGGCACCCGCTGGAACAAATGCGATTTGAGTCTCGTTCGTAAGGTCAGGTCTGCCATGAGTCTCCAAGACAGCCTTCAACACGTTCTGGACAGAGGATCCGCCCCGTGTTGGTCTGCAAGGAGGAATACCTACGCTGAACGGGAATGTTTGAGCCGGCCCCTTTCCGAAGTCTGTAGGACCAACGACTACGACATCACGCTGATAGAGGTTATTGGTTCGACGCTGGTTCTCTTGGATGCGCTGGTTGTTTGGGAGCGTGACCCAGACCATCTCGTTCCAGCTTTCAACGACCCGTGCCTCCACCTTCACTCCTTTGGACTGGATGTACTCTTCCGCTTCGATGTTTACCTTGCCCACAACAGCCTCTCCCTCTTGAAAGGTCGCCTTGTCAAGACTGATCCAAATCTTGCCCTTTGGATGCGTTAGATGACTCAATAGACCCATACATGATCCACCGAATAGATTCTATCACGTTCCATGTGGGCTATCAACCAAGCGTAACCAAACCAGCAACTTACAAGAAACACGAGAAGTCAGCTCAGGAATCCGGGAAAGGAGTCCTATCAGCATCGACTCGCACTGATTGCTCGGTGTGAATGGTCGGCGTGTCAGAAGGTTTAATTTTTCCCTGACACCCCAAATCGATTGTAGCTTAGCCTTATGGAGTTCGGGCAGGAAGAAGTGATTATGACGGGGGAGAAAAAGATACACCTTGCAACTGAAACCGTAGAAGCTCAACCGCCCGCCAAGAAACCCGTGGAAAAAGAGGAGCCACAAGCTCAATTAAACGAGGCCCAAGAAGAGTTGGAGAAGGAGAAGGCGAAAGCTGACGACTATCTACGACGCTTGCAGTACCTCCAGGCCGATTTCGAAAACTACAGGAAAAGAGTAGAGAAGGAGATCTCCGACAATCGACAATTCGGAAACCAGCGCCTCCTATCCGATCTCATAATCGTAAACGATGAGCTAGAGTTGGCTCTCAGAGAGGCTGAGGAAAGCAAGGAAAACCCGACCATACTCGAAGGAGTTGGAATGGTCCATAAGCGGTTACAGACGATCCTCTCAAAAGAGGGCGTCGAGAAGATTCAGAGTACAGGATCAAAGTTCAACCCCGATCTTCACGATGCAGCACTCCGGGTCGAGTCAGACGAAGCGGAGGGAACAATCGTGGAAGAGATCCGGCAAGGATACACGCTGAAGGGAAAGGTCCTCCGGCCCAGCATCGTCAAGGTAGCGGAGAACTCCGTTGAGCGTGAGTCTAAATCCGAGAAGCGTGCTCTAGAGGAGAGAGAGGACAATGAGTAAGCCTGAGACAGAGAAGATCATAGGAATAGACCTGGGAACAACGAATTCGGCGGCCGCGATAATGGAAGCTGGACGCCCAGTCGTTATTCCGAGCGCTGAGGGACAGACTGCAGCCGGGAAGATGTTCCCATCGGTCATCGCCTTCACCAAGGATGGCCAATTGATAGTCGGTGAGCCTGCTAAGAGACAGGCCGCGACGAATCCCGACGGGACGATCATCGAGATCAAGAGGCGGATGGGAACCGACTACAAAGTCCACATCGCCGGGAAAGACTATACCCCACAACAGCTCTCGGCATTCATACTTCAGAAGATAAGACAGGACGCCGAGACATTCCTGGGACGACCAACAAAGAAAGCAGTCATCACAGTCCCCGCCCACTTCAACGACAACCAACGACAAGCAACCAAGGACGCCGGAGAAATCGCTGGCTTCGAGGTTGCTAGAATAATCAACGAGCCGACAGCCGCGTGTCTCGCCTACGGTTTGGACAAGGCCGACAAAGAGATGAAGATCATGGTGTTCAGCTTCGGAGGTGGAACACACGATGTAACCCTAATGGAGTTCGGAGGCGGAGTCTTTCAGGTTCTGGCAACTAGTGGAGACACTCAGACAGGCGGGACCGACATTGACAACGCGATCGTCGAATACTTGCTTACCGAGTTCCAGCGCCAGACAGGCATCAGCCTCCGAAACGATCGCACTGCCATGACCCGGCTCAAGGAAGCCGCGGAAAAAGCCAAAATCGAACTTTCCACTCTGCTCACCACTGACGTCGATCTGCCCTTTATCTCAGCAGACTCATCCCAGCCCAAACATCTTCACACAACCGTTACTAGGGCGAAGCTCGAAGAGCTCGCTAATCCCATAGTCCGAAAGGTTGAGACACCGATCAAGAGGACTCTCGATGACGCGAAACTTACGCCGAAAGATGTGGACAGGATCATTCTCATCGGTGGCCAGACCCGCATGCCGCTAGTCAGAAAATTCGTCGAAGACATAATTGGCAAACAAGCAGAGCGCGGAGTCGACCCAATGGAATGCGTCGCCGTCGGAGCAGCCATTCAAGGCGCAGTTCTCGCCGGAGAGGTCAAGGACATTCTTCTGCTAGACGTCACTCCACTATCACTAGGAGTAGAAACGCTGGGAGGAGTTGCTACAAAGATCATGGAGAGAAACACCACCATTCCGACGAAGCGTAGCCAGATATTCTCGACCGCAGCCGACTCCCAGACCACGGTCACTATCCACGTGCTTCAAGGCGAGCGTGCCATGGCAGGGGACAACATATCCCTAGGCATGTTCAACCTAACTGGAATCCCGCCAGCGCCGAGAGGCATTCCCCAGATCGAAGTGACCTTTGACATCGACGCTAACGGTATCCTGAACGTATCTGCAAAAGATCTGGCCACGTCGAAAGAGAACAAGATTACAATTGCCGCCTCAACCAAGCTTTCGAAGGATCAAAAGGAGAAAATGGTCCATGAAGCCGAGGAATTCGCTGATCAGGATAAGAAACGAAAGGAAGAGGTGGAACTGCGCAACACAGCGGAAAGCATGCTCTACACCGCCGACAAGACAAAAGACGAATTGAAAGACAAGATTACGAAAGAACAGGTCGAAACCATCGACAAAGCAGCCGGAGTCTTAAGAGGGGCCCTATCCGGAAAGGAACCTGAAAAGATAAAGTCGGCTAGTGACGATCTCTCGCGAATTCTCCAGAAGATTGGTGCTGAGATCTACCAAAAGGTCACCGCCCAGAAGCCTGGAGAGACTGCCCCGCCCGGAGCGGCTCCTGGAGCTAGTCCTGGGAAGAATGATAATGTCGTAGATGCGGAGTTCAGAGAGGTAAAGGACGAAGGCTCTCGGTAGAGCGAGATGAATCGGAAGGAATGGAGAAGAGAGACTACTACGACGTGCTCGGGGTTACTCGAAACGCGTCCAAGGACGACATAAAGGGCTCCTACCGCAAACTCGCTCTACTATATCACCCGGACAGGAACAAGGCTCCAGAGGCTACTGAGAAGTTCAAGGAAATCTCGGAAGCCTACGCAATACTGTCAGATGACGAGAAGCGAAAACAATACGATCAGTTTGGGCGAGAGGGAATCTATCAGAAGTATAACACCGAAGACATCTTCCGAGGCGCCGATTTTGACTCCATATTCCGGGACATGGGGTTCGGCACATTCGGCGGGGGTTTCAGTAGCTTCGTGGAACGAATCCTCGGAGGATTCGGAGGCTTCGAGAGTTACGCAGGCACTGGCGGCCCAGACAGAGGCGAAGACCTGGTCTACGATTTGCAGATCAGCTTCGACGAGGTCGCCCATGGAGCGACGAGAGAGATAGAATTTTCCCGGCTTGCAGAGTGCAAGGAATGCAACGGGTCCGGGGCCCAGCCCGGAAGCTCAAGGAAGACTTGCAGCACCTGTCATGGCCGAGGCCAGGTCCAAACGGTACGTCGAGCGGGCTTCGCTCAGCTCGTTCAGATAACCACGTGCCCGAAGTGCAGAGGAGAAGGAAGCATCATCGACAAGCCATGCAAGAACTGCAGCGGAAGCGGCCTTTCACGAGCAAAGACGAAACTCCAAGTAAAGGTTCCACCAGGGGCCGACGAGGGCCAGAGCCTCCGAATTAGGGGAGAAGGGAACGCGGCTCAGGGTGGGCGTAGTGGAGATCTCTATGTTCGGATCAGATTGAAGCCTCACGCCGAGTTCAAACGCGACGGAGACAATATTCTCTACGAGACCAAAGTCAGTTTTCCTAAAGCCGCTCTCGGCGGGGATCTTCAAATCCCATCTATCGATGGTAAGGCACAACTAAAGATTCCAGCGGGGACAAGACCAGGAACAGTGTTTCGCCTTGAAGGCAAGGGCTTTCCTAGGGTCGGAGGATGGGGGCGAGGAGATGAGCTCGTAAGAGTTGATATTGAGATCCCGCGCGACCTTTCCCGCAGACAAAAAGAACTGTTGTCAGAGTTCGCCAAGGAATTAGGCGAGAAACCCTAAAGGAAATCATTTCTTCTCTTCGGCGGGCGGCGGAGCGGGCACAGGAGGAACGAGAGCGCCGTTGGTTGTGGCGGCTCCCGGTGCAGGTTCAGAGACCAGAACAGGGCTGATCGGGGGAACGACCGCCTGCGCTTCTAGGGTAGGAACGCTGGCTAGCATTTTCTCGACAGAACCTCTGATCTTCGGAACGACTGACTCCAGTCTCACTTTTGCCTCTCGTAGGTTCTTGTAAAGAGTCGCGGCAGCAGCTGTTCCAGCTAGACCTATACCTAGGCCTAATGCGATTGTGTAGGTTGTGAAGTGTTCGACAAAGATGCTGTTCACGTATATCCGGAAGAATACGTTGTAGACGTACTCGTTAGCTAGCCAGAACGAGAAGAATGCGATAACGATTGCCTCGATTATCATGAGCGCTTTGACAGAATCTGGCGTAACAGATTTCTGAACGGTTCTGCTGGGAGACATCCTTTCCGCCAGACCCTTACGCAAGGAGGACGCTGACACATGCTGCAATTTGTGGAGATTGTACCTCAGACTATAGAACGAGGGGTGTCAGGTGTCAGTCGCAGGTTCCGAAACGTCACTGTTTGGATTGGCTTTAAGAATAGATTGAGCCCGATTGCACTGTTAGCGGGGGTTCCCGAGACCTCTATGGGATCCTGTCCATAGGGCGGGATTCAGGTCAAAGGGGCAGGACCACTCGGGTAGGAGTGGTGCTTGACTTAAGATCCGGCTTCAGGAGAGATCCTGTGGCGTAGGCCTTCGTGGGTTCGAATCCCACCCCCCGCACCATTTTATTGCCGTGCAGTCACGGCCTTTCCTTCTATATCAGAAGGTTGGATATCCACAGACTTCCAAATGATCCTGCAAAGGGGAGACTTGGGAATAGGGCTAAAGGGGAGGCGGGGGTTTCCCACAACCGACAGACAGGACATCGGAACTAGAAGATCCAGCATGTTCTTCTTCCTGTACCGATTCAACCTGTTTTCCCTACCTATCGCTTACATCGGCGGGTTTCTCCGTTCTGCCAAATGGAACGAGCCTGCAGGTGGAATTTGCATTGCTGGAAGGGAATGGGGGGTCTCCGGCGATAGATGGAAACGTCAAATTCTGGTTTGTTGACGCTTGGACAAACGAGATAGTTTACCAGGAAAGTTTCTCCGTCAACAGGAGTCAGTTCGTCCACTGCGTGACTCCTTGGGGAAACAGCGTCATAGGCTACGTGTGGTTCGTCTCAGTCTCACAGATTGGAAAGATAATCAATTCATCCAGCGGGACTGCGGACTTGACCTTCACAGCTACCGATGCGCGGACCTTCTCAGACACCCTCAACCCCATCGCGCTTCCCTCGCTGACGGGACCGGAGACGGAAGAGTTGTACGAGAGTAAGTATCTGCAATCTGCTCTGACGGTCCAGGAATCTCAAACGAAGGGGGACTTCAACGTCACTCTCAATAGGGTTGGTAACCGGACTCATCCGAAGTACACATCGTCCGGGGCTGTAATGAATGTCTTCAGGGTTGACATGACAGCCACCAGCGTTGCCACTCAGCCCGAGTATTTCTGGCTGGACTACTTCTACCTGCTGGACAATCTTGGCGGCAAATTATAGCTGGGTTGGTAGAAATACACTTACCCTTGGACTGATCAACCGGGGGGAGACTAGAACAGGATACCTTTTGTTTCCCGCACTCCGCTCCAACGCCAGCGCAATTACACTTGTCGTGACCAGGCCCAATACCCACCCAAATATCGTCTACGTGTTCCAGGTCAAATCTCTAGGCATAGACTCACGAATTTGATGATAGACCTTGGACTTGCTTGGTTCGGACGAGTCCGTAGGCAATTGTCAAGAGGAAAGATTTCCCCAAAGAATGAGACGTTATTGGGCTAAGTTCAGAGCATTTCTCAACAAGAGAAAGCGGATGCCCAGATACGCCTCTCAGCTTGGAGTTTGAGTCCGGCTTCTAAAACGTTCAGAGAATGCTAATCAAGATAGGCCCGTATCAACGCAGGTTCGACTGTGGACTGTAGAGGCCCTCTTTGAAGCGCAAGAAGAGAACTACCGGCGTTCCAAGAGTGGTAAGGGTAACGCCCTTCTCGGTAAGCATGTACTGAGCTCTTGGAGGTCTAGTGGCCAAGATTTTCCTCTGAATAAGACCACTGTTCTCCATCATTTTCAGCTTTCTGGAGAGAACCCGAGAACTGACTCCTTTGCAGGCTTTGCGGAGCTCCTCGAAACGGACGGACTTGCTTGGGTGCAGCACAGTCAGAATCTCAATGGACCATTTGCTGGAGAGATTCCTTTCCAGCATCTGGTTAACTTTCCGGCTTTCTGAAGGTTCACGGTGAGCATAGGGCCGCACCATAGCAATGGTCTCTTTCGACCACGCGCCCACTAGCCTTGTTAACTCCTCGAATCGTTCATCCAATTCTCCGTTCAGAACGTGTTCTCTACGGTTACTCTTCAGAACTCTCCGATGTTCTCTGGCTTCTGCACAAGGAAGCAGTTCTATGGACAACCCGACTTTTTATTTTCTCAGGCAGCATATTAAAAGGGAGTAGAAGTTTTTTCCAGAGAAAGGTAAGTGCCTTACACTCTTCTGCTTCTTAGCCGTGAAATCCTTCGTAACATGCAGGATATTCGCTATTCGTCGAGCTATTACGTGCTGGAGAGGTCACCGACTTACTCGACAGTCAGTCTGTCTTATCATTCGTCCCGCTTTCTCTTACCAATGGTAGCACGACGCGATGAAGCAACCAGAAAAGGAGTTGAAAAATTGAGAATGAGAAATTTGAGACTGCCAACGCACTTGAGGAAGAGGAGACTCACTGGGTTTCTGACCCTTCTAGTTCTAGTCCCTGCGGCAGCTGCCACCTTCTTGCATTACGCCCCGACTGCACAAGCCGATCCGGTAGCTTACTTTGTCACCACTGGTACCGTTACTTTTGCCAATGGAACCATTGACAGCTTTGTACTAAAGGGTACAGAAACGATGGCTCGCACATCGACGGGAGAGCTCGCGACGACGGGGACGCATTTCACTTCAGAAAGTTATACAAAGATCGGTCAGACAGCACCAACAGGTGATCCGGACGTACTTGGCCAAACTGTCATCGGGAGTCTAAGCGTCAATTGGCATGACATAAGTATCAGTTACGGTACCGGTATCACGTTCACTAGCCCACCGGTTGTTGTCGGGGTAGGTCTATTTTACAGTGGCGATTCAGGGCACATTCAGGATTCGAATCTGCCGACCACGGTGCCTATTTACACGGACCACTTCATTTGGAAAGCCTACGCATCGCCAAGTGGAGAAATTGGTGTAGACTGGCGAGCTTGCTGCTGAAGCTATATGTGACGCATGCGCTCGTGTAACTCTTTCTTATCCTCCCCTTTTTTATTCTATTGTCAAGGAAAGTGAGATTACTCAACTTGATATTAGTGCTTGAACGTCCCAGATCTCCCTGGGTGAGCATTGGATTTTGAGCATACTAGAATGCGACGGCGTCTCGAAGCATTTCGGCAGAGTTAAGGCTCTGAATGAAGTCTCTTTTTCGCTGTTAAAGGGTTCGGTCATGGGGCTCATTGGCCCCAATGGGGCTGGCAAGACAACAACGATCAAATTACTCCTGGGCCTTCTCCGACCCAACACCGGTCAAGTTCTCGCTTTTGGCGAAAACCCTTGGAACAATCCGAGGGTCCTGAAAAGAATAGGGGTGGTGCAAGAAAAACCCAAGTTCCCTCTGAACGTGCCGACTCTGCATTATCTGTCGCTCGTCGCAGGAATGTATGGCCGCTCTCTCGAAACCGCGTCCTCAGCCCTGAGAGACATGGGACTGCAAGACGCGTTCCAAACGCCGATTGGAAAGCTCTCAGCGGGAATGATTCAGAGATTCGCTCTTGCCCACGCCCTAATTCACGATCCAGAAATCGTAATCGCCGACGAACCAACGTCGAATCTTGACCCTCAAGCGAGGACTGAAGTTTTGGATCTTATCATCAGGACAAATAAACAGAGAGGAACTACGTTCCTGATATCGTCGCATCTCCTGGCCGATCTCAGCAGAGTTTGTGAGACCGTGTCGATCATTTACCGTGGAAAAACTGTTGCGACTGGCAGTCTCAATGAATTGTACCAGAACTTTCGAACGGATGTGGTGAGGGTCAACACCAATAAACCGGCCGAGTTAGCGGAGAAAATAAAGAAGCTCCCCTATGTTGTCTTAGTCGAAGTAGCTGGAGACAACATCTCCATCAGAACAGAATCAAGACGAGGAAACGTACTTTATCAGGATGTATTGACTCTGGCAGGTCAGATCGACGCTCTGTTGAATGGCATTGAATCGAAAGGGGCTTCACTTGAGGAACTCTTTCGCAAGATAACGTCCGCCTAAAGTTAGTGTGGCCGAATCCTTTGCCGAAGCAAAGAGTCTCCAAGCCCTTCTCTCGCATGATTCTAATCTTTGCTGACCAGGACTACAGGTTTCCCACGCTTGAGATTTTTGCTGCCCTTCTCGTACTTACAATCCTCCTAACAGGATCATTGAACAGCTACGCGATCATGTCTCGCTCGGGATTAGACATCGCTTACAGTTATGCTCAGCTGGTCACTCCCATCACTGTGCTAGTCTTCATGATCATCATCGTCAAGAACGTCTCAATTGGTTTCGGTGGCGAATTGGACAAGGGAACAATTCAAACATACTTCGGGTACCCGCTGAGCCGAAATCGTATCTTAATGGCCAGGCTGCTGTCTTCAGTAGGCATTGCCTTACTAATGTTCGTCCTCATTCAGTTCACGGTCTTGTTCATGCTCGCACCAGCCTTTTTCATTTCGAATCTGTCTATGTTCTCACTGGTCTACCTCGGCGTAATTGGAAATGCACTACTGATCACTTCAGTAATGCTTCTCATCGTTAGCCTCACCAAGCAGGGAACAGCTTCGGTCGTAACCGGGTTGCTCCTCTATCTCCTGTTTGGTTTCTTACCCGGCACGCTGACTTCTTATTTCAGTTTCAATGATAGTTACGCGGGGCTTGTTGCCGCGTTGATTTTCAACCCCTTAGGATCTTTTCAGCCATACTATTGGACCGCAAATAGTACAAGACCTGTTCTACTCTGGGCTCCTAGTTTTTGGAATGTCGTTTTGGTCATAGCAACTAACTACGCCTTAACAGCGATTGTAACTGGATTCTGTTTCCTCTATTTCTCAAGGAGGCTGGAAGTCTGAGTTGCAGAACCACATAACAGCGGCGTCTCCTGCAAGTCGAATCGGATTTGCACTAATCGCCGTTGGATTGTCGATCGCTCTGGTCTTCTTGGCCTTCCAAACCCAAGGAAATTATGATCTCGTAGGCGAGACACCGCAAACATATACGGGTGGAAAACTTATCGACTATTCGACCCTGCCACAGCGTTCGTTCGCATCGGTTTGCTGCGCCTCAAACGGCGAAGAATATGCTACTCCTCAACAACGAGTCACCGTGTCGTTGACCAACAACACTCAATCCATTACGGCATACATTTTGAGCGTGAATTCCGGTGAACTCGATTCCTGGGTTAATGCCACTTTTGGCCCAGGAGCTCTCGCAAGCAGCACGCCAAGCGTTGTTTACTTGAACGCCTACCTGATATCTCACCCGTCACAGATTCAGCTAAATTTCACGGTTCCAGCAAATGGCAGAAGATCGCTCGATTACTATCCATCGGATATTGGTCCAATAATGATTGCTCTGGCAAACTCAAATTATGTTGCAATAAACTACACTTATGCTTGGCTGATTAACGGCATCGCGGTGCCTCCAAGCACAGGTATTAGTGCCATGATTTCTCTGACCGCAGGCGGAGCCGGCCTTTCTGTCGCGGACATCTTGAGCAAGAGATATTCGTGGGTCGCGATAGTTCGAAGAAGGCAGAGAAACACAGCTTTGGAATCCAATCACAGAAGAACTGAATCACAGAACAAGGAAGAACGCAGTCAGGCTCGACACGATAGATCGATGGGACAAACAGTCGCCTGATAATTAATAACGGAGTTCACCGGTTGTTTTCATTGCTATCCAAAGGAAATGCTTGGTGTCCGCTCATAGTGACAGACATCGATCCGAGCGAACTTCCCGACTCCTTTGTCAATTTCAATCGGGATGCATTGGTGAATCCGCAATCTAATCCTCCGATGCTCGCTGACTTTCTAAACAAAGATGTCGTAATCCCTTTGGAGTATTATCCCGTCAAGAACGCGATGAAAATCAACTATACGATTAAACGATATCCGACAGTGCTGGAGGGGGAGAGGTAGAGTGTTCTTTCTCAGCGACGACTAATGCTTTCTCGCCCTCCTCGGGCCGGGCCGACCATAACCTGCAGCTGGCATTCGTGCTAAGACTCGGACAGGTACTGGAATATGCAAACAGGATTTACGGAAAATACGGCTGGAATGAGCAACAAAATGGCCTGGTTAGAATCGAGCTTAGAATTGGTCGCTCTCACGGGCAAACTCTGAAAACAGGGAATCCTTCCGGCTGGATTGGCCAATACCGAACTGACCAGGAAATGGTGACCGCCGAAGAAGCAGTTCGCGTTGAAATGCTATCTGACCCGAATCAAACTATAGGAAGAATTCTAATTAAGATTTGCAGAGACTTCGGACGCAGCATGTCTGAGAAGACTGCAAAGGACTGGGTTGCTTTGTCCCTCGGACAACCGAGACCCAAATAGTCTCGATTCGAGTCTTGGCCCGACGGTGTCATTCCGCGTTAGGTGGGACGCACTTGTCGTGCGGTTCACGGGGTCGGAGGCGTAGGTAATGGATAAACTGAGGAACCTCTCCGTGTGGACTTAATTGAGTTCCGAAACCAATCGAAGACTTGAGGACATTAACCTGGTTTCGAAGGAGAAAGATTCAATGGTGACAGTTGGGAAGGAATTCTTGGAACTGTCTCGCCTTCGTCTGGGGCGGATCCCACCGGATTCGAACCCACCCCTTAAGGTGGTCTGCTTCTCGACAGTGTCGAGGCCAGCCACGAGGCTTGGCTCGTTATATGTACCGGTAAACTGGTGCTGAAATCCCACCCCCGCACCAATCAACAATTAACGCGTCAATTATCAGGAGTCTATCACGCATATTCTGATGGTGTGCGATTTTCTAGTTGGACCCTATCTCAGATGCTCTGACCGAGTTGAAATCGACAGGGTTCGGGGGGATTGGAATTTGGAAGCTTTCAGGTAAATCCCCTTTGCCGAGACACCGGAATTCCACATGGTGACACTTTGGACATTTCAGATCGTTGCGTAGCTGTCCAGGTTCACCTTTGTCATCTCGCCAGATCTTGTAACCACACCCGGGACGAGTGCACTCGTACACATAAGTTACGTATTCTTTCTCTGTTGTGGTCTTTTTCTTGGGGTGAGATCGAGTCTTTTGAGAAGACTTGCGAGGATGATTGGGGCGAGGATGAGAGGCTTTCCGAGTCTTCTTCTCGGGTTTGGATTTTGTTTCTTTCTTCAGGGCCTTTCTGTGGGCGCTGGGCATAATCAATCGCTAGGTTAACGGGTCTAACTGACTTAGAGCGTAGTGTTACTGTTGGTCATTAATATTGGGACAGTCGAGGTCAGGGGGACAGCTGTTTGTCTACTCTACCTTGACGACCATCTCTTCCCGGTATCCCGTAATTACCCGTAGGTAACCTCGTAACTGTCGATCTATCTCACCATCACCTGAGTCAGTGAGGAGGCGTCGAGGATGTAGTGCTTCGATCTTGTTCCTCGATCCAACTACGGTAATGTTCTCGATACCCACTTTGCGAATTACGTCTGGGGTGATCTGTTGGTTTCCCCTTCCGAACAGAAAGCCTTGGCCACCAATCGGTGAAATTATGATCTTCACGTGACCCTCGCCGGCTAGCGTTAGCAGTGCCTTTTCGTCCATATCCCTTCCTAAAACTGTTCGATTCCCCTTCACTGCATCAACCCCCAGAAGCGTCTTCTTGACTCCTAGTCGTTTAGCGATTCTCTCCAATGTTGATCCAGGGCCGAGAATGTAGGTATAGGCCGGGTCGATGTTCTCTTGGAAAAATTCCGCGATTGCGTCCAGTTCTGTGTCCTCTGATGGTCCAGTTGCTGATTTTGACGCTTGCATCAGTGGTCCAGAATCGGGGGTTGTAATATGGCCGAACAGCTTGACTGACAATCGATTCTCTCTGAATGCGGCTTCATCAACATCGACCACCTCGCCCAACCTCTTGGGAATCTGACCCTGAAGAAACGCGACGGTCGATTCTGCCGCGGCGGCGGGATTGATGGCGAAGACTGACGAGTAGATTTTCACACCCGCGGGAACACCCAGTGCGGGAGTATCTTGGCCAACGCCTTTCAGCACATCTCGGGCGGTTCCGTCTCCACCGCAAAAAACGATCAAGTCTGCTCTTCTCCTTTTCATGAGACGACTGATCCTCATGCTGTCCTCGGATCTAGTTGTCCTTCCAATTCGGCCAACTAGTTTATGCTCAAGTTTCAATTGGTCAGCTATGTTCTCTCCCATTTTTCCCGGGGCGATCAGAAATTCAGTGTCCTTGACTCTTCTCTGAACTTCTTCGAGGTATCTTAGGCCCCTTTGTGGGGAGACTGATTTCGCGCCTTTTCGGATTGCCTCTTGGAGGGTTTTCTTTCCGTCAGTGCCTTTGAGTCCTACTGATCCGCCCATTCCAGCTATCGGGTTGACGAGAAAGCCTACCTTCTCCGAGGCGTTCCGGTCTGGCAATTTTAGTGAAGCGCGTTTTTGGATAATAGGCCCATCTGGAACGTGTGACCTTCTATCTGCCAATTTTCTTCCGTGTTCACCTTTGGTTTTTCTTGGTCGGGACGCAGGAGATGTAGTTTCTCTGCTCTTACTTCTTCCATGAGGTAGTCTCGCTCATCTTCCAGCCATTCGAGCTTCTGGGCGTCAGGAACCGTTACGTATGCTTCAACGAAAGCGTCAACCGGGAGGTCGAGGCGTTTCCTCATCTCCTGCAATCGTCTCACAATTTCTCTCACGAAGCCTTCTCTCACCAGTTCTTTTGGAATGGTGAGATCGATGTACACGCGGCCTTCGCTGAGACTTCCCATTGCAAAGTTCTCTGGCATTTCCTCTTTGAATGTGACCATCTGCGCGGTAATTGTGTAATCTCTATCATTCACTTTCAATTTGTAGGATTTGTCGGTTTGAAGCGCTTGGAATAGCTGTCTTCCATCTGTTGACCGGAGTGCTTCTGCGACTTTGTTGGCATCTCCCTTGAAAGCGGGTCCGAGTCCTTTGAAGTTCGGTTCAACTATCAGCTTCCTCAGTTGTTCTTCTTCTGCGAGGCCGACGAGTCGGATATCTTTCGAGTTTGTCTGTTGAAGGAATAGTGGTTTGAGGCTCTTGACCGCTCGCTTTACCTTCTTGCTGTCTGTGACGATGAGGATTCTAGCGACTGGTTGGCGCAGTTTTACCTTCTTTGATTGTCTGGCTGACGATGATGCCGCGGAGACCTGTTGTAACATCTCCATGTCCTCTTCAAGTCTCTTGTTAATCCACGGTGCTCTCGAGCCGGGCCAGGAGGACATGTGAATGCTCTCAAGGTCCGACTTTACGGTTTTGCGAAAGGCTTGCTGGTAAACTGTCTCGGTCAAGAACGGGATGAACGGCGACGCTAGTATGAGCCAGATTCTCAGTGCATGATGAAGGACCGCGTAGGAGGCGAGCTTGTCCTTGTTTTGCTTCTCTTGCCAGAACCGTCTTCTTACAAGACGGATGTACCAGTGGCTCAAATCTTCTATTACAAACGCTCTGAGTCTCCGCAGCGCTAGGTGTAACTCGAGACCTTCCATGTTGCCGCCTACTTCTTTCAACAAGCTCTCGCTGCGAGAGACCAGCCATTTGTCCTCGGCCCTGAGGTTTTTCCAGAGTCTCTTGACTGACCAGGAATCCGGCTTGAACTTGTCGAGGTTCATGTAGAGGGTTGCGAACGAGAAGACGTTCCAGGCAATCTGTAGATCTTTCGCTGCCACCTCAACCGCGTTCCAAGAGAACTGAAAATCTTCCCAGAGTGTTGACTGAACAGTGTAGAATCGAAGGACATCGCGGCTATACTTGCTGACAACGTCACTCGGGCTGACGAAGTTGCCTTTCGACTTGCTCATCTTTTCTCCCTGCTCATCAAGGGTGTGTCCGTGCATCAGCACTCTTCGGTATGGGCTTCGGTTGAAGGCGAAGACGCTGGGAACGAGCTGGTTGTAGAACCAGCCTCTCGTCTGATCGTGAGCTTCTAGGATGAGGTCCGCAGGCCACAAGTGTTTTAGCTCAACGGACTTCTTTGGATAACCGAGGCTCGCCCAAGAGGCAGTGCCAGAGTCCATCCAAACATCTAGAATGTCGGACTCTCTCCTCGCGTTCCCACCGCATTTGCACTCGACCTCTATTTTGTCGACACCGTTCCTGTGCAGCTCAAAATCTTTCGGTGGGTGTATGGCGAGCTTGACAAGTTCTGCTTTCGAGCCTATCACAGTATGCTCTCCACACTTTTCGCAAGTCCATACTGGTAGTGGGACGCCCCAGTAGCGTTGGCGCGATATTACCCAGTCCCTGGCGCCTTCAAGCCAGTCGTGGAATCTTTTGGACCCGGCCCATTCGGGCACCCATCGGACCTTCTCGTTTTCGCTCAGCATTCTTTGTTTGATCGCGGTGACCTTGACGAACCATTGGTCTGTAGCTCGGAGGATGAGGGCTGTCTTGCACCTCCAGCAGTGAGGGTAGGAGTGCTCGATTGTCTCCTCCCTCCAGAGAAGGTTCTTGGCCTGGAGGTCTTCGATGATCACTCTGTTCGCGTCTCTAACAGAGAGCCCCTCATACTTTCCTGCATCCTTCGTGAAGCGGCCTGACGGGTCTACCGGCGAGAAGGCTGGCAATCCATATTTCGTGCCGATCTCGAAGTCCTCTTCTCCATGACCCGGGGCGGTGTGGACGGCTCCCGTTCCTTCGGACATCGAAACATGTTCGGCGCTAAGCAGGATCCGATATCGGTTGTCCCCGGTTTGAGCCTGGGTTTCCTCTTGTAATGGCGGGCGGTACTTTGTGCCTTCTAGTTCTCGTCCCTGAAATTCCTCGAGGACCTTGTAGCTTCGTCCTCGCAAGAGCTGTTCAAGCCTCTCCTTTGCCAGTATGATCTTGTCTCCGTCGATCTCGACTAAGACATAGGGCTTGTCTGGGTGAACCATCACCCCTAGGTTTGCGGGCAAGGTCCAGGGCGTGGTTGTCCAGATGAGTATGAATTCTCCGGGCTTTTCGACCAGTGGGAGTTTCACGTAGATAGAGAAGTCTTGGACGGTCCTGTATTCGTCTGTGACTTCGTATCCGGCGAGAGCAGTTTCGCATCGAGGACACCAGTGGACGACTTTCAATGCCTTGTAGAGTAGATGTTTTTCCTGGGCGCGTTTAATGGTCCACCAGACAGATTCGATGTAGCTGTCTTTGTAGGTCAGGTATGGCTTGTCCCAGTCCATCCAGATCCCGAGGTCTTTCAGAACCTTCGTTTGAGCCTGAACGTTTTCTTCAGCGAATTTCTTGCAGTCAGCGATGAACCGGTCTACTCCGACAACATTCTCAATGTCTTTTTTCGAGGTTAGCTTCAGCGATTTTTCTATCAGTACTTCGACGGGAAGACCATGGCAGTCATAGCCCGGCTGGTCGTGGACATTGAAGCCTTTCATCCGATAGTATCGGATCACGATGTCTTTCAGAGTCTTGTTCCAGGCGAGTCCCACGTGGGGAGCGTTGGTTACGTAGGGTGGACCGTCTAGAAAGTAGAACTTTGGACGTTTGACGAGTTTCTTTTTGGTCTTTTGATAGGTTCGGTTAGAACTCCACCAGTTGAGCGTCTCCTGCTCCGTCTGGTGAGGGTTGTATTCTCTGGCAAGCTTGCCCACTGATCCAGAAGTCAGTAGTCGACACCCGAACTAGTGGTCTCCGTGGAATCGAAGATCTCCTACCTCGACGCACGGAATCTTCATCGTTATCTTAAAAACAATCGGATTCTAGCTCAAATGTCGTCTCTCTTGCCACGTCTGCAGGCCGACTGCTGGATGTGCCAAGGAATCTACCAGCCCAAGAATCTCGTCTTTTACGAGTCTACGGTGTCAGTCGCAAAGCTGAATCCAGACCAGGCGTTTGAGGGGTATACTTTTCTGACGCTAAAGTGGCACGAGGAGGAACTCTACAAGCTGGCGGACAAAGATCGCAAACAGTTTCTGGAAGACATGTCACTCGTTGCAAATGCGCTGTCGAAAGCGCTCAAGCCAGACAAGATGAATTATGAACTGCTGGGGAATTCCATGCCCCACCTTCACTGGCACTTGGTACCCAGATACACGTCCGACCCAAGGTGGGGACGCCCCATCTGGGCCGGTAACAGGCGTAGGAGGAGATTGAATGAGGAAGGATACGAGCTGCTGAAGCGAAGAGTCGAAACACAGATCTCCTCCATAAGGAAAAGGACTATGCCGCGCGGAAAAGCCGAGTAACAATCGGGTTCACCGACCAGTTACGTCATCTTGAAACCTTCGTCACTGCTCAAACACACATTCACGAACACTCACAGGCGAAGAGAGGGTAACTATGTCCATCCCTATCTATCTAGATTTAGTTGCGATGGTGGCGCCAGCCCTTTCCCTGTGGTTACTCATTCGACAGAAACCCACCTTTGTCGGAATAGCGCGAGATAACTTGATTCGGCTCAACATCTACTTCTTTCTAATTCTGGTAGCCGATATCGACAGAATCCTGACCCAAAGCGTTCTCGCAACGTACGTAATGCTCATCGGCTTCTTCTCAGTCGCCACGAACTTTGGCCATGCCGCTGCAGTTGTTCAGTTCTGTCCTGAGTCTAGAAATTGGAGAGAATCCATGAGGATCATCGTCAAGAGAACCATTTTGTTCCCAATGTTTCTTCTCATTCTTGGCGCATGGTTGGCAGTCACACTCACCTTTGACCCCGTCACTTCTTCCCTGACGTCATATGGGAACGAAGCATATGTTCTGCCCGCTTTTCCCACTTGGTACGTTGCGCTCACTGCCGCTCTTGCGGTTCCCATCGTCTTGTATCCGTCCCTGCTACTTCTTTCATCTCTTCGTCGTGCCCAGAACTCGTACACGAGAAACTCTCTCCTTTTGATGCTGACTAGCTGGCTTTGCTTTCCTACCGTGGGGCTGGTAGTTTTCTTTCTATTATCGCCAACGATTCCGTTCTCCTATGAGTTGGGGCTGATCATTAGTTCCGCGCTCTATTGCCTGCTAGCTATTTCCATCCGGAATCTTCCCGGAACAACTAGATTCCTGAAAAGTAGCCTCTTTCCTCAGAGTCTCATAAAATTCGGGAAACGATACCTGATTCTTCACGATTCCGGAATGCGAACGATATCATTCCTATCCTCGGCTTTTCGAAGCACTATCGAGGCTGGTGCTAGGGTTGTCCTCAAGTCTCCGGCAACTTGGCTCGTAGAGGGACTGTCAAGGAGAGATTCGCGATTCAACGAATGGACAGAGAACGGAAAATTTGTCACCCCTTCGAACGCTTCCAATGATAAAGGGTCTGAGAAGGAGGGTCTCTCGGACAAGTTTGGTTTGAGCCAAACAGCGACTGTGTTCGTGAAAGAGCTGGGTAGACTGGACCTTCAGAGCTCGATGGGGTCGCTTGCAAAAGAGTCAAAGAATCCAGGTGAACCGGAGGCCGAAGTGCTTCTGCTGGAATCTAGCAAGGCTCCGAGACCCCAAGTTGCCGAATTCCTGCAGAGAAACGGAGACATCGAACTTGTCAACCTCTCAGAAGCGTCGGACCCGTTCTCAACTCTAGTCAACCTGGATCATCCAAAGATTGAGGGCTCAAAGATTCTCTTGGAGTACTCTTCAAACGCGAACTTTGAGGATCTGGTGAAAAGGTTCTTCGACGAAGGAATAGCCAATGCTGAGATGTGTGCCCTTTTCACATCCAAGTCAAGCAAGCTCTACAGAGCGTTGAAGGGAAAGAGAATGGTAAGGATAGTCGCAGCTTCTTCTCTGGTATCTGCTCCCGACGAATCTCCGGATGGAGAAATCCAGATCCCGGACAAAGAGCTCGGGCTGGTGACTTCGCTTGTTACGGATTTCTTCGAGAATAACATGTCGGTTGCTTTGAGCTTCGTATTTGACAGTATCACCGAACTCATTCGAGGTGAGAGATGGGAGCAAGTCTACTCGGGTATCAAACAGTTGATCGAGCTGTTGAGCCCGTCAACCGTCACCGCAATATTTCTCGTCAATACGGAAACAACGGATGCACGATTCTTAGGCGCACTGCGAGGGCTCTTTTCCGTCCAGATGCGACTTGACGACACACAGGGTCAAGCCCTCAGAATCGCGAAGGCAGAGTTCTAGTCAGCGATAACATCTCGACCGGTCGCTGGTTTTCCTCCGATTGCCTAACACTATTTAAAATACGGGCCGATTCGTTAACAGCCGCTCGTCGAACGTAGGAAACTGAATCGGAGTGGAACATCTCAGCCACGATGTTTTGATCATTGGGGGTGGCGCGGCTGGACTTCGCGCTGCCATTGCTGCAGCGGAGCTTAACCCCAAGCTGGACATCGCGATCGTGTCAAAGGTGTATCCTATGCGTAGCCACACAGTATCCGCGGAAGGCGGCATGGCTGCCGTCCTGAGGACTGACTACGATAATTTCGACCTGCACGCCTATGACACTATCAAGGGGAGCGATTTTCTAGCAGACCAGGATGCTGTGGAGTTTTTCGTGAAAGAAGCGCCCAAAGAATCAATACGGCTTGAGCATTGGGGATGTCCTTTCAGCCGGGACCCGGACGGCCGGATTAGCGTACGGGCCTTCGGAGGAATGAGCGTAAAAAGAACTCTGTTTGCTACAGACAAGATTGGATTTCACCTTCTACACAGTCTCTTTCAGACGAGCTTGAAGTTCGAGAATATTCGTAGATACGACGAGTGGTTCGCCACATCGATCTTGGTAGATAACGGGCGAGTCGATGGTGTCACCGCAATCGACATACGTTCAGGCGAACTCGTGTCGTTCCTAGCCAAGTCCGTTGTGATAGCCACCGGGGGATGTGGCAGAATCTATCAGTTCACGACGAACGGCTGGATCAAGACCGGCGATGGGATGGCCATGGCCTACAGGGCAGGGGTTCCGCTCAAGGATATGGAAATGGTCCAGTACCACCCGACATTATTGCCGAACACGGGTATACTGATCACCGAGGCCGCTAGAGGAGAAGGCGGTCATCTACTCAACAAAGACGGCGAACGCTTCCTGAAGAGGTACGTTCCTAACAAGATGGAGCTTGGGCCGAGAGACATCCTATCGCGAGCCGAGATGACAGAGATCAAGGAAGGCAGGGGACTTGACGGCCCATACGGCAGCTATGTCCACCTGGATCTCACTCATCTGGGCGAGGAAACGATCGAGGCGAAGCTTCCGTTCGTGAAAGAACTAGCGGAGAAATATTTGGGAATCGATCCAGTTCATGAGATGATCCCGGTAAGGCCAGGGCAGCATTACATGATGGGCGGCGTTCACACTGACGTTCACGGCTACACAGGCCTCCCTGGACTGTTCGCCGCAGGAGAGATGGCTTGCGTGAGCATGAACGGTGCAAACCGTCTAGGCAGCAACTCGTTGACTGAATGCCTCGTATTCGGCGCTGAAGCCGGAATCGGAGCTGCACAATACGCGACCAAGCAGAGAGCACCGAGCTTCGGAAACCCCGTTCAAGGACTGGCGTTAGAAGAGGAGAAGAGAATCTACGATAAGGTTCTGAAATCTGAGACAGGCGAAAAAATCTCGACTATCAGAACGGAGATGCAAAAGGCCATGGAGGAAAATGTCGGTATCTATCGAGATGAGGATCATCTCAAACAAGCTTGTAGACTAATCGGGGACTTGAAACAGAGAATGAGGAATGCGGTGGTTGAAGACAAAGACCGCGTCTATAACACGGACCTAGTGTCTGCCCTAGAGCTAGACTTTATGCTTGATGTCGCAGAAACCATCGCCTACGCTGCGCTAGCACGAAAAGAATCGAGAGGAGCGCATTCCCGAACGGATTATCCGAAACGTGACGATGTTGGATTCCTCAAGCACTTAGTGGTCTATGCGACTGGAACGGTTCCAAGGATAGACACGATGCCTGTGACCATTACACGTTGGAAACCGGAGGCCCGCGTCTACTAATGAGCCAAGATATCGCAACGATAAGAGTAACGCGTTATCGACCCGAGAAGGATGGGAAACCGTTCTACCAAGATTACAAAGTACCCTATCGAAAGGACATGGTTGTTCTTGACGCGCTCAACTACATCAAAGCCAATCTGGACGGGACGCTAACCTATCGCTGGTCGTGCAGAATGGGAGTCTGCGGAAGCTGTGGGGCGAACGTCGACGGAATCCCGAAACTCACCTGTGCCAGCTTTCTCCACGAGTTCAAAGGCAGAATGATCAGAGTGGAACCATTGCCACACTTCCCGGTTATCAAAGACCTCGTCGTCAACATGGACGACTTCATGAGGAAGTTAGTGGAGATCAAGCCTTGGATAATCCGGGAGAAAGAGTCTCCGCCGGAAGAGGGTGAATACCGTCAGAGCGCAGAGGAATTGGAACGATACGATCAGTTCTCCTCCTGTATCAACTGCATGCTGTGCTATTCCGCTTGCCCCGTCTATGGGCTTAACGAGAAGTTCCTAGGTCCTGCGGCTACAGCACTGGCTTACAGGTACATTGAGGATTCCAGGGACCAGGGCAAGACTGTACGGTTTCCAATCGTGCATGAAATCGAAGGGGTCTGGGAATGCACCCTAGTGGGAGAATGCAGTGTTGTCTGCCCGAAAGGCGTTGACCCTATGCTCGCGATTCAGAAGACAAAGATTCTCGGAGCTACGAACGCTCTGAAATCGCTTGTGATGCCACGGGGAGGCGGAAAATAGCTGTCGAAGGACAAGCCGTTTCCTGAATACAGGCGTAAGCTTGGTCCAGGATGGTGGCTCTCCAATAGACACTTCACTCAGTATATGATACGGGAATGGACGAGCTTCTTTGTTGCGGTCTTCAGTCTCATCTACATCTACGAACTATCGCTGTTTGCGTCGGGAGCGAAAGACAGCGCCCTCGCCTTGATGAGAAATCCAGGCATCATCGCTTTCAGCGTCCTAGCGTTGCTGTTCACACTCTACCACGCCTCCACCTGGTTCTATTTGATTGGCAAAGTTCAGCCGATCAAGTTGGGAAAAACGACGAGCAAACCTTGGCAAGCGTTACTCCTCAACATTGTCCTACTGCTGATAATTTCCTACGCGGTAATTCAGATACTCATCTTGAGGTAGCGCCCGATGCCAAAAGTTGCCCGTTTGCACGCAATTCTCTGGGGAGTGTTCTCCATGGGCGGCTTCATCGCAGCATTCCTACTTCCAGTATTGATCTACTTAGTCGGAATCGCCTATCCGTTAGGTCTCTGGCCCGTCGCAAATGGAGATCCCACCAGCGATATCCTAAACCATCGTCACATCGGGACGCTTTTCTTGTTCGTGACTGTCGCAGGGTCCCTGTACCACGGTATATTCCGGTTCCAGTCAACTCTTACCGAGCTCGGTTTAGCGCGCGCAAAAAGGGCGTTGGAAGCGATCGGCTATCTGATAATTATCATTGGGATCCTTGCCACCGCGATTTACCTGCTCCAGTACAACCCGAGTTTTTTCAGTCTCCCGTAGTCCTGTTCCGGCTCCGCTTGTTCTAATACAACAGGCCACGCAACACGGGCACAGGTGAGATATGCGATGGAACATGGCCATTCCCTGAAGGACTTCAAGGCATACCGGGAGAAGACGAACGAAAAGATTCTAGAAAGAGGAAACCTACAGATCAAACGTTTCTTCAACCTGGACACTCAGGCCTACAACGACGGCGTTCTTTCTAGGAAAACAAAAGAAATGATGGGGCTCGTCGCATCACTCGTTCTTCGATGCGATGACTGTGTCACCTACCATATCATACAGTGTGTCGAGCAGAAGGTTTCCGATGCAGAATTTTTCGAGGTTTTCAACGTCGGCTTGATAGTTGGTGGGTCCATTGTCATACCGCATCTACGGAGTGCGGTCGAGATGCTAGAAGAGTGCAGAAAGAAAGAGAAACAATCTTGATGGGTTGGTCAAGCTACCTTGTACATCAACCAGTTCTTCTCTTTGAAATTGATTAAGCGATAATCTCCTTTTAGCTTCCGCCCTTTCAGAAGAACATGGTATTTCCGCGGTTCCCTGACTTCTAAGACGTAGAATCCTTTGTCCCAGACTTTTACCTCGCCCGCGCCATACCCGCCTTCTGGAATAGTTCCCTCGAAACCATAGTAGCTCAGAGGATGGTCATCAACTTGAACCGCGAGCCGTTTGATACCGGGCTCAGTTGGTGGACCCTTAGGAACGGCCCAGCTCTTTAGAACGCCGTCTATCTCCAATCGAAAGTCCCAGTGTAGCCGTCGTGCGTGGTGTTCCTGAACCAGGAACCTCGGCTGCGGCGATTCAGTTCTTTTCCGGGCGGTTGTAATGTTTGATCTAGCCTTTCCCAAGCCGTATCAATCTCCAATCATCATGGAGCCTTTGTTTTGCAAAGTGAGACACAACCGCCTATCTTTAATATGATATCCTACTGCAATAGGAGGTTGTCATGTCCCGGTTCAGGATCGCTATCTTAGCAATCTTGACCCTATCCATGATTGTTATTTCCCCTCCTCTGAGCTCCAGGCTTGAACTAATTCACAAGGCACAAGCTGTAACTGCGAGTATCACACTTTACGCCCACTTCTTCGGATGGAACTACTCGAAACCATCTGGGTCAAACCCGACAATCACGGTTGTGCAGGGGGCGACGGTTTCCTTTAACCTCATTAGCGAGAACGATACCTCACATCTATTTCTCCTGGACTTTGATAATAACGGAGTTACCGCTGACTGTCCTGGCACAGGTCCGGACAAATGTTCGGGAAATATTCCGGTGATGGGGACCGGGTCAGTCGCGCCGTTTACAGTCACTTCTCCACCCGGTAATTATTCGTACTATTGTCTATATCATTCACCGGCATACATGGTCGGGAGATTCAGGGTGCTGACCCCCGACTATGACGTTGCCTCTAACCCATCGAGTCTGACCGTCAATCAAGGAGCGTCCGGCAGTTCAACAATTACCGTAACAGGCGTCAACGGGTTCTCTGGTACTGTGAACCTTGCCGCTTCCGTCTCCTCAGGGGGAGCGATCGTATCGATGACCCCTCAAAGTATCATTCTGTCATCCACAATGACATCAGCCACTTCCACGCTCGCAGTGTCTTCACCACTCGGTCAATTCGGCGTCACAGTTACAGCAACTAGCGGATCGGCGAGCCATTCAACACTTGTTGCAGTTTCCGGCCCAGATTTCAGCATAAGTCCTAGCTCTATGAGCCTAAGCATTAACCAAGGATCGAGCGCGACGATAAACGTCACTCTGGCGAGCGTGAACGCGTTCTCAGGTTCCGTTGCATTGTCGGCCACGATATCTTCGGGAGGCCCATCTGTTAGTCTTAGCCCAGCTAGCGTTCAAGTGCCCGCAAGTGGGTCCTCCACCGCAATGCTCATTGTGACTGCATCCAGTTCTGGAGCCTATTCCACTCCCGTCTCTCCGGGTAGTTATAACGTGACGCTAAGCGGGGCGATGGGCTCGTTGTCCCACTCCAAAATGATACTTCTCACCGTTGCTTCTCCTATGTCAGGCATAGGTTTTCTGGCGAATCCTATAGTTATCGGGGGGGTACTAGCTGCAGTTGTCATCGTTGCTATTGCAGTTTACGCTCTACGACGTAGGTCCAAGACATAGCGGATTTCGCGGATTCTCTTTGTCCCTGAAGTGTTGAAAGATTCCTAGGGACAATCCTGCTATCCCTATGATCCCGAAAGAGTAGCTTACAGAGTTTATCTCGGGAAAGGCCAATAGTCCCACATTACTCAACGGACCGAAAGAGGCCGCTCCGCATACCAATGCGAAAGGCATGAACCTTGAGGGTTGCGTGACGCCGAACAACCATTTTCCAATGCTCAACATCCCCAGCGCCAATCCTTCCGATAGGGCCATGTAGGATACGACGAAGGGAACGACTGCCCACGGCCCGATTTGGACTGCAGATGCGACGAACGGGTTCAGTTCCCAATTTCCTTGCGACAACCCAATTAGGGTGAGGTAGATGTCGGCGACGACCAGTTCGATTGGGATGAGGAATATCCACCCATCATTTCTAGAGAAGAGCCTAGAGAGCTCTTCGAGATCTATTGGAATGATCCAGAGTCCCAAGACTAAACAGGCGATACCTGTGATGAGGACTAGGGTCAGTCCCATTTGTGTCAGACTGATTTGTACAGGATTTAGTACGGTGAACCAGCCGATGAGTGGACCGGCGAGGACCCAGTAGAGTCCCGATCCAACTAGTAATAGTCCAGTACCCGGCGGGATCTTCAAATCTTCTCCCTATTGTTATTTCTGGGTTGAACGAGTTGGCGGAGCCGCTGAGAAATCTTGCCCTTCGGGGGGTCAGGGGTTGTCCCGGGCTTGAAAAGCCGGAGTCCGACGGAGGATAGAATGGAGCTGATTAGGGTAACGAGTCCTGCTACTGGGTAGAGGATCTGAGCGGCTACGCCTAGGCCTGTCCCTTCCTGGGCTACGATGAAAGAGAATTCTCCACGAGGTAGCATCGAGAGTCCGACGGTCGTGGCTTCGTCTTTCGCACCCGATAGCCTGGCACCTGTCCAGCAGCCTAGGAACTTCCCAAAGATGGCGACAGCCAAGACTGCTATTATTGGAAGCGTCACGGTGAGGAGGGCTCCGATGTTGATGAGTGTTCCCATAGAGACAAAGAAGAGAACGACGAACAGGTCTTTGATGGGACCGACCTTTTCTTTGACGAACTGTGCCTGGCGGCCTCTGATCATCAATCCCATGAGGAATGCTCCGACTGCAGGTGAGAATCCTAGGTAGGACGAGAAAATTGCGAACGCGAACCCAAAGGACAGTGCGAGCAGAAATGCTGTCTCCTTGTACTCCTGATCTCCTCGACTCATCCTGTCAATGAGGTATGGAGCGATTCTCCAACCGAACACGAAAATGACTCCGACAAGAAACGCTCCTTTCAGAACCAGAAAGGCGAGGTCAAGGGGAGGGACCTGGTTGCTAGCTGCGGCGAGACCCGGGAGCAGTAGAAGCATGAACACCGTAGCAAAGTCCTCAATCACGGATGCCGTCACTACTGTGTGAGATTCTTTGGCTCGCAGACTCTTTGTTTCGAGTAAAATCTTGCTCATTATAGCCGTACTAGTTGTAGCGACGACCGCTGCAGCAAAAACAGCTTCGATCTGCGTCAGGCCTACGGCTAATCCAACGAGCGTGACTAAGACAAATGTGACTGTCAATTCCACGACTGCAAGTATGAAACTGTCTGGTCCAATCTTTCTAATCTCTAGCGGGTCAAGCTCCAGCCCGACCGTGAACAGAAGAAGTATGATTCCGAGAGAAGCGAGTAGGTTTATGGTGTTCAGGTTTTGGATGAGTCCGAGCCCGAATGGTCCGATGATTATTCCGGCGACTAGTTGCCCCACTACGACGGGTTGCTTGATTTTTGAGAAGAGATAGCTAAACCCCAGAGCAGCGAAGACCGCAAGTCCTAGGTCAAATAGGAAACTGAAATCAGCGGAAGCCGTCAATTGGATTTCCCGGAAATGATGTGGGGTTCCTATCTCTCAGTTCCAGTTTAACAGTTTGACCCTCGCGGTATGGTCTGTGAGTTCCAGACCCATATGCGAATTCTGGAGTAACAGGGTCTCTAAGTAAAAGTGCTCGCCTAGAAACGAAACTGGATCCTTGGACCCTACAATTCTGGTCGTCTCAATCATCGGCATTGCGGTGACGATAGGTCTCGTCTATTACAGTCTCAGAACCCTGTTTCTCTTCAAGCGAAATATTGCCGCTAGAGCGTGGGTCTACATTTCTCTAAGCGCAATCTTCTCCAGCACAGGAGTCGTGGCGTTTCTTGTCGAATCCGTAACCCCAATGGGGTTGCTGCCGGTTGGGGGTGTGTTGGAGACTGTGGGTGCGTTATTTCTCTTCCTCGGGTTGAGGAAGAATTTTCTTTTCTGGGCAAGCAAAGACCACTTCGCCTGATCGCTTTCCCTTCCTATTCGCTCTCTTTGGTAATACGGCAGCTTTCACTAATATGCTGGAAATTTCTACCAAAAGGTAGACTCCGCGAATATAAACGGTCGTAGAGTTTTTTTCACATGAAAAGTAGGTGACGATTATATTCCAGAGACATAGCTGAAACTAAACAGAAGCAAAGTTGGGCGAGCAAACAGCCATGGTCTTCGTTGAGGAAATAAGGCATCCAAAGAACGAGCGTGCTCTCATCGAGACGACCTTTCCAGTTTTGGATCGGTTTCTTTCCGAGGAGAAAATTACAGAATTAGCGGAGATCGCCTCACAGAATACTGTGGACGGCTTCATTGCTCAGGATCAAATGGAGTTTGACCGCGCGGTCCTTCATTGGTCACAGGTGTTTCATGCAATTTTTCCTGAGTTCGACAGCGAGCGTGTGATGAAGGCATCTGAGGCGTTCATCACCGCCTTGTTCGCGGAAAGTAAGTTGAAGGATGATAATGCGGATCCTTACACTAGGGTCCACGATGAGAAATGGGAATTCATACGCAACGAATTCTCCAAGATGTGCAGATTGCTCAACTTGCCAGCCTCCTTCGGAATAGAGACCACCAACGCGTACAGATACCATGCAATCAAAGACGATGCGTATGTCAAACACCTCATCGAGCTACACCGGGTTCTTATGATGAGGCTAACGGGAACCGAGAGCGTCTATCGAGAACTCGCGGGGCTCTATCTCACCGCTATTTCATTGCATGACCAACATAATCGGTATGGTGTGCTGAAAGGCAAAGAAATTATGAAGGTATACTATACCATACTTTTCGAAGCGAGGAATGCAGCGCCTCGGGCAACCTACTGAGCGCCTAGTGTCAATTTTTTCTTTGTTCTCGCGATACTGAACAGTACTCTTTCAGATGAGTTCTGCAACAAAGAGACTTTCCAAATCGTGAAATCGTCCTTGCATAGTGTGCCACCGAACTCGGCAAAAAAACTGCTGTAATCTTATCTCAAGACGTAAAGTGCATGGCATGCCAGTCAGTCAGCCGGCGTCTCCATCACGCCGTTGTCAGACTCAGTTTCTTTCGAACTTCTGGGATACGCGCCCCCGGCCGCGATACCAGTTCGAGATCGAAGAGATTCTCAAACATCGACACAGTTTTCGGATCGTGCGCTGGATAGTTCAGCAGAAAAACGCCCGTGATCCTGTCTGAGACCATGAGTTCAAGGGCTTGGCGAACGAATGAGTGGGCTCGTTCCGTTCCTAGGGTGAAGACTTGGTGGGAAATATTGTCGAAGATTATGGTGAAGGGAGTTGCTGCGTAGGCTTCGATTGTTTTGTTAATCGAGTCGAGAATCAGTGAACTGTCGAATGCGGGTATGAGAACCACGTTCTCGCTCTCTATCTTTGGGTAGGACACTCTCGAAGTTAGGACGAACATCTTCAATCCCGGCTCATCCTCCATGGTTGAGTGAATTGGGCTGTCCTTTCTGGTGAACAGAATTACTCTCTCGAAGTTGGAGGCAGCTTCCGTGGCCAAGGTTCTAAGTATCTTCTCATAGCCTGAGAGAGGATCATATTCTAGCAGAATTTTCTGTCCCGCTATTTCCTCGTGAGAAAGCCCAACTGTGCGGGAGAATAGGTCGGTCGACTCTGTCAGGTCAATGACTGGGACCTTCGACTTCAGAAGGTCGAGGGTTGCCTTCTCATTTTCGAAGGCGCTGTCAGCAAAGGTCATCATTACATGCACATAATGGTCCTGAGCGGCCCATCTGGGGTCGGCGAGATGGTTGACGAATTTCTGATATGGACGCTTGATACTTTCTTTGTAGTCTATCACTATCCTTAGTCCATTCTTGCCTAGGGCTCTCGTCTCATTGGCGAGTTCCAGGCATTGCCCGATTGCTGCTTCCTCATCGAAGAGGTTTTCGCCTTGGTAGAGACTGTCAATTGATGGTAGTCGAAGGTTTCCCTTGGTTAGGTTGTGCTTTACGTCAACCCCATTTTTTGAGAGCTCTTCTCGGGCAGCCGTCTCGTCGTTGGAGTGAAAATACAAAACCCGGTCTTGTTGGTTGACCCCTTCATTGACAAACCTCGATATCGGTATGATTTTCGCTTCATCACTCCCATAGATTAGAACAATTTGGTCGCCTCGCATCACGGCTGGATTGGGACCCAAAGTGGGGACTAGTCCAAGAAATGCTCTCAGAAAAGTAGGTTTCTTGAAAGCTGTGACAGCGACGACCAGAAGAATCACACTGACAAGATGTACTAACCCTAGTAGGCTGTATCCGAAACTTGCCGAGGCATATCCAAACAGCAACAGTGTTGCTATTGCAGCGAAGCAGGTTGCGATGATTCTCAGAGCGCCCCTGACCTCACGGTCCCTGAGTTGCGATCTGAGTCGAGATAGGACTATGAACGAGTATAGAGTGAAGGACGTGATCACGATTGCGGCGACGGTAAGCAGGAGAGAACTCAGACCTACGGCCTCGGAGTACGTATTGTCAAGCACATAGAATGCCTGCCGGCCAGGGCTCGGATCTATCGAGGTCGGATCTGTAATAGTCAGTATGACGAGAGATACCATTGGAACCAGGTAGAGAATGTAGGCGGTGTGTATTGGCTTCAGGGGATTAGCAAGCGCGGAGCGCAATGAGAATTTCTCGGGATAAAAGTACAGCTTTGTAACTAACAGTCCCCACAATGTTGCTATGATCGCTGCCGAGGCGGCGAAGGCTTGAGTGGTAAGTCTGATCAGGTATGCTTCAGGGTAAAAAACCAGGACTAGTTGTGAGATTGGAAATGCGTTGAAGAAAGCGTAGATGGCAACGAAGTAGCTCTTGTAGGGTCGAAAGTAGGACAATGGTTCTCGTATGAGAAACAGAACCATCAGAGTGTCTACTATGATTGTTCCGATGTTTAGGGTCGCGGCTACGTAAGGTTCCGTTTTTTCCAGCCCTCTAGGCTTGACTTACGCCAGCATCTACGCTGGCCCAACACCCTCCTTTGCGGAAGGCTAGGCGAGGGCCAATCCGGGTTTAGACTCGTGTTACCCGAGAAGAATTGGTCGAGTGACTGTTACGCGACTTCAGGAAGGCCGAGAGATTTCGCTGCTGCCTTTAGGTCCCTCATCCTGCTTCGTATGGTGACCTCGGAGACACCTGCCGCCTTTGCGAGGTCTCTCTGCATAACCATTGACCCTCGTATTCTTGCTGCCAGATCGAGTGCCGCTGCTGCCAAGCCGTCCGGGTCCTTTCCGACGTTAACTCTCAGTCTGATGGCTTCTCGTAGAATCTTCCCTGCCAACATCTCCGTTGGGGAGTCCGCTCCTGCTCGCGATGCTATTTTCGAGACGCGTTTCAATGGGTCCTCGATTGCCATGGTGACGTCGAGAGATCGGACTAGGGCTCGGTAGTAGTGGGCGAGAAGCTTCCTGCTCATTCCTGAGGCTTTTGCGATTTCACTCAAAGAGCGAGGCACATCGGTCAGTCGACACGCTGCGTAGGTTGAGGCTGCAACCATTCCGTTTATCGGACGGCCTCGGACGAGGCCTTTGTTGAGGGCTCTTCGGTACATCAATGCTGCTCGTTCGGTAACGACTTCTGGAAGGTTCAGTCGTCCGGCTAGCCCCCGGAGTTGGCTCATTGCTCTAGATAGATTTCTAGCGGTTGATGATCCGGCGGACGCGCGGAGTTGTGTCCTTCGAAGTCGCCAGAGCTGGAGCCGCTCGTCGGCGCTGAGCGACCGGTTGGAAGCCTGCGCCCTGGAAATGATTGTGGAGAGGTT
>WNFT01000466.1_pt1 | contig 33034 bp, 38 predicted proteins | sample 5400191 | NCBI WGS metagenome assembly WNFT01 (sample SAMN13153359, study PRJNA577476) | soil metagenome | isolation source: 80 cm saprolite under Madrone tree | place: USA:California | collected 2016-06-14 | reverse complement strand
CATCTCTTCAATCAAGGTACGGGCTCGCGCTTCGTCCCACTCGTCCCCCATGAGCATCCGGCAGTCGGTCATCGCCTCGTCCATGTCGGCATAGTGATTGACGACGGGATAGCGGATGAACGTGACGTCGGGCGCGATGCCCATCTGGGTCAGCAGCATGAACAGGTCGCTGAACTGAGGCACGGGAAGGTTCGGAACTGCGAGCGACTGCCGCAATCGAGTGGCGGGATTGGGAAGCGGCCCCTGCCGCAGCATGATGAAGACGCGCTCGCGCGCGGATGCCTGGAGCTTGGCTATGAAAGGGATCGGTTCGTCGATTCCGTAGAGGACATGGCAGCAAATCACGAGGTCTACAGGGGCGACCTCGGCATCCTGCCAGGTGCTCGCGATCACGGTCATGTTGTCGACGTGAGGAATCTGCGCGCGCATGCCCTCCGACGGTTCTACTGCCGTGACCCACTCGACGCGCTCGGCGAGCGGCACCGCATGCCGGCCCGCCCCCGCGCCAACGTCGATCAGGGTCGTGCGCGGCCCAAGGTACGGGTCGACCACGCGAAGGAAATCGTCGAACCTCTGGCGCGTGATCCGCGCGTACGAGCGAGCCCGGCGGTCCCAGTAGCCTGTACCCTCCCGATGGGCCGTTTTGTTATCAGCCCCCTGGACAGTATCCCGCCAGCGCTTTGCCCAATCTATTCCCGCGATCTCGCCGGTTATCCCCACCCTCAACTGACCTCGAAGCTAACTTGTTAACACTCTTGGGGACAAAGCGGGGACAAGTACGCGCCTCCGGGTCCAGATGATGGGGTCGTTCAATACCGAGCCACAAGATCTAGGGTCGGGCCCCGCGAAAGCGGCCTACGATAAGGCCGGCATGGCAGTCGAACCGTCGTCGGAATTCAACCGGGCCGAGGCACGTGTCCTCGCCCGCTTCTTCACCAACATGGACCGTCCGGTATTTGCCCTGCGCAACCTTCCTGAGGTCGTGAAGGGGGCGCTCTTCTCCCGATATTCCCGCACGGAAAAGAGCCTTCGCCGGGTGCTGTTGGACGAGTTCATCAACGAACCGGATTCGGGGTTCGAGCACCTGGCCGGCGGCGCGACAGAGGAGGACATGGTCGCCGTTCGCCGGGCCGAGGAGTTCTACGAGCGAGTGCTGGTCGGATACGGCGACGATTCCGTCGCGGAGCTGGCCGGTGCGCACGTCGCGGTGGAGCAGGTCTCGATGCTTGGCGCCAAAGCGTTGGAGGACAGCCGCATCGGCATCTCGCCGCTGGAGAAGTCGACCCGCTACGTCCGGTTCGACCGGCGCGGGCCGGAGGGGCGCTTTCTCTATTACCGCGGAGAGGAGTTGGCCGACCCGCTTTACGAACGGACCATGGATTCGCTGTTCGAGATCTACAGCCGCCTCATCGAGCCGGCGACGCTGGCGATCCGCGAGCGCTTTCCGCAAGAGCAAGGCGAGACTGACCGCGCATGGAAGTCGTCGACGCGGGCGAAGGCGCTCGACCTGCTGCGCGGTTTGCTGCCGGCGGGAGCTCTGACCAACCTGGGTGTCTATGGCAACGGGCGGGCATTCGAGTACCTGATCACGAAGCTGTCGGCGCACGAGCTGGCGGAGTGCCGGCGTCTGGCCAACGACCTCCACCACGAGCTGTCACTGGTCATCCCTTCTTTCGTGCGGCGAGCACTCGACGAAAAGTACGGGCGGCCGGCTGCGGAGCGGATGGCGAGAATCCGTGAAGCGACGGCAAGTCTGGCGAGCCGCGACACCCGGCCGCCCATTTCGGATTTGGAACCGGTCCGTCTGGTGGAATTCGACCCCGACGCCGAGCGCAAGGTGGTGGCCGCGTCGCTCTTTCCTCACTCGAACCTGCGCCTCGACGCGCAGAAAGCAGACGTCGAAGCAGCACTCGAAGCCCTGCTCGGAGAGCGGGCAAACCGCCGTCAGCGAGCGCCGCGAGCCCTGGAGCACGCCGAGTACACCTTCGAGATAATCGGCAACTTCGCCGCCTACCGCGACCTGCACCGCCACCGGATGCTGACCCAGGACCGGCAGCTCCTTGGTGTCGACCTTGGGTTCGAAATGCCGCCGGGGGTGGTCGAGCTTGGGATGGAGAGGGACTTCACCCAGGCCATTGGGGAGGCAGTCGCCACGCACAAGAAGCTCGAGGGAGACCTGGGCGCGGCGACCGCGCAGTACGTGCTGCCGATGGGGTTCAGGGTGCGTTGGTATATCCGCGCGAACCTCCGCGAGATCTATCACCTGTGCGAGCTGAGGACGACACCGCAGGGCCATCCCGACTACCGGTTGATCGCGCAGGAGATGTTCAGGCGAGTACAGGAAGTGCACCCAAGGCTGGCCGGCTATGCGCGCTTCGTCGACCTGGGTCCGGGCGATGACCTGGAGCGGCGGCAGTCGGAGCGCCGCCTGGACGAAAAGCGCGAGCACTCGACCCGCGAGTGAGATAGCATCGACGCTCTGACCAAAAAGCGAGGGTGGGAATGGTGACTAACGAAATGAGGGTTGAGCGCGGCGCGGAAAGGCGTGGGACGGTGAGGCGCTCGATCCCCGAGCGGCGGTTCGCCGAGCGGCGAACACCGGAGCGTGCGACGGTCGGCAGGCGCGTCATTTTCGTGCCGGACCGGCGGTCCGAGGAGCGCCGGATCACGGATCGCCGGGCCTTCGAGCAGGCCTGAAGAGAAGCCCCTGGCCGCTCCCGCGCTCGTAGTCCATGGCGGCGCGGGACCCGTTCCTTCAGCCGAGCGCTCCCAACGCCAGGCCGCGGTTGAACGTGCCCTCGAGCTCGGTTGGGGCCAGATCGGCAGTGGTGCCCTTATTGCCGCGATGGCGGCGGTTCGCCATATGGAAGATGAGCCCCTGCTCAACGCCGGGATCGGCGCCTGTCTGAACGCAGATGGGGAGGTCGAGCTCGATGCAGGAGTGATGGAGGGGGCGGCCCTGCGCGCCGGCGGGGTCGCGTGCTTGAAAGACGTCCGCCACCCGGTCGACCTGGCGGCGGAGGTGATGCGCGACGGGCGCCACGTACTGCTTTCAGGGTCCGGCGCCTCCAGTTTCGCGCGCGACCACGGGGTGGAGATGTGCGATCCATCGGTCTTCATCAACAACCGCAAGCGCCAGCAGCGACTGACCGGCGCGGACACCGTCGGCGCGGTCGCCCGTGACTCCGACGGCAGGCTGGCGGTGGCGGTATCAACGGGTGGGATCAGCGGCAAGCTGCCCGGCCGCATCGGCGATGCGCCGATCCCCGGCGCGGGCATCTATGCCGACGACCTGTTCGGCGCGGTGTGCGGGACCGGCCAGGGCGAGGCCTTCATCCGGTTGGGGTTGGCCCGGCTGATGATCATCGAGCTCCAGCACGGAATGGATCCGGCGGCCGTGGCGAAGGGCGCCGTCGACTTCCTCGGCACGTCCTTGTCGGCCCAGGGAGGGGTCATCCTGATCGGGCGTGAGGGCCACCCCCACGCCGCCTTCAACACGCCGGCGATGCCCTGGGCCATGGCCCGGTGAGCGACTCCGCCAACGCCGGTGAGCTGATCGCGCTCGCTTTGAAGCGGGCAGGCGTCAGCCACCTGTTCACCCTCAATGGCGGGCACATCTGGCCGATTCTGGTCGGCGCCCAGGAGCATGGCCTGCGGATCATCGACGTCCGCCACGAGCAGGCGGCAGCGTTCGCCGCGGAAGGCTGGGCCAAGGTCACCCGGCAGTGCGGAGTCGCCGCCGTCACCGCCGGTCCTGGGGTCACGAACTCGACTTCGGCGTTGGCGCAGGCGCAGTCGGGCGACAGCCCCATGTTCGTGGTCGCGGGGCGGGCGCCGGTTGCCAGGTGGGGCATGGGCTCGCTGCAGGAGATGGATCACGTCCAGGTCGTCCAGAGCCTCACCAAGAAAGCGCTGACGTTGGGCTCGGCGGAGGAGGCCTACAGCACGACCGCCGATTGCGTGCGCACCGCATTGAGCCGCCGCACCGGCCCCGTCTTCATGGACGTCCCCCTCGACGTGCTGTTCGGCGCGGCCGACGTGCCCGAGGCGACCGAGCATCTCACCCCCGACCTCGGTCCGCTTCCGGACCCAGACGAGGTCAAGAAGATTGCCCGCCTGCTGCGCGAGGCGGATCGGCCCGCCGTGATCGCGGGCGCCAGCGTGTGGTGGGCCCACGCCGAGGACGATGTGAAGCGCCTCATCGAAGGCGCGCGCCTGCCGCTCAACGTGAATGGCATGGCGCGGGGTGTCCTCCCTTCCGGCCATCCACTTTTCTTCCCCCGCGCGCGCGCCAAGGCGCTGGGCGAGGCGGACCTCATCCTGGTGATCGGCGCGCAACTGGACTTCCGCCTCAACTGGGGCCAGCCGCCCGTCTTCGCATCAGAAGCAAAGCTCGTCTATCTGGACGTCGACGACTTCCGCAAGCACCGCCCTGCCGAAGCCGCGCTGTATGGCGACCTTCGCGCGTCGGTGGCGGCGCTGGCAACCGCTGCCTCGGGCATTCCCGAGCGCACCCGCTGGCTCGCGCACCTAAGCGAATCCGAGGCGGCCGCCCGCGCGCGCGACGCGGCGATGACGCAGTCCGACTCATCTCCCGTGCACCCGGCGCGGCTGGTCGCCGAGGTCGATCGCTACGCCGACCCCGACGCGATCTTCGTCGGCGACGGCGGCGATTTCGTGTCGTTTGCCGGCCGCCTCATCGAGAGGCCGAAGCCGGGGCTGTGGGTCGATCCGGGGCCGTTCGGGTGTCTCGGTTCCGGGACTGCCTACGCGATGGCCGCCAAACTTGCACATCCCCAGCGGCAGGTCATCCTCCTCGCCGGCGACGGCGCGCTGGGGTTCTCGATGATGGAGTTCTACACCATGGCGCGGCATCGAATTCCGGTTGTATGCGTGGTCGGCAACAACGGGATCTGGGCGCTCGAGAAGCACCCGATGCTGAACATGCTGGGCCTGAGCGTCGCCGCCGATCTCGCCCCGCGCACTCGCTATGACAAGGTCGTCGAGGCGCTGGGTGGATACGGGGAGATGGTGGACCGCCCCGACCAGATCCGACCGGCGCTGGACCGGGCCTTTGCCTCGGGCGTGCCGGCGTGTATCAACGTAATTTGTGATCCAGAGGCGGAATATCCGCGATCATCGGTGTTGATGTGAGCGCGACCGAGCTACGCCCGGTGGTCGAGGCGGACGAATGGCGTACTGCGCAATCGCAGTTCGACACAGCGGCCGAGCTGATCGGGCTCGAGCCGTGGCTGCGTGAGGTTCTGCGCGAGGTCCAGCGCGAGTTCACGTGCAACTTCCCCGTGGAGATGGACGACGGCACGCACCGCATCTTCACCGGCTATCGCGTGCAGCACAACATCAACCGGGGGCCGGCTAAAGGCGGCATCCGCTACCACCCCGACGTCTCCCTGAACGAGGTCAAAGCCCTCGCGATGTGGATGACGTGGAAATGCGCCGTCGTCAACATCCCGTTCGGCGGCGCCAAGGGCGGCATCATCGTCAACCCCAAAGTCCTCTCGGCGCGCGAGCTCGAGCATATGACCCGGCGGTTCGCGACCGAGATCTCAATCCTCATAGGCGCCGACCGCGACATCCCTGCGCCCGACGTCAACACCGACGGCCAGACGATGGCGTGGATCATGGACACGCTGTCGATGCACCTGGGCTACTCGGTGCCGGCATCGGTGACCGGCAAGCCGATCGAGGTGGGTGGATCGCTCGGGCGCATCGAAGCCACCGGCCGCGGCGTGACCATCTGCTCGATGGCGGCGCTCGATCACCTTGGCCGCCATCCGCACCAGACGAAGGTCGCGGTGCAGGGATTCGGGAACGTCGGCAGCATCAGCGCGAAGCTGCTCGAAGAGGCCGGCTGCACGGTGGTCGCGGTCAGCGAGGACTACGGCGGGATATACAACCCACTCGGCCTTTCCATCAAGCGCGTGCTCGAGTACCGCGCCCGCGAGAAGACGATTCGCGGGTTTCCCGGCGCCCAGGAGATCGGCAACCAGGACGTTCTCACCGTCGACTGCGACCTCCTCGTGCCGGCGGCGATTGGAAACCAGCTGACTTCGCGTAATGCCCGCGACGTAAAGGCGACGATCATCGTCGAGGGCGCGAACGGGCCGACGACGCCCGAGGCCGACGCCATCTTTCGAGAGCGCGGCATCTTCCTGGTCCCTGACATCCTCGCCAACGCGGGCGGCGTCACCGTCTCTTATTTCGAATGGGTGCAGGATCTGCAGTCGTTCTTCTGGTCCGAGCACGAGGTCAACCAGAAGCTCAAGGCGATCCTGTCGCGGGCGTTCGCAGAGGTTCTGAAGACGAAGCTCGAGCAAAAGCTGGACATGCGCATGGCGGCTTACTGCCGCGCGGTATCTCGCGTCGCCGGCGCCACCCGGGAACGCGGCCTTTATCCCTAGATCTCGCGGGTGCGGAAGCTCCAGATGCTCAACGTGAGCATGAGCGCGAACCACACCACGACCCACGCGAGGAATGCCGTCGGGGGTGGGTCGACCGCGCTGAAGGGGTTGGCGCGTCCGGCCGTTCCTGCGGCGCGGAGTGCGGCCAGGATCGCGTCCGGCTCCATGGCGTAGACCGCGCCGCGCCACAGGCCGTCGGTGGGCAGGAGCAGGTGGCTGATCGTGCCGACGTTCTGGAGGGCCGAGTTCTGCAGTCCCATCCCAATGTCTCCCACGACCCCGGCGATCCAGGCAATGAGCCACGCGACCAGCGCGATCACCCCCCCGGTGATGCCCGACAGGCGTGTCGACAGCACAAGCCCAAGCGAGAGCAGAGCCAGGCCTTCGGCGGCGACGTACAGCACCAGCTCGATCGGGTGCGGCGGCAGGTAGCCCGTCGCCCAGTTCACCGCAGTCAGCTCGAGGAGGGCGGACCCCGCCGCGTACAGCGTCACCAAAACCGCGAGCCCGAGCCACTTTCCGATGACAACCTCGCTGCGGCGCACAGGACGCGCGAGCATCGAGAGCAGCAAGCCGCTCTCCACCTCGCTCGATATCAGCGGACCTGCAACCACTGCCGCGCTGAGCGCGAGCACCCCGCTGTACATGAAGGTCACGACAATCAAAAGCTGCGACGTGATGAGCGCGACCTGTTCGGGCGGCAGCACGCTGCCATCGCTGCGCGTGACGGTCGTGATCTTGTTGAAGCCCCACGCCGAAAAACCGACCACCAGCAGCGTGAGGATGACCAGCGCCAGCAGCAGCCGGCGCCGCGAGGATTCCTGCACTGTGAGCCGGGCGAAGACGAAGACGGGCGGCATGCCTACTTTTCCTCAGCTTCCAGTAACTGCAGGAATCGGTCTTCCAGCGTCTGATGTCGCGGAGCGACCTCGTAAACCCGCCCGCCCAGGCTGACGATCGTCGAGACGAGCTCCGGAACGCGCTCGATGTCGAGCTTGGAAAAGGTGAGCTGGTCGCCCTCGTCGTCGAGCGGACCGAAGGCCGACAGCTTGGTGCGCGCCGCTCCGTCGAGACCGCTAACGCGCACGCGAACGGCTGTGCCGCTGAGCAGCTCGTCCATTGTCCCCGACGCGATCACCCGGCCATGGTCGACGACGGCGACCCTGTCGCACACCTGCTCGACCTCGCTCAGAAGATGGGAGTTGAGGAACACCGCGGTGCCTCGTGCGGACAGGCCGCGAATGATCTCGCGCACGTCGTGGCGGCCGACGGGATCGAGCGCCGACGTTGGTTCGTCGAGGAACACGAGCTCTGGCTTGCCGACCAGCGCGGCCGCGAGCCCCAGGCGCTGCTGCATGCCTTTCGAAAAGGTGCTCACCCGATCGTCGGCGCGCTCCGACAGCCCGACTGTCTCGAGCGCGGTCGCAATCTCGTCCTTCCAGGTCGAGCGCGGGAGCGGCGCGAGCTCGCAGTGGAGCGCGAGGACCTCTCGCGCGTCGAGCCATCCCTGGTAACGAAAGAGCTCCGGCAAGTAGCCGATGCGCCGACGGGTCTCGAGGTCGCCGATCTTTTCGCCCAGTAGCCACGCCTCGCCAGAGGTCGGTTTGAGCAGTCCGAGCAGCAGCTTGACGGACGTCGTCTTGCCGGCGCCGTTGGGTCCGAGGAACCCGAAGATCTCACCGCGCGGAACTGTCATCGACAGGCCAGCGAGCGCGACCGTGCTGCCAAAACGCTTCGATAGATCGACTGTGTGAATCGCTGGATAGCCGGCAGCCGCCTGGGGGGCGGCTGCTATCGAAACGGACGCCGTTTCAGCCACGAATGCAGGCTAGCGGAGTCAGCTCTTCAGGTTGTCGGCCACCTTCACGACCTCGGACTGCTTGAGCGGCCCCGCGACTACGAAGAGGTTGCCCTTGATCCAGATCACGCCGGAGCCCAGTCCGGTGTTGTCGCCGACGGCCACGCCATGGACGCCCTGGACCGTGACCGAGGTCGATGTGGCGTACTGGATGGGGATCGGGATGATCAACGTGGAGCTCGGGTCACCGATGGCTTTGATCGCTGCCGACAGTTCTTTGGAGATGCCGGGGATGGACAGGATGTAGTTCTCGAGCTGCTTCGCGGTCACCTGCGATGACGTGACCACTGGTGCGGACGACTCGGCGATGACGAGCTGTGGCACGTTGATGTCCTGCGAGCTCGAATTCGTGTTCGTGTTCGCCTTGAAGTTTCCGTACACCTCGAGGATCGCGGGCCCTACGGTCACGGTCAGCTTGGCTCCCTCCATTCCCTTGGGCAGAGCGGGAAGCGACTTGCCGGTCTTGGCCGCGGCGGCTGCCGCCTTAGTGGAATCGAACGTGAAGACGGCGACTGCCTTCGGCATCGCCGCGTAGGTGACCGTCGAGGACACGCCGGCCGGCACGTACTTCGCTACTGGGGCGTTGAAGCCGGCGATCGTCTTGGCGTCCGCCGCCGACAGCACCACTTCAGGCTGCGGCTGCTGCGACCAGGTGACCGTGCCGTAGTCGCCGAGCGCCGACAGGGCCTGTATGTCTGTGATCTGGATGGGAACCGCTTCCACAGTCTTGGGCTGGAAGAGCGGAAGCACGTTCGCGAACGCGGTCGCAACGAGTACGACCAGCAGCGCAGCCGCGGCGAGGCCCGCGAACATCGTGCGCGATGCCGGCCGCAGGATCGGGAGCGTGAAGCCGAATCGCGGCTTGGCCGCGGGCGCAGCCTGAATACGCTGGAACGCGGAGGCTGCGTCAACCTTCACGTCTGGCGTCGCGAGCAGAGTCGCCACGGCCCGCGCGTCTTCCGCCATGCCGGCGTAGCGGGCCTGGCAGTCTCGGCAGTCAGCGTAATGCCGGCGGTCCGAGCTGGTGAGCGCGTCCGGATCGTCGAACATCCGGCGCAAAGTTCCTTCAGATAGATGTGCCACGGGTGACCTCCTTGCGCAGCGCGGCTTCTGCACGCCTCAATAAAGTTCCGATCTGTCCGATTCCAACTCCGAGCGCTTCCGCGACCTCGGCATAGCTGAGGCCGCTCGCGCGTAGTACGAGCACTGATGCGGATTTCGGCGCCAGGCGGGCGAGCGCGGCGCGCACAGCTCGGCGGTCCTCGTTGACCTCGAGCATCCGCTGGGGATCCACTGTTCGCGAAGCTTCCTCTGGGGCCTGCGCCTGTTCGCGTTTCTCGCGCCGACGGCGGCCACGAAGGCGGTTCAACGCCGTGTGCGCGGCGGCCCGATGCAGCCACGCGGGCGCGAACTGTGCGCTGGCCGAGTGGAGCCGGTGGAAGTTGATGAAGACCTCCTGGGCCACGTCCTCGGCCTCGTGCGGATCGGCCAGCACGCGGTTGGCGATGCCGGCCACGCGCGCGTATTCACTTTTGAACAGCGCTTCAAAGGCCTCTTCGCGAGATTTCACCAGATGTTTCGAGGCCTCAGCGAGGTTTACGCCCACTGAAGAACAAGCCCCACCAGGGCGCCGTTTGTGACACCTAGGCCGCTTTTGCTTTCGGTCTGAAGACCTTGATGAGCTCGCCCGACACCGCCCGAAGAAACGGGTATCCCCAGAGGCCGACCGAGAGCAGCGAGCCGAAGATGACGACTGCATCGACGCTGGCGCGGCCGGCCTTCTCCCAGTAGACGTCTTGCAGGTTGAGCCAGAGAGCGAACTCGTCCAGCGTGAGAGCCGCCCCGACTCCGTACGCGATGGCGGTGAAGCTCGCCAGCCAGCTCGAGCCCACGGCCTTTTCGACCAGCCACACGTAGCCGACCAGCAGCAGGATGAGGATGCCCCACACCAGGTGATGGATGTGGAGGCCGCCGCTGGTGGTGACGTTGTGAAACGGTCCGATGCCGGCACGGATCGTGTACGTGATGATGCGAACGATGCCGAATGTGACCAGAAAGGCGACAGAGGCCAGGAACAGCCGCTCGCGCGCCTCATCCTTGAAATGAAATCGATAGAGCTCGGTGAGAACTTTGATCACGGGCTAACCCGCGAGCGATCTCTTCTGGCGCGCGCTCCGGGCGATCTCGTCCTCGATGATCGCGAAATCATTGCGGGGAAGAGCGTGGATGTGGCCCTGGAACGCGAGCGTCCAGTGTTCGGGTGGCCACTTGCGCACATAGTCGAGGCGATAGGCCAGCTCTTTCGCCGGGATCCAGATGGTGTCGTCGAGGACGATGTCGGGCCGGATGTGCACCCGCCATGGATAGTCTTCGTCGCGTCGCGCCGATCGCCACGTGGGGGTGTGGTCCTCGTACATCGGTGAGGCGACGGTGACGGTCGCCGCGAATGACATGCGACCGGTGACGTAATAGAGGAGCCGGTCGCCGACGCGCATCGTTTCCACGCGACGGCGGTGGCGGCTCTTCAAGCCCTGGATCGTGAAGCCGAGCTCGCGCGTCTTGCGGAAGTTGTCCGGCGAGCTCACCACCATCCAGTACTGGAGGGCGCGACCTTCGGAACGCCCGGATTTCCGCTTTCTTCGCGAGCGGCCGCTCTTCTGCGGGCGGTCAGCCGCCGGCGCGGCTTCGGTGGTTGGTTCTTCGTCTGTCATGGAGTCACATCCTGCGGCCGGAGCGGGCCGAGGTCCTCGTGTTCTGGAAGCAGGACGGTCAGGTTGCGGATCTGGGCGATGTGGGCCATCTCGTGTCGGGTGACCATGCGGCAGACCTCGAGCAGCGTGAACGATCCGCCCCGCGGATCGCTCAGCGTTCGCTCCCATTCGTTCTTGCCCCAGCCGTGAAGCAGGTCGACGGTTCTCCGGCGGACCCGTGCGAAGTCTTCAAGGGCCTCCTGGAGGGGGCGGTCGAGGTCATGGTCGTGGGTGGGGTCGATGATGCCCCGCACATCCGCTGAAGCGATCCCGTCCAAGTGCGCATGCCGAAGCAGCCCGTCGACCTTCGTTCCCGAGTCGACCAGATGGCCGATCAAGCCGCCCAGCGTCGGGAATGCGGGCCCGTGTCGGTAGCCGAGCCGACCCTCGTCGAGGCCGTAGACGAGGTCGGCGATCCGTTCTGGCACGGAGCTCATCAGCAGCACGGCGTCGGCCGGCGAGAGCTCTTCCTGCAGTTCCACATTTGAACCATACATACTCAATTGAATGCAGCAGGTTCAGGCCGCTTGTGACACCTGCGGCGCGGAGCTCATTCCGAACGCCGCCTATTGCGAGCGCTGCGGCGCGAGGACGCGACGGGCGCGACGGCTGGTTCGGCTGGCGATCCGGGTCGAGCTGCTGTTCTTCCTGATGGTCGTGGCGCTGGTGATCGGCTTCACCTGGATCTACTCAGTCCAGCGCTGAGAAACTCGCGGGATTCCATCTGGCAGGGCGCCCAAGAAACGCTCAGACAATTTGCTGAGGCGCGCCAGCAGCTCGGGTGGCTCGGTCACGGTGAACTCGGCGTCCAGCATGCCCAGGTAGAGGGCGAGCATCTCAATCGTGTTCGCGGTCGCGTGAACCACGCAGGTTTCGTTGTCGATCGGCTCGACGACGATTCCGCGCGGCACGCGCTCGGTGATGACCGCCGCCGGAGCCCGCACCACTACTCGCGCCCGATGCGTCATTGGCGCTGACCGCACGTTTCGCATCACATACTCCCCGACGTCTTCGGCAGGCGGCTCACGAGGTGTGAAACGAGGGCCGTTCGGGGTTCGCAGCTGGACCCGGTCGACTCGGAACGTGCGCCAGGCCCGCCGGTCTCTGTCCCAGGCCACCAGGTACCAGCGCCGGCCCAGGTGGACCAATCTGTACGGCTCGACTGACCGGGTGCTTTCGGTGCCGTCGTGTTTGCGATAGTCCATGCGCAGCACCTCGGCATCGCGACACGCCGCCGCGATCGTGGAAAGAAGTTGCGGCTCGACGGTCGGCCCAGAGAAGACAACCGGCACCGTGTACGCCGACAGCGTGTTGACCCTGCGGCGAAGGCGTGAAGGGAGGACCTGCTCGAGCTTGACCAGCGCGCGGACCGACGTCTCCTCGATCCCGGCCACCCCGCCGCCAGTCGACGACCGCAGCGCCACCGCCACGGCCACCGCTTCATCGTCCTCGAGCAAGAGCGGCGGCAGCGCCGCCCCGGCGCCCAGCCTGTAGCCGCCGGCCACCCCGGACGCCGCACCCACGGGATAGCCCAGCGTGCGGAGTCGAACCATGTCGTTGCGGATGGTCCGGGTGCTGACCTCCAGCCGCTGCGCGAGGTCGGCGCCGGACCAATCTCGGCGGGACTCGAGAAGCGTCAAAACCCGCAGCAGCCGCTCTGAGGTGCTCAGCATCCAGCTTTCGATATTCAATCCTATTTAGGAAGCAAACTTTCCGCAATAGCAAATAGGCTGACACCTACAAAACAGTCCCGATGAAAGGAGAAGAAACATGACCCAAGGCAACTCCCGTTCCCAGGTGATTCTCGCCACGCTCGGCGTGGCCATGGCGCTGCTGCTGGCGGCGCTCGACCAGACGGTGGTGGGCGTCGCAATGCCCCGGATCGTCTCCGACCTGCACGGCATCGAGCTCTATGCGTGGGTCACCACCGCGTACCTGATCACCTCGACCGCGCTGGTGCCTGTGGCCGGCAAGCTCGGTGACATGTTTGGCCGCAAGCCTTTCATGCTCGCCGGCATGGTCGGATTCATTGCCGCATCGGCTCTTTGTGGCCTGTCTCAAAACATGATCGAGCTCGTGCTGTTCCGCGGCTTCCAGGGCGTCTTTGGCGGCGTCCTGTTCGCTTCGACCTTCGCGGTCATGACCGACATCTTTCCGCCCGAGCAGCGAGCGCGCATGAGCGGCGTGTTCGGCGCGATCTTCGGTCTCTCCTCGGTCATCGGACCGTCGCTTGGTGGATTCCTGACCGATGGGCCCGGCTGGCGCTCGGTCTTCTACGTCAACATTCCGCTCGGCGTCGTGGCCACGATCCTGGTCGCGACGCAGCTCCCGCGGGTGCGTTCCCAAGCCAGGCTTCGGGATATCGACTTTGCCGGCACGGCCTTGCTTCTCGCCGGTCTCACGCCGCTTCTCATCTCGCTTTCGATGCTGCGTGACCACTCCTGGCTTTCCGTTCAGGTGTTGGGGCTGCTCGGGTTGGCGGCTGTCGTCCTGGTTGCCTTTTTCATCACAGAGCGCCGCGTCGAGCACCCGATAGTGCCTTTTGGACTGTTCCGGCTCAATGTCTTCGCGGTTCCGGCGCTGATCGCATTCTTCAGCGCGATCGGAATGTTCGGCGCGATCGTCTTCGTTCCGCTCGTCTACCAAGGCGTGCTCGGAGTGAGTGCGTCCAACTCCGGCCAGCTGTTGACGCCGATGCAGCTCGCGGTCGTGGTCACCGCGACCTCGACCGGTGTTCTACTCGCCCGCGTCCCGCGCTACAGGTTCGTCGGCACCGCCGCGCTCGCGGCGATGATCCTCGGGTTGGTCTTGCTGGCTCAGATTGGCCCGCACTCGAGTCCGTGGGAAGTCGCCCGCGACATCATCATCATCGGAGCCGGGCTGGGCGTGACCTTCCCGCTCACGCTCGTCGTGGTCCAGGCCGGCCTGCCGCACCAGCTGGTTGGCGTCGCCACGAGCCAGATCACGTTCTGGAGAAGCCTCGGCGGCACGATCGGTACGGCCGTGCTCGGGGCGGTCCTCACCAACCACCTCTCGAATCAACACACCCGCCTCGCGCTGGCCGGCACGTTGCACGACCTCTTCCTGCTGGCCGCGCTGGTCGCGGTGGTGGCGCTCGTCGTCAGCGTCTTCCTGCGCGAGGTGCCGCTGACGAAAGAGTCGCAGACTACGGCCGAGGCAATTGAAGTTGCGGCCTGATTGTGGCGCCCCTGTCTTTGTGGGGGAACTCCCCCCTTGAGGCGCCGAGCCCGGCAGAGCCGGCTCTCGGCGCACCCCCCTGCTAGCCCTCTCCCCAAAGGGGAGAGGGAAATTGGAGCTCAGCGGCGGTAGATCGCGCGTCCTTCTACCTCGTCCTTGTTGAGGCGCTTGTTCAGGTGCAGGCCTTCGAGCAGGAACTCGATGACCGACGCCCGTACCTCCGGGCGATCCGGCAGCGACAGCTTCTTCAGCGCGGTCGCCACCTCGGGCAGCTCGCCGATCGCGCGCGTGTAGGTGCGCGCGGGGATCCCCTCGCCGACCTCCAGCATCGCCCCATCCTCGAAACGCGCGACGATGCCGTCGAACTGCGCCGCGGAGAAATGCCGGCTGAAGACCGCGCTGATCGCGCCTCGCTCCAGCCGCGACAGCACCTGCTCTTCCTTGCCTTCGTCGAGCGCTTCGATCTCCACGCGACCGGCGGTTGACGAAGTCAAGAATGCCAGGTCGGTGATGCGCGGCACCGCAAGCGATTCGCCCAGTCGCGCGGCACGACGCACCGAGTTGCTCGCGAGGTTCTCGAAGTTCGCGATGGACATGCGCACCGACACGCCCGACGACTGCGAGATGTGCGGGCTGCGGCGGGCGAGGTGTGTGAGCTCCGCGACGATCTCTTTCATGAAGCTCGGAAAGATCAGCTCGAAATCCTCCGGGATCGAATTCCGTTCTGACTCCATGATCTGCATCTCTTCGCCGATGGTCAGCGGATAGTGAGTGCGGACCTGCGATCCGAACCGGTCTTTCAGCGGAGTGATGATGCGACCCCGCGATGTGTAGTCCTCGGGGTTGGCACTCGCGATGACGAAGAGGTCGAGCGGAAGGCGGACACGATATCCACGGATCTGCACGTCCTTCTCTTCCATGATGTTGAGCAGACCGACCTGGATACGCTCGGCGAGGTCGGGCAGCTCGTTGATGCCAAAGATCCCGCGGTTGGTCCGTGGCAGCAATCCGTAGTGAATGGTCAGCTCGTCGGCGAGGTAGCGGCCCTCGGCGACTTTGATCGGGTCGACCTCGCCGATCAGGTCCGCGATGGAGATGTCCGGCGTCGCGAGCTTCTCGCCGTAACGCTGGTCGCGGTCGATCCACGTGATCTCGACTGTGTCGCCGTCCTTGGCGATGAGATCGAGACAGCGGCGGCAAATCGGTCCATAAGGGTGGTCGTTGACCTCGCAGCCGGCGATGGCGGGGACCTGCGGGTCGAGAAAGTTGATGAGCGCGCGCATGATGCGGCTCTTCGCCTGCCCTCGCTCCCCGAGCATGATGACGTCGTGGCCGGAGATCACCGCGTTGGCCAGCTGCGGCAGCACGGTCTCGTCGTAACCGACGATTCCTGGGAGCAGCGTCTCGCCGCTACGAAGCCGCGCGAGGAGGTTGCGCCGCATTTCCTGCTTCACGGTTTCGCGCACGTGGCCGGATGCTCTGAGGTCGGCGATGGTTCGAGCGGCGGGGGAGGTCATCATCAGCACTATAGAGAAGCGGACCGCCAGAAACAGATGCGCGCACAGTTAGACTTTCCGGCGCCTTGACCCAATCAATCCGAGCACGTTATGAGGCCGCCCACGATGACGGCCGAGCCCTGTTGGGCGGGCATCGCGGCAACCCCGCGCAGCATCCGGAAAACACCATGCGGTCATTCCGGTCCGCAATCACGGCGGGCTGCGACCTGATCGAATGCGACGTGCATCTCTCCTCGGACGGCAGGCTCATGGTCATCCACGACCACTCGCTCGAACGGACCACCAACGGCTCCGGCCTCGTGCGCGATCACACTGCCGCCGAGCTGCGCCGCCTCAACGCCGGCGAGGGCGAGCACATCCCACTGCTTCAGGAGGTGGTCGAGCTCGCAATCGGCAAGGTCGGGCTGGTCATCGAGATCAAGCAGGTGCCCATCCAGTATCCGGGCCTCGAGGAGAAGCTGGTCGCGATGCTGCGCCAGCTCGGCGCGGTCTCGGAATGCGCGGTGGTGTCGTTCCATCACCCGTCGATCCGCCAGCTCAGGGAGATGGAGCCGAAGCTCCAACTCGGCATCCTCGAAGGCGCCCGACCGATCGATCCGGCCCGAATGATGCGCGAGGCCGGCGCTGACGTGTATTCGCCGCACTGGGGCGCCACCGACCCGCAGGTCGTGAAGGAGATCCACTCTGCGGGCGGAGCGGTGGGCGTGTGGACGGTCGACGACGATGCTGCCGTGGCCTGGTGCCAGATCTGCCGCCCGGACTCGATCTTCACGAACCGCCCGGTCGAGATCGGCCCAGCGATTCGGTCTTACGCCACCGCCTAGGGTCCAGCGCCGGAGGGTCCCTTGCATCTTCGCGCCCTAGGCGGCCGGGCGCCTGCGGCGCTGAAGCCGGCGTCGCCTTCTGCGCGCGCTCGGTCACGCATCTACGCGATGCGCTCCCTCGCGTGCTCGTCGGCTCCTTGGCTCCGGCCGCCGATTGCGCGAATCTGCGGCGGGCCCCACCGTCGCCGGACCCCGGCGTTACACCCTCGTCGCGAGGAGCGTTGGCTCAACTGGGTATGCGTACCAATACGATTCGGCCGTGCTTGCCGACCGGCCGCCCTTCGAGGACCTCTACCGGGACTTCCTGGGCCGCATCTACGCCTACGTGCGGGCGCAGGTCACGAGCTCGGCCGACGCTGAGGACATCACCGCCCAGGTTTTCATGAACGCCTACCAGGCTTACGGCCGGTTCGAGGCTCGCAACACGACGCCCGCGGCGTGGCTGTTTCGCATCGCGCGCAACGCGACGCTCGATCACTTTCGCGCCCACGGGCGGCGCGAGCGCCTGCGCCGCACTATCGAGCACCAGCCTGTCAGTGAGCACGACCCGGCGGGAATGGCCGAGGAGCGCATCCAGTACCGCGCCCTCCTGGCCCACGTGGCGCAGCTGCCCGAGCGACAGCGCGATGCTATCTCGCTGCGACACTCGGGCTTGACCTTCGAAGAGGTCGGGGTGCTCATGAGCTGCACCGAGGACGCGGCGAAGATGCTGTATCACAGGGCGTTGAAGGCCCTTCGCGAATCGACCAGGGAAGAGATGGCATGAACGAAGACGAAGACCTCGAGCTCCAGGCACTGCAGCGGCGTCTGGACGATGCCTTCCAGACCACGCGTCCTCGCGCCGCTTTCGAAGACGAGCTGTGGTCGAAGATGCAGGCGCGCCGTCCGTTGTGGTCGCGCGTGAGCGAATTCTTCACGGGACTCGTCGGTTCGTTTCGGGAAGCGCCCGCCGTGCCGGCGGCAGCGGTGGCGGTGGTCCTGGTGGTGGCGTTGGGCATCGGCATCATCGCGCGCAGCGGCGTTCACTTCGGTGCGGGCGGAGCTTCCAATGCGTCCAGCCGGGCACCGGCGGAAGCGGTGGCGGGCTCGCGATACGCCGGAACTTTCGGCCGGCTTCCTGTTCCGGCGGCGGCGACGAACGCACCACCGAAGGTCGCGAATCCGTCAAATGACACAGGCGGCGCCTTGGCCAACCCCAACGCTTACGCCGGCCCCATCAATGTCGTCTGGGCGGGCCAGTTCTCGGTCAGCCTGACGAACGCGCCGGTGTACCGATACTTCGAGCTGTCCTCGGCGGATGCGGACCAGTTCGCAACCTCGATCGGTGCGTCGCGCCAGTCCGGCTCTTACTCCGGCAACGGGTTCGTGCTGGCGGTGTCTGGCACCAATTCGGCTTTCGCGCGAGAGCCGTCCTATGGGATCACCCCCGATCGATCCAAGCTGCCCCCACCCGGTCCGACTGCGGTGGACACCGCCAACGCCTTCCTCGGCGCTCATGGCCTCGTGCCGATGTGGCCTTACACAGTCATCACGACGCAGATTGCGGATGTCGTTCGGGTCCTATACCTGAGGCAGTTCGACCTGCCGGGTGGGGGACATGCATACCTCGTCGATCCAACCGGCGAACGATACGGAATCGAGGTCGACATCAGGAATGGCCAGCCTCTGCAGGCATTTGGGCCGATGCCTCTGTATCTTGACGTCGCCGTCTATCCGATCGTCTCGGCAGACCAGGCGGTGCGGTCCGCGCTGGCCACATCTGCAAACAGCTCCGCATCCAACGTACCGACAGTAAGGCTGACCACCGTCGAGCTCGTTTACGCGCTGGCGATCGCCGGCGACCACAGCTTCTACGAGCCGGTTTTCCTTTTGTCGGGCACCTTCACACAAAACGGGGTCACATACACCAAGCGCGTGATCGTGCCCGCGGTGGGTCCGCAGTAAAGACCGATACACTCACCGGTCGTGGGCGGGGCGTAATTGGGAAAGAAACGGGCGCAAGTCAGGCAGGTGCGCCAGCAGATGCGGAAGGTCCAGCCGAAAGCCGGAGCGCCGACTTCGGCGGGTCAGACGCGGCGGCAGCGCGAGCAATTCGTGCAAGCCGGCGGGATGCTGCAGGGCTATGCGCCCGACCAGGTCATCCGCATCGGTTACATCGCCATCGGTGTCGCCGTCGTCTGTCTCCTGGTCATCGCGGCGATCCTCATCTTCGTGCCGACCGTCTACGGATGGCCGGACGCGATAGCGGCTTCCGTCGCATGGGTGCTGCCCGTCGCGTTGCTCGCTAGCTTCATCGCGCCGGGCTTTCGGCTGGCGCTTAAGGACCGCAAGGCGGAGGGCCGCCTCGTCCAGGGCCAGCTCGTTGGGGCCAGCTCTGTGAGCACGTCCATGGGCCTCGGCATGCTGATGGTGCAGACGCGCGGCGGCGTCGAGCAGTTCCTGGTGCCGCCTGCACGACTGAAGCAAGTGCCGGGAAACCAGGTCAACGTCGTCCTCACCGTTACCCCGAACCTCCGGCACGTGCGTTCAGTCGGTGTGATGGGACAACGCGTCGTTCCGCGGGTGGAGCCGGCGGTCCCGGCGGTCATGAAGCGGCTTCAGCAGTTGCCATTGATCACGCCGATTGCGCTCGCGCTCGCGGCCGTCATCGGCGACGATGCAGTGGCGCTATCGCCGATTCCCAACCAGGTTGTTCACGCCGCGCTGGCGATCCTCGTCGGAACCGCGCTCGGCGCGGCAGTCTACGGCGCGTCGTTTCTCTTGCAGCGCAGGTATATGACCGAAGTCCAGGGGATGGTCCCGAAGGGTTAGTGGACTAGGCTCCCGATTCGGTGGTCGTGGTCGGCGCCGGGGCGGCGGGCGGAGGAGGCGTAGTCGCCTTCTCCTTCCTGGGCGCCATCATCGGCAGGCTGGTGGTCGGGGGTACGAGGTTCTTCCGCTCCGGGTAAAGCGCCACCAGGAGCAAAGCACACGCGAGGCCGAACACGACCGGCCCGATGTTGAAGGGGGCGCCGAGCAGGAAGTGGGAGCCGATCTCGAAGCCGAAGACGACGATGCCGTAGAGGATCCCCGCCCGGACCCAGCCGATGTTGCCGGCCGGGTTGACAGCGGCGGCCATCAAGCCGATCCCTAATACGGCCCCGGCGGCCGATGCGTGGGTGCCGACCTGCTGGTCAAGGGGAACGAGGGCGGTGCCGACAAGAGAAACCGCGGCCCCGCCGACCAGCGCCATACCCATGAGGAGCATCACGACGGTCAGAAACAGCCTTTTCATGGCCCGACTCTATATGACAGGACCCCGGGTCGCGCCACTCTTGGCGAGACTTCAGGGAAGCCGCCGACGTTTAGACTCGGGATGATGACCAGTGACGTTCACATCACCCCGGAAGGCCTCGAGGCGGTCAAGGCCGAGCTCCGCGAGCTGACCTCCGTCAAGCGACCCGCCATCGTGGCCAAGATCAAGGCCGCGCGAGAGTTCGGCGACCTGTCGGAGAACTTCGAATACCACGCGGCCAAAAACGAGCAAGGAATGATGGAGGCGAGGATCAACGAGCTCGAGGCGGTCGTGAAGAACCACGTCCTCATCGAGTCGAGAAAGAGCAACGGCGTGGTCGCGATGGGAAGCACCGTGCGCTTCCAGGAGGATGGCGAGGGCGAGGAGATGTACCGCATCGTCGGGCCGGCGGAGGCCGACCCCAAGAGCGGGCGAGTGAGTTACGAATCGGCGCTCGGCAAGGCCCTCATCGGACACCGAGTCGGCGAGGAGGTCGAGATCAGGACGCCCAACGGCGCGTACCGGGTGAGGATCGTTGGCGTCGACTGAAACCCCGGCGGCCACCCGCTTGGACGACCTGCGCTCATGGATGGCGAGCTCCGACGTCGAGGCCGCATACGTTACCCGTCCGGTGTCGATCGAGTACTTGACCGGCGTGCACGCGGAGCCTTACGAGCGGCTCATGGCGCTGGCGGTCAAGGGTGACCGCGCGACGCTGATCGTCCCGGCGATCGAGGTCGAGAACGCGGAACGGGCAAAGACAAGCGCAGACATCGTTTCGTGGCGAGATGGCGAGGATCCATACCGTCTCGTGCATCGCTCGCTGCACGGCACCTCGCGGCTGGGGGTCGAGAAAGAGCACCTTACCGTCGCCGCCGCCGAGGCGCTTCGCGAACGATTGGGCAGCCACGACCTGGTCGACGTTGCACCCGAGATTCGTCGGCTGCGCCGGACCAAGTCGCCCGCCGAGCTGGAGAAGCTGCAGCGGGCCGCGGTCATCACGGACAACGCCACCGCAGAGATACTCGAATGGATCCACGAGGGCAAGACAGAGCTCGAGATCGCGGTCGCCCTGGGGGCGTCGATCGGCGCCGCCGGCGGCACCCTCGCTTTCGAAACGCTGGTGCTGTCCGGCCCCAACTCGGCTCTGCCGCACGGCCGGCCCTCGGGGCGCCATATCGGTGCCGGCGACCTGGTGCTGCTCGACTTCGGTGCGGCTTATCACGGCTACCGGGCCGACACGACCCGGGTGGCAGTTGTCGGCGGGCCGGATGTGCGCCAGCGCCAGATCCACGCCCTCGTCCTTGCCGCTCACGACGCCGCGATTCGTGCGGTGCGGGCCGGAGCCACCACCGGCGATGTCGATTGGGCAGCTCGCCAGGTCATTGAGGCGGAGGGTTTGGGCGATCAGTTTTTCCACCGCACCGGCCACGGGCTCGGGCTCGAGACGCACGAGGATCCGTCGCTGGACCCTGGCTCGACCACGAAGCTCGAGGTCGGGATGGTGTTCACGGTCGAGCCAGGCGTTTACATCGCGGGTTGGGGCGGCGTCAGGATCGAGGATGACGTCGTCGTCGAAGCGGACGGGTGCCGGCTGCTCACCACCGCAGACAGATCTCTCCGCCAGGTCGCTCGTTGATGAGTGATTCCCCTCACCCGCCGGGGCCGCACAGCGGCCGCGCCGACCTCCCCGCGGGGCGGGGAGGAATGCTCGCGCCGGGAATGCGGCGGACCGCTCAGCGAACGATGGTCTACAACGCCATCGTGCGGCTCGGTGGTCACTGCACCGCCGACGAGATCACGGCCGAGCTCCATACGACGCAGCCACGCTTTCCGCGCAGCACCGTCTACCGCTCGCTGGAGGCGCTGACCGCATCTGGCTCCGTCTACGCAGCGCACCTCGGCGACGGACCGACGCACTACGAGCTCGCGACCGGCGACCATCACCACGCGGTGTGCCAGCTTTGCGGCGGCGTCCTGCACATCGAGGAAGAGCTCGTTGACGCTTTGGAAACGCATCTCGAAGGCACCCACAAATTCAAGCCGCTGCACACAGAAGTACTGGTGGTCGGGGTCTGCGAGACGTGCTCGCGGACGCCTGGCCGGAAGTCGGTCCACCGCCACACGCTCGAGCACGTGCACCACGCGGGAGACGGCTCAGGCTCCTGATAGAGTGGTCGCGCGCGGCCGTTTCCATCCATCAGGAGGCCACATGGAGCCAAAGATCGTCGGAACCGTCATGCCCGTCCTCGAGCTGAGCATGCAGCCCAACGAGAAGGTTTTCGCCGAGTCTGGCCAGCTGGCCTGGATGTCGATGGCGATGCAGATGCAAACGTCGACTTCGGCCGGTGGGCAGCAGGGCGGCTTCATGGGCGCGCTCGGACGAGCGGTCGCCGGCGGCACGCTCTTCATGACCGAGTACACCGCCCTGGGCGGGCCTGGGCTGCTGGCATTTGCGGCCAAGCTGCCCGGACAGATCCTGCCCACGGAGATCGCCCCGGGCCAGGGCTACATGGTTCACCGCCACGGTTTCATGTGCGCCACCATCGGCGTCCAGTTTTCGATCGGCTTCCAGCAGCGGTTAGGCGCGGGCGTTTTCGGCGGCACCGGATTCCGGATGCAGCGTCTCCAGGGACAGGGCCAAGCCTGGGTCGAGCTGAACGGCGAAGTGGTGACCTACGACCTGCAGCCGGGCAACACCCTACGTGTGCATCCGGGCCACGTCGGCATGTACCAGGAATCGGTTCAGTTCAACATCACCACCGTGCCCGGAATCCAGAACGCGTTCTTCGGCGGCAGCGGCCTCTTCCTTGCCTCGCTCACGGGGCCGGGACGTGTCTGGCTGCAGTCGATGAGCATGCAGCACCTGGCTCACGCGATCCAGGAGTATCTGCCCAAGGCGGGGTGAGATTCGGGTAACCGTCCATCCGTCAGTTCGAGGAGGCAATGGAATGGCCAAGTACATGATCCACGGCAGCTACTCGGTGGATGGCATCAAAGGGGTCCTCAAAGAGGGCGGGTCGAGCCGGCGAGCTGCGGTGGACGCCGCGACGAAAGCGCTCGGTGGCAAGCTCGAGGCGTTCTACTTCAGCTTTGGCAAGAACGATGTCGTCGGCATCGTCGACGCGCCGGACAACGTGACCGCGGCCGCATTCTCGATGGCCATCGCGGCTACAGGCACCGTGAGAACGGAGACGATCGTGTTGTTGACTCCTGAGGAGATCGACCAGGCCGCCAAGAAGACTGTCGCGTTTCGAGCGGCCGGCCAGTAGGTCGCGAGTGGCCACTCGGTGGCTGACATTCGACTGCTTCGGGACGCTCGTCGATTGGCGTCACGGCATCGGCACGACCGGGGAGCTGCTGTTCCCGGGCCGCGGCGCCGATGTGCTCGGCGCCTACATCGAGATCGAGGCTGAGGTCGAGAAGGAGAAGCCGTTTCGCCGCTACCGCGTGGTGCTGGCGGAGACGCTGCGCCGCGCGGCGGCATCACTCAAGCTCGACCTCAAGCACGACGACGCCACCGCGCTCACCTCGACCATTCCCCACTGGCCTGTTTTTCCAGACGTCGGTCCGGCCCTGCGTGCACTCCACGCCGACGGATGGAAGCTGGCCCTGCTGACCAACTGCGATCGCGACCTCATCGCGCTCACCGAGCGCCGGCTGCCGGAACCATTTGACGCCGTCGTCACGGCCGAGGACGTCTCCGCCTACAAGCCCGACCACGCGCATTTCCAACGATTCGGGTCGGTGTTCGGAGGCTCGGCAAACGCGTGGATTCACGTCGCGCAGAGCTACTACCACGACATCAGGCCGGCGGCCGAGCTCGGCATCCGGCGGATCTGGGTCAACCGCCAGGGCGAGAAGGACGATCCCGCTCTTGCGGACGCCGTGGTTTCCGGTCTGGCTGAGCTCCCTGAAACTGTGACGAGGCTGGCCGCCGCCTCCCGTTAATCGCTTCTGCTTATCGAATCAATCAGGGAGATAATCGCCCTGTGGCGGTGAGAGCGCGCGCCGCAGACGAAAACATCGACTTCATGTCGTTCATGAGCGAGGCGAACCGGCGCCGGGTGCTGGCGAAGTCGACGCGGATCGTGTACCCGGCCGGCACGCTTCTTTTCGGTGAGAGTGACCTGCCACGCGTGATCCTGATCGAGCGCGGGTTGGTCCGCATATTCCGGACCGTTCCCGACGGGCGGCAGGCCACCGTCGCGTTCTTGCGCACGCACGAGGTCGTGGGAACCTCAATGGTTGTCAGCGAACCGCCGTGGGTAGGCGCGCAGACTGTCATCAAAGCCACCGTCACCGATCTCGACGTGGAGACGGTGCGAAGCGTCGCAACACGAGAGATTCAAGTGATGACTGCTGTCGCGACACAGCTGGCAACTCTGGTACGAAACGCACACAGGCTCGTTGCGCTCCGCAGCCTAGGCAATATCCGGCAGCGGCTGGCGTACGACCTGTTGGAACGCGCCTGTCAATCGCAGCTCGCTATGGGGCGGCTGGACGCGATGGTGACTCAGGCCGACCTCGCGGCCTCCATCGGCTCCTCGCGCGAGGTCGTGAGTCGAGCGATGAAGGGATTGCGAGCTGCCGGAATAATCAAGACGGCTCCAGGAGTGGTCCGCGTGGTGGACCCCGTCCGCCTCGCCGACACGGTGCGTGCCTTCTTGAGCCCTAGCTGAAATCCGCGAGGTCCACGCTCGCTCGGAAGACCCTGCGCGCCGGGCCCGACTGCACCAGGTTGCCCGACTTGTCTCTTCGGACCTCGAGGTTGCCGCCTGGCATCTGGACCGTGACCTCGTCGCCGACCAATCCCGCCCGCATGCAAGCGGCCGCCACCGCGCTCGCGCTCGTGCCTGAAGCCAGCGTGTAGCCGGCGCCGCGCTCCCAGATTTCGATTCGAACGTGACCACTGTCGATGACCTCGAAAAGTTGCACGTTCGTGCGCTCGGGAAATGCTGCGTTGGTTTCGAGCAGCGGCCCAAGCTCCAGGCAGCGGGCCATGGTCGCGGGCTCACCGAACACCACGCAGTGAGGATTGCCGACCGAGACCAGCATCGCCTCGACGCGTCCGGCAGGCGTATCGATGTGGACTCGATCCGGCTCGCCTTCGAAACGGGCCGGAAGGTCTGCGGCACGGAACGACGCCCGGCCGATGTCGAGCTGCGTCGTGACCTCGGCGCCGTTGCGCTCGAGCACATGGACCGGGTTGGCGCGGCCGACGGTGCGGAGCTCGAAGTCGTCGCCGGCGCCGTGCTCCAGGACCGCATGCGCGGCGGCGATGCGCAGCCCGTTGCCGCTCTTCTGCGCCTCGGAGGTATCTGGGTTGAAGATGCGGACGGCCATCTCGGCCGGGTCGTAGGACAGCAAACCGTCCGAGCCGAGCCCGCGGTGGCGGTCGCACAGCATGGGGAGCAGCGGGACCACTTCGCCCAGAGGTCCGGGGAGGTCGAGCACCAGGTAGTCGTTGCCCAGGGCCTGGTACTTGATGAGATCGATTCGCATTAGCGCGCCTATCATCCTGAATCTGGCTGCGCCGGCGCGGAATCTGGCTGCCTTGCCGTGGGTTGTCATAAAATGATGTGACCATGCAGGATCTCGTCTGGCCTGCCCAACGTCTGGTTCACAACCCGGCCTGCTTCTGTAGTTAGGCCCCGGGCCTGAGCTCGCGCCCAGCTCCTTGACAGGGAGGGCGCGCCCTTTCAGCCCGACTTTCGTCAAGCCAAATCTGTTTTGTCATTTGCATTTTTTTGGAGGTTTTGGAATTGAGCTCATCGACTTCAACAAAGCCACTGGTCTCGACCGAGTGGGTCGCCGGCCATGGAAAGGACAGCGGAGTCCGCGTGGTCGAAGTCGACGTAGACCCCAGCAACTACGAGAAGGGTCACGTCGAAGGCGCCGTCGGCTGGAACTGGAGGAAGGACCTCCAGGCTCAGGTCCAGCGTGACATCGCCGGCAGGGAAGAGCTGGCGGCGCTGCTCGGCAAAAGCGGCATCACGGCCGACACCAACATCGTGCTCTACGGCGACAACAACAACTGGTTTGCCGCGTACGCGTACTGGGCGTTGAAGTACTACGGACACGACAAGGTCCAGCTTGTCGATGGCGGCCGCGTCAAGTGGGAGAAGGAAGGACGCCCGTACACGACCGACGTTCCGAGCTATCCCGCCACCTCGTACCACTTCCAGGGCTCGACTCGCGAGGACATCCGCGCTTACAAGGACCACGTGCAGTCGAAGCTCGGTAAGGCCGGCCTGGTCGACGTCCGCTCGCCGAAGGAGTACTCGGGCGAGCTGCTGGCGCCGGAGAACCTGCCGCAAGAGGGTGCGCAGCGAGGTGGTCATATCCCGACCGCGGTCAGCATCCCGTGGGGCACCGCCGTCAACACGGACGACGGCACCTTCAAGAGCACCGAAGAGCTGAAGGAGATCTACGGCGGCAAGGGCATCTCGCCCGACCGCGAGGTCATCGCGTACTGCCGAATCGGCGAGCGCTCTGCTCACACGTGGTTCGTGCTCAAGGAGCTGCTCGGCTACGACGACGTGCGTAACTACGACGGATCGTGGACGGAGTGGGGAAGCTCGATTCGGGTTCCCATCGAAAAGTAATGGCGCTCACAACCGTCGACCACTCGGCGCTCAAGGTCAACCAGAGCGGGATCGTGGCGTCCGTGCTGGTCGCTTTCATCGGCAGCTATTTCTACAGGCCGCTGCTGGTCTTGATCCCGTTGCTTGCGGTGGTGTTGCTGGTGGGCACGTTCGCCCCGCAGCTGGCGCTGTTCAAGCAGTTCTACTTCAAGGTCCTGAAGCCGCGCGGCATCGTCAAGCCGCGTCCGGTTCAGGATCGTCCGGAGCCGCACAACTTCGCGCAGGGACTGGGCGGCGTTTTCCTCGTGATCTCGTCCGTGTTCCTGCTGCCGGTTCCGGTGATCGGTCTGGCTCTCGCCCTTCTCGTCGCGGTACTCGCCTTCGTCAACCTGGCGTTCGGCTATTGCCTTGGATGTCAGATCTACTTCCAGCTTGGCAAGCGGGGATTGATTCGCGCCTCGTGAACACACAGCTCTGGGCATTGGCGGCGGCGGGCACGGTCGTGCTTGCTGCCGCCGGTCTGGAGGCCTTCAGGTCGGCGCGCGCCCGGCGTCTTGCGGCCGGCACGACCTCGGCTCCATCGGCCGAGCCGTACATCCTTTACTTCACCGGCGATAACTGCACGGTGTGCCGCACGCACCAGGAGCCGGCGCTGGCGAAGCTCGGGAGCGTGCGCGTCGACAAGGTCGACGCCGTCGCTGAGCGGGAGCTCGCGGACCAATTCCACGTCTATACGCTGCCGACGACCGTAGTCATGTCTGCCGACGGCCGCGCGGTCCACGTCAACTACGGCTATGCGCCGGCCAAGAAGCTGGACCGGCAGCTGGCCGAGGCGCGGGGCGGTCTGACGCTGGAGCGAACCGCGACCGCATAAGCTGGCGTTCATGCGCCGGCTGGTTCTCGTGACGCTCGCTCTTCTCGTCGTCGCAGCCGCATGCGGCCAATCCGAGGCATCGCCTTCTCACGAGCTTGTGCTCGGAGCGATCTATCCGCTGTCGGGGCCCCAGGCCGCGGGCGGAAAAGAAGAGCTCGCGGGAGTCAAGGCTGCGCTGGCGGTGGCCGAGAGCTCGGGTGCGCTCAGAGTGCCGGTGCGGCTCGACGTCGTCGACGCTACCACGCCGCGGGCGGCGGCGGCCGCGGTCGATCACCTCGTGCGCGATGACCACGTCCCGGCGATCCTCGGCACCTACGGCAGCACGCTTTCCGCGGCCGCGTCGACGCGCGCCGAAGAGCTGAAGACCGTGTACTGGGAGACTGGGGCGGTCGCGGATCCGATCACTGCGCAGCGTCGCTATGTATTTCGCACCGTGGCCACCGGCAGCGCGCTCGGCCGGATGGCGGTGAATTTCACGCACGAGGTGCTCCTGCCTACCTACAAGCTGCAAGCGCCAAAGGTCGTGGTCATCCGCGTCAACGATGTGTACGGACGATCAGTCGGCGGCGGGGAGCAGACCCTTGCCGCGAGCCTGGGCATGTCGGTCGTCGACGTAATCGAGTACGACCCGCATGCGTACGATGCTGCGGTCATCGCCTCGCGGGTGGCGGCCGATCGCCCCGATTTCTTGTGGGATGTCAGCTACCTCGACGACGGAGTCGCGATTTGGCAGGCGCTCGTGCGCGAGCATGTCGCTTTGAAGGCGGCGGTCGGGACGAGCTCGGCGTTCTGTATGCCCGACTTCAGCAAGCGGTTGGGCGCAGACGCGGTCGGCGTCTATGCGGCCGACAAGCCAGACGCGGATATCAGCGATGCCGCACTTTCGCGTTCGGGGCTTGCTCTGCTGCAGCAAGCGCGGAGCGCTTACGCGCGCGCGAACGGCGGTGCAGCCATGTCGATCCCGGCGGTGGCGGGATTCGTGGGCGGCTGGACGCTGTTCCACGATGTCCTGCGCGTGATGACCGGCACGCCGAGCTCCGATTCGGTTCGCGGCGCCGCACTGGCCGTCGATGTACCCGTGGGCGAAAGCATCAACGGCGGCGGCGTGAGATTCGGCGGCGCGGGAACCTTGGACTCAGGTCAGAACACGCGCGCGGCGGCGGTGGTCGGGCAGTGGCAGGCCGTAGGGGTCATGAAGGTCGTGTACCCGCCCGCCTATGCGACAGGGAGTCCGCTTTCTTAAGCGTCGAGGGAGCGCTGGACGAGCGTGATGTCCATCCAGCGGTCGAACTTGTGGGCCGCGTTCCTGATCGTACCCACCGCCTCAAATCCGAGACGAGCGTGCAGTTGAAGCCCAGATCGGTTGTCGGTTGCGATGGTCGCGACTATGGTTCGGTAGCCGAGACCGCGGGCCTCATTGATCAGCTCGGCGAGCAGGGCTTTGCCGATGCCGCGGCCCTGGTGCACCGGATCGACGTAGACCAGGTCCTCGACCACGTCGAAACCGCGCTGATTCCAGGGAAATAGTCGCGCCCAGCCGATGACTCCGGTTTCATCGGTTGCCACCAGGAGCTTCGACCTCTTGCCATGCGCCTCCCACCAGTGCGCGGCTTCCTCTGTGTCGAGCGGCTCCGAGTCGATGGTGGCGAAGGTCTGGTTGACGGCCCAGTTGTAGATCCCGACGATGGCGCGCAGGTCATCGTGGGTGGCGGCTCGAACACTCGCAGCTTTTGCTGCTTTAGCCATACGCCATCATTGCACGTGAATCCGTTCCGGCGTGACCTTGACGATCACCCGCGTCTGCCCCGGTCGGAAACCTTTGAACCGATACCCGGTGTACGTGCGCGCCAGCTTTTCGATGTGCTCATTCGCGCCCTCGGTGATGAACTCGGCGCGACCGCTGATCGCCAGCGCGTCCTTATATGGATGCGCGGGATCGACGACGGTGATCGCGACCCGGTTGTCGCGCAGGAGGTTGCGGGCCTTGATCCGATGAAGCGCTGTGTTGAAGTAGATGTACGTACCGTCGGTTTCGATCCAGATGACGGTTGCTTCCGGGCTGCAATCCGCATTCACGGTGGCGACGGTCGCGAAGTGCCGGCCGTTGAGGATTCGAACCTGACGCGCCGTCAGCTTGACCACCTTGTTATTGTCCCCGGGCATGGCTGCTGACCGCCGACCGCTGATCCAGACGCCTCTCCCGGGCCCCAAAGCCGCCGAGTGGATCGCTCGCGATTCGAAAGCGATGTCACCCAGCTTCACGCGCGCGTACCCCTTCGTGATGGACCGCGGCAGCGGCTGCTGGGTGACGGACGTCGATGGCAACCGGTTCCTCGATTTCACGGCCGGCATCGCCGTCGTCACCACCGGGCACTCACATCCACGCGTGGTGGCCGCGATCGAAGAGCAGGCGAGGCGGTTCCTCCACATGTCTGGCACCGACTTCTACTACCGGTCTGAGATCGAGCTGGCCGAGCGCCTAGAGGCCAAGATCTTGCCAGGCACGCCGGCCAAGGTGTTCTTCACCAACTCGGGGGCTGAAGCGATCGAGGGCGCCATGAAGCTGGCGCGCTATGCCACGGGGCGGCCGAGCTACATCGCCTTCATCGGTGGCTTTCACGGACGGACGTTCGGCGCCCTCTCGCTCACCGCCTCCAAAGCCAGTCAGCGCCGTCGGTTCGCACCCCTTCTGTCGTCGGTGTTTCACGCGCCGTACCCGTCGGCCGCCCGCGGAGTGACGACCGACGAGACCATCGCCCGAATCGAAGAGCTCTTCGCAACTGTCGCGCCCGCCGACAGCGTGGCCGCGGTCTTCGTCGAACCCATCCAGGGCGAGGGCGGTTACCTGGTCCCGCCTGACGACTTCCTGCCGCGCCTTCGCGAGCTCACCGGCAAATACGGAATCCTGCTGGTCGCCGACGAGGTGCAGTCGGGCATGGGCAGGACCGGACGCCTCCTGGCGGTGGAGCACTGGGACGTCGAGCCCGACATCGTCTGTCTCGCCAAGGGCATCGCCTCGGGTTTGCCCCTGGGCGCGTTCATCGCCCGCGCCGAGCAGATGAGCTGGCCGCCTGGATCACATGGGAGCACGTTCGGAGGCAATCCGCTCGCCTGCGCCGCCGGGCTCGTGACGCTCGATCTGCTGGAGGAGGGGCTGATGGACAACGCGGCCAAGGTCGGCGCGCAGCTGCAGGACGGATTGCGCGAGATCGCCGTCACGCATAGCGAGATCACCGACGTGCGCGGCCTTGGGTTGATGGTTGGGCTCGAGCTCAAGACCGCCGACCAGGCGAATCGGCTGGTTCAGTCCGCCTTTGAACGCGGGATGCTGCTCCTCACGGCCGGCACACGAGCAGTCCGGCTTTGCCCGCCGCTGGTCCTCGATTCAGAAGAGGCGGCCATCGGCCTGGAGATCATCGAGGCCGCTTTAGGCTAGACGAACTTTCCGGGGTTTTTGGCGACCGCCGCCGTGGCGATGAGGTCTCCCATCGGGATCATGGCCGCGGCCGCGGTGTGATCGTCGCCGGCCACTTGCGTGGCGGACTGGGACCTCTGGTCGTCGATCGTCCGCACGGTGGCCTTGATCTGAAGCTGGATCGGGTTCGAGACCGCGGCACCGGCCAGGTTGGTCGCATCGTCGATCAGGCTCCCGAACTGCGCGACGAACGTCATGGTCAGGTCGGCGAACGCAGCCTGCCTTGTCGCGGCGTCGGCGCTGCCGGCATAGACGACCAGTTCGGCGTCGCGTGCGCCCCACACCTGGTCGAATCTCGTGCCGATGACGGTGCCGAACGCCTGGCTGAAAACCGTGCCGAGCGCATCGGCGTTCGCCGCCAGCGCGTTGAGGGCCGCTGCCTGCTCCGCATTCCGCCCGGCCGCTGTCGCACTTGTGGTCATGGTCGCGAGGTATGAGTGCTCCTCGAGCAGGTTGTTCAGCGCGACGCGGAAGTCGACCGCCTTGTTGGCCGGATCGCCGGGGAACTTGTCGGGAAACTTGTTCGCGATTGCGGACGCGAGGGCGTCGCCGATCCTCGACGCTTGCGCGTACGCACGCTGCAGGTCCGCGAACGTCTTGGCGTTGTTCAGGGCCGCCTGATCGTCGATCATCGCCTTGGTCTCGAGGACCTGTTCCCTCGAAAGCTCAGTGATGGGATCGAGCGGGATCGAAGACATCGAGCTCATGAACTGCGCAAACTGCGGCACGAAGCCATTCAGGAGTCCAGATGCGGCGCCGTTGGACTTGGTCGCGTTGTGGCTCACGAGGCCGACCGTGTAGTCGACGTAGTAGTTGTTCTGCGCCGACCAGATCTGATCGAAGCCGGCGGCCGCGGTGGCTCCGAATGCCGAGCCGATCACGTCGCTGAGATCGGTGCCGTTGGTGGTCAAGAGGGTCGCGTAGCCCCTGTACTCGTCAGACCGGTTCGCGGTCGCCGCCAGCGAGTTTTTCGCGATCACGATCACGTGCTCGCCCAGCAGCCCATCGAGTCGGACCCTCAGGTCGGCAGCTTTGGAGTCGGCCGCGTTCGCGGCAACCTGGGTCGGCTGAGTCAGGGCGCCTGAGGCGTGCGAACCCGAACTGGAATCACGGCAAGCGGCGGGCGCGAGCGCCACGATCGCGATCAAAGCCCACAGCCTCACCGTCACGAGCAGGGTCTTAACATGATTCGGCCTTGCCGGAGTGGCTGCTGGTGGACGGGTCGAGCATCATCTTTCGCTCGTTCTATGGCGTGCCGCAGACCAACCGCTCGCCCGATGGGAAGCTGATCAACGCGCTGCGCGGATTTCTGGACACCCTTGCCCGCCGCATTGACGAGCGCAAACCCCGCCATGTCGCCGTGACTACCGACGAGGATTGGCGGCCCGACTGGCGTGTCGAGCTGATCCCGAGCTACAAGGCTCATCGCACTGCCGAGCCGGTGCCGCACGCCCTCGAGCCCCAGATACCGGTGATCATGGACAGCCTCGATGCGGTGGGCGTAGACGTCGTCGGCCTGGACGACTACGAGGCCGAGGACATCATTGCCTCGCTCGTGACCAAGGTCGAGCCGCCGATCGAGATCTTGAGCGGCGATCGCGACCTGTTCAGCCAGATCCGTGACCGTGAGATCGTCGTGCTGTACCCGGAGAAGACCGGCCTGACGCTCGTGGACGAGGAGGAGGTCGCGCGGCGGTACGGCATCCCCGGGCGTTCGTACTCCGACTACGCGATCCTGCGCGGCGATCCCTCCGATGGCCTTCCAGGGTTGGCCGGCGTCGGCGACAAGAAGGCGGCGGACCTCGTGCGTCGCTACGGCTCGATCCAGGGGATGCTGGACGCCAAAATCTTCCGCTCCGCCGACGCGGAATATCTTGAAAGAGCACAGCGAGTGGTGCCGCCCGTGCGCGATCTCAAGATCAAGGTGCCGCGCGGCCGGCGTGAGCGCTATCCGGAACATCCCAGGAAGGTGGAGGAGCTGGGGACCCGCTACGGGGTCGGCGGCTCGCTCAAGCGCCTGAGCGAGGCGCTGAGCAAGATGCCAAAGTGATTTACGAAGGGTTTACATCGCTTTGGTGATGATCTGACGGGCGGCCTCGATCGTATGTCTTGTTGTGACCCTGACCTGGATCCTGCTGCGAAAACGCCGCGTGGTGCGGACAAATGGAGGTAGGGCTGTGCGCGTCATGCAGGCACTCGCGCACGATCTCGGCGAAGCGCAGCACGTTCTGGATGTGCGAGCGGTCGCGGACCGA